>Ga0181612_127460_pt1 | contig 20317 bp, 9 predicted proteins | sample HoacroProtozoa21_FD_119630 | JGI IMG/M metagenome (GOLD analysis project Ga0181612, IMG submission 119630) | Hoatzin crop microbial communities from Cojedes, Venezuel. Combined Assembly of Gp0051906, Gp0051904, Gp0051908 | reverse complement strand
TCTTCCTTGGGAAATGACAATGGCTGTTGGCATTTCATCCATCTTGAGTATCAGGCACCCACAATCAGATGTGATCCTCCCCTTGTGCCACTTGTTAGAAAAAGAAATCTCACTCTTCACAGCCTTTCTGCACTTGAAGTCTCCTCTCATGTTGCAAGTCCCAGCCTTGCCCCTCTGGCTTTCTACAACCATACAAGTTTATTATCCTAGATAGGCTTTGTCCTGGGATCCAGCTTGTCATTTCAAAGAAAATATAACTTAGGCTAAGCTCTTTTAAGCAGCAAACAACCCCAAACTAAAGAAGAGATGTGGTGAATACAGAAATGCAGTGTTACAAGAAAAGAATGACCAAGAGTATCCCAAAACTACTCCACAATATCTGTCAGTAGTGGTCCATTAGTACATGCTTTTGGAGTGCCACGCAGGGGACATGAGTAAAGAGGAATATTTCAACATATTTTCAGACTTAACCTCTTACAAGTTAATGCCAGCGGCAATATTAGTCCATTATTAGTCTCTGTCACCAAAGACACAGACTAGTTTTCTACTGTGAGGATGCAGTATTAGATAACTCGCCAAGGCACATGTGCGCTGACCTCTTTTGCTGCCAAACCCATCCATACCCAGGACCTGCTCTCAGCCACCCTGATCTTCTGCAGGACCTACATGACTCCTACAGAGGCTCAGAGCTCTCCAGGATGTGGATGAGCTTTTCTCCGGTCACCAGCTGTTGGCTGTGGGCCCTATACCACACTTTCGTGTTCTCAGGGGTGTCTAAATATAAGCTGAGAAATAGATCCTCCTTACCAGAAATTTCCAAATTATGTTACCTGTACACTGCAACACCCACCATATAATGAAATTGATGGCTGTTTGCAAAACAGGTGTATGTATTTACTAATTTTTAAACTTAGCATTTCTAGAGATCATTAGAATGTGGGAGATAAAACAAAAGACTTAGATTAAGGTTCTGTTTTTCAGAAACCATTATACTGAAAAGAAATACAAATACTATAGCGGGGGCTGATTCCAACAAGAGTGCTTGCAGTACTTTAACCTTTCTGTTTTCTTATATTATGAGATTCAGATAAGGGCTGTTGTTTCCACAAAGCATGAGGATGTTAAAGAGGAAAATTTTTGACTGATCACAACATAGGTCTCATGACATTTGTCATTCATTTGGCAAATCTTGGATCCACCACCCTTCAGTCTCTAGTGGGTTTCTGATTAGGAGTGATGGGCCACCAGGCACAGTGGGGTGCTTTTCCCAGCATTGGTTTTAATCCCTTTTTACATATTGATTGCTTTGTTTATGTTAAATTAACTCCGGAGTTCAGAATGTTGCTCTGCTTATTAAAAGACTCTGGCAATGAAAATGTGGTAAGTGGTCCACAACGAGAATTTGAGGACTGATGTCCAAATGTCTCTTTGTTGTATTTTTAGGCCTAAGACACCCAGCTGTCCTGAGACTAAAGCTATATCTAGGGATAGTAAGAGAGTTATGTGTTGGTTTAAGACTGTGATAAAAAAAAATCTCAAGCATCATTAGTATCATTTCTAAACGCCATTTAATTAAATTAAAAGCTGCTTCAGCACTTGTCTTTGGGTCTTTTTAAATATATTTAAATTAATGTTGGGCTAGCTAATTTACAGCTAGGGTCAGAAAATAAAATAAAGTGTTAAGCTGGAGTTAGAAGCAGACAATACATCATTAAGCTGAATTGAGGAATAGTGCAAGAGCTGGTCCCCTTACTACTTTCAGTCCACTAATATTTGGGGATCAAGAGGCTCATTTAACATTTGGGTTATGGTTGAGGCCATAGGGTTATGGGAAAGAGTGGAGAGAATCACAAAGCACATGCACTGCAAGCTGCTACCTACACGAGGCCGTGGTGCAAGACCAGCTTTCTGGCTCCCCAAGGGTCTCCAGGCACAGCAGGGCAAAACTAAACTGAGGGTTAGGAGGCGCTTACTGTCAGGCCCAAAAGAGACCCATAAGCTATGTTTATAAGTGGGTTCAGCAGGCATGCCATCCTACCTTGTGGTTAACTTCTGATGTGGGTTCATTTATTGCTTTCAGGCCAGATACTTATAAGGGTAACTTGGTTATGTTTAAGATTGAGGGCTAGCAGCAGGGTCCAGACTTGCGGGGTGCACTAGTAAGGAGTATATTCAGAACAGACAGCCACTCTAAAAGCACAGTTGGTTCCAGTATTCACCCCCAACTTACTTTTAGCCATTGGAGTCGGTGGGTGTTAGTGAAACTGGAGTTAGAAATATGGCTAGGATTTGCACGGAGATAAACTGAAGCTCTGGAGAAGCCACCAGAGAAGCCAGTGCTGCCAACGCAACTTTTGGACAGTAGAGGCCCATCTCAAGGCATGCTTTGAGCTGCAGTTGATCATGACCCCAGACTCATCCCTGCTTTTGGGAAGGCATGCGACTCTGGTACAACTCCTCTTCCCTGGCTCCCCTACGCCAGCTCCTCAGCAGAACTGCCTGGGCCACTGGAACCAGGAAAGAGTCAGAAAGAGCCATGAGGCTACTGGGAGGGTGGTGGGTGCTCAAGGTCAGGCTCCAGAGCAGGAGAATGCAACAAGAAAAGCCATCAGCCCAGGTTCAAGCACTGTCCACAAGCTGCTCAACTTTGTCTCTTTGTGTTTTCTGATTTTGGCTTTTGCCACCCTCACCTTCCCTCTTTCCTTTTCCTAACAGAGTATCACCAGTAATCTAGAACACAGCCTCACCCACCCCATAAACCTAGATCTAAAAATATGCAGCGATTCACATAAGGTCCTAACTTCGGCTACCAGGGTTTTCTCAGCCTTTTTTTTTTTTTCCCCATTTTTTTCTCCCAGTCTTAATTACAGCCCTTGTTTTAGCTACAGTTTTAGATCTGGTCTGGTGACCTCTGTGAAACCCAAGCCTCAACACTATCCTATGTTGAGGATTTTTAGAAACTGAAACTCTAGTTCAGTGACATTAAAGAAGAACTTCACATTTCCTCCCTGGTTTCTTCCTTCAAATATCACAATGCTGCTAATTCCAACACTATCAATACTCTAAATCTGAACCCTAGGCCATTGATACCTGTGAACCTCAGGTGAAAATAGCTTGGGAATAATGGTAATACTAACCTTCAACATACCTGGTGACCTATTTTGAATTTCTTCCTCTATCTAATTATTTGCCTGAACAAACACCTAACGCTGTTCTCAATTTAAGCCATGCAACATCCATGAAAAGCAGATTTAAAAGTAATTGTGGGACCAGGTGTTACTGCTGCCAGTCCTAGAGCAAGATTGTCTGTGAATTTTAAATCCTTTTTTTTCTTTAACTTTTTAGTGTCCCTTTCTTGACCCTAATCCCACTATATACATGAAAAACAAAAAAGTAACTGGGGGATTACTCTAAACACTGCTGTCACCTCAGTCCTTCAATTTTTTGAAGTCTGAATCCTAATTATAACCCCCAGACTTAGCTTATGGACCACCTAAAAATGGAAGACCTAAAAGTATCCCTGTAACTGATGCCTATTTCCTCTCAGCTTCATTTGGAAACCTGTCTCGAACATCCTCATCAGAGATGACCATTCATTTCTAGCTGCCTACATCCCATTCAGATGCTTGGTCATTGTCCTGTAACTGGTGATTTTCTGAATGAGAAAATGTGGACCCATGCTAATGCCAGTTCTCAGCACAGCACGGCTGATCCTTCCTGAAGTCCCTATTTCTCCATACCTCTTGTTTTTCCCCATTTTCCTAACTCCTAAAAGTAGCTCCAGGGAATTGTGAAAATACGAAATTCAAAATGTTAATGTACTCTTAGGACACATTCAAGCAACAGCCCCAAATGCAGTCTGCTCTCATGTCGTTCCTTCCCCTATGTCCCATCCATATTTCCGAGACTGAGCCCTCACCAGAGCTACAACCCTTGTCCTAGTTTTGGTCTTAACGCTAGGTCTCTGAGCCTTGTGAAATGTTCAGCCTAACATTCCCAGTTTGCACAAAGTAAAAAGTATTAGCACCCTTGTGAACATATTACCTTGTATTTCTTCACTGGTTTGCCTCCCTGAAACCCTAACACTGGTCCCAAATTCTACTCTGATGCTGGCCATAGTCCGGCATCACCTATAAATGTAAGGCATGTCTGCTTTCTTTGAGAAAAGTGACTAACCAGGTTCTCGCCCCTAGCCTCAGAATAAATCTCATGACATCTGAGACCCCCAAATCTAAGAGTTCAGCAATATATTTTTGGTCTATTATTTCTTGTCAATTGTTTTCCCACACTCGTACCTTCAATTCTCATTCAATGCCTTGCTTTTCATGCAACTGGGGCTCTATATAACATAATAATGTTTATGTTAACCATGTAAACAAATTATGTAAACCACTATACTCTTGGTGGGTGCTTCCTTACAGTACAGGAGCTTGCACAAAGTGAAAAGGGAAAGAAGGAAGGTTGAGGCATCCTAGTCGTACGGTTAGAACAAAGGGAAAGCTCTGCCGCATATCAGGAAGTCCTTCTGGTAAGAAATGGGGAAACATAAATTGCCCTTAGGTGGATATCACCAAAGAGAGAGATCCGCAGAGGTCCAGCACTGCTTTTTGGCTATCTGCCCCCTGGGAACCTGTGACCCTACGAACAAAGGGTTTAGTGTATGACCTTGACATAGTTAAACAGGCCACAACTCAAAAGAATTGAAAGTACACAGGGAGTGTTACTTTTGCAGTGCGTATGACAACTTAAAGTCACACAAAATGAGGTGTCAAATGTATTTTTAAACATATTGCAGGATAGAAAAAGCATTTTCTTCTCAAATTTTCAACCACGTGCTTGAAGAAGGATACGGTATTGAACTGTATTGAGTGGCCTTTACTTCCCTTGGCAAGAGTAAGACGGGAAATAGTTTAAAACTTAGGGATATCAGAAGGACTGATTTTGGAACTACTGTCCCAGCAAGCCATTTCATTTCTCTGAAATGCTGAAATATTTTGACTGGTCCCATCCAGCTACATGCAATACTCACCTAAAGCTTTTGTGAATCTGATACAGGTTACTTCATGGGGAAAAAGCAAATAAGCGTTTGCAGTGGATACTAAGAAAAGGTGGTCTTACAGAATTTCAGATCAGGCACCGGAGAGATGATGTAGTCCAGTACAGGAAATCTCTTTCAAATGTTCCTTCCCTCAGGACAGAAGAAAAATTGCTTCCTTTTCCTATGCCCTTGTCATCCAGAGGTCAGGGAGAAAGTTTAATGAAAGAAAGGCACCCCTGGTTTACTTGCATTTAGTACACTTAGCGTGCTCATGTTTGAATTTGGGCTGTGAAATATGTCTTCTCTAAGGTCAGTGCTAGAAAGGTCTCTATATTGTCTGGACAATAACATAAGCTTTTGCTTAGACAGATGTCTCATTGTGACGAGTAATTTGCAGCATATTTATACACTTTCACTTATTTCGTCAGTGAGGTACAGTTTACCAACCATTTTTAACCACAATGAAAACGTTGTGGTATTGCCCATGGCTGTTAAAAAATGTAGGTTTTTTATATCAAAAATGTCAATGATGACTGAGTTTTTGTCATTCTCTTCTGTTTGGAGGCTCTCTTGTAAATCGTATTCAGGAAAAAAGGCCTGTTTAAATTTTACATCTTGAAAAGATAAGCTGAAATTGAAAAGGAGAAGTTACCAAGTGTAGAGATACAGACACATAGGAACATACAGAACAGATACATAGGAAATTTAATTCTGAATCAGAACTAAGGGTGTCCTGTTGTGAGTCTTTACATAGGCTTGTTTGTTATAGAGAAACAAAACTTTGTCCGGCCTGTTCATTAATGTGAGGAAGAGCAGATCTTGTCTTTCCACTTGGGATGAAAATAACATCCCTCAGTGGAAGAGTCTTCTCCTGTTGTCATAGCATGTGGGAGAGTCTGCCTCCATTCTGGATAAGACTGTAAAATAAAGACCATTGCTGTTCCACATCTTTCTGTGAACTGGAGATTCAGGTTTCTGTGCAGGCCTGGAGGCAGCACCCTCTTGCACATGTTCAGCAGACATCTTCCTTCTAGGCTGGAAGTGGGTCTGCTGCAAGAATGACATTCTGCATTTAGGCTGATATCCATCAAGTAAACCTTGATGTCCAACTCCTAGGGGTTTCAATGGGAGATGGAGGCAGAAGCAGCTCCATGTTTTTGGACTTCATTCTGTACCTGAGTTTATACGAGTCTAAGCTTTTCCTCTGGGAAATTTTTTATTTCTGTTCCCAGTCACATCAATAGGATGACATCACTGCACCTACACAGCCTTTTCAGGCAGATGAAGACAGAAGATAAAATTTCTCTGAGGCACAGCCTTTCTCTTGTACACCTCAGTGCATCAGCTCCTATGTTACAGCAGTGTTGGTTTTAGTTCAGCTGGTCAGGTATCCAAGACCAAAAGTCAAACCTGGACAAAGACTGGGTTTTAAATAATTCTGCTGTTTGGGTGAATTGTGATACAAAATATTTATTTGAGTTTTATTTCTCTTTTTCTGTGCTGTGTTTACACACACACACTTCAAGAAGTTTCAGATGCCCAGGAACACAAAAGGCTTATTTCAAAAGTCATTGGATTCTCCTTCCTCGTTTCTTGTAACATTGTGTTTGTTTCCTGGTATCCAATGCAGCCAATAGATGGGCCAATACTACAATAAGACACGGTTCTTCCAGATTTGAAAGGAAATGTAGTCACTGCCAGCTTGGAGATATGTGCACATTTGCTAAAAGAAACATCCACCAAACCCATACATCTTTGTCATTTCAGTTAAATACTTTATAAGTCAGACATCTTGTCCTTACTGGATGTCTCTGCATAAGCTCTTTGTTCAGTGGGCCGAAATGGTCCCACGGCTGTTTGTAAGACTCTGCAGAGCAAGCCTTTTCTTCTCCATCTGGGACAAGAAAAACAGGCATGACCTGAGGATCCTTTCCCTAATGTCAAGCAACTCAACACACGGGATGTTTCTCTGAGATAATCTGTACATACCTTTCTTGTTTACACTACTATCCTCTCCAAGTAATATCATGCAAAGAAAATGGGAAAAACCTACTGAAAAGGCTTTCATGCAGGAATGGAAGCTTTTTTCCTAATGATCCCCAGAGTGGATTCAATGTCAGTGACTTTTCAGTGTTTTCAAGACAGAAACTAACAGTGATAAGGACAACAGACGTACTCCTCCAACTTACTGAAAGAACTATTTTGATTCAAAACACTTAGGCTGCATTTATAAACCACTTACTGGGGCTTGATTTCCGTTGCTTTGATGTCAATGTGCTTAGTTTGAAACTCAATGTAAATCAAGTCCCCTTTCAACCCCAGGAAACATGGGGAAGGTGCCAACAGTGGGAAGTTCCTTGTGGGCTTGTTGGGAAGAGTGGCAGCTATATCAGGACAAGTAGAGAACTGGCCTTTGCAGGTCTGGGTGGGTGGATGTGATGTCAGTAAGAGGGTCTCAGTATCTGAGCCAGGAGACCCAGAGGAAAGCTGAGACACCAAAACTTGCCTTTGAGAAGGTTGATGTATCCTGGGAATTGAACCTTGCTTTTCTCAACAAAAGAGGCCGATCTGAACTCCAGCCACAGCTTAGCCATCCCTATGAACCCTGATCATGAGTATATCCAGATTAACTTCATTAAGACCTGCCAAATACTATCCCCCCACTGACCTCTAGCAAGGTCTTCCCTGGGATGACAGCAGTGCCGAGGTTGATAGCTCCTTCCTGTCTTCTGCCAGGTCAAATACTTGGCCTTGTCCAAGCTGTTGTAAATGACCTTTAACAGCCAGAGTACCGTGACAGCTGAACTGAGTAACAAGATGTTCTTGCCCAGGCTGCTGATGTTTCACTGAAGAATTGTACATAGAGCAGGAGCATGTTTACCTTGAACAATTGCAACAAGCAGCCAGTCAGCACGGTGACCTACTGTGAACCGGCCCAAATCCCACTTCCCACGGGATGTGATGTATGTGAGAAGGAAAAGGGGCCGGCTGCATGAGATGTTTCAAGGAAGCAAGTGCATAGGCACACGTCTCCAAATATTTGATACAGAGGAGGTGGAGGTGAACACCTTAGACACCTCAACTCTGTGTCGGTCAGGACGAATTCCTTTATAAATATGTCATGCCATCCTGCTTTTGTAAGCCTACAGGTTAGAAGGGAAACTCAGCCAGAATGGAGGGAAATCAGAACATTCCCTGTAACGAGGATAGGACCTAAATTTACAAAACTCATGATCCCTTAGGGAGCTTGGTTTCACAGCAGTACACAAAGTCCCCTAACCTCAGTGAACTAAAACAGACTGTGGGGTCTGGAGCCCACTAGAAAATTCTGTCTCAGACCGACATGACAATATGAAAGCACTGGCGGCGAGGCTGTACTTACCCAGATCATCTGGCGTGCAGTTAGCCGGAGAGGGAGACCATTGTTTCTGCCAGGCTGTATTCCATGTATCACACGGGAGTCACGGCGCTCTGTTTCCCATCAGGAGTGCGGGTTTAGGCTGGGATATGTGCTTGTTATCGTGACAATACCATCCTGTCATTAGGAGATCTTCAGCAAACAGACGCTCTGATGGCTTCTTTACAAGCACGGAGGTGAAAACCACAGCAGTAATCTGCCACTCACTTCTGTTTGCTTAGATGCACTAGTGCTGATTATGCCTTCAGCAGGGCATAAATCCTTCTTCGCCCTTTTGTGTTTCCACATCCACAGAGGCAGAAACAAAGTTAACAGCGTCACGTTTTTGCTATTAGTCTTCGCTGCTGGCATGGAAGTACTTATAACTTTACATCTTAATGACCATGTTCAGACCCTAAGCCCCCAACTATGATGTCTGCCAGGTTTATTTGTACTATAGGAGCCCAGGAGCATCTACCACTTCGCAGCAATCTCCACCCACAAATCTGATCAAAAGCCCAGGGAAGTGATCACAGCAGTGGCCCCATGCTCTTAAATACGAATTAGTGGCTTTTCTGGCCAGGATGTCATCTCAGATTTTCAGGGCATACCCAATAGCAGCTAATTGCCTTTCAGCAGGTTGAGAGGTTTTGACAATTAGACAAAACGTCCAGAAATGAGTTGCTGGGGGAACTACATCAGTTTTCTATTCACTTGTCTTCTTCACAAGCTTGTGTGTTTGGGTGTACAATGGATATCCCCATTCCAGACCATTAGGTGACTTGTGACTATGTTTGGTCCAAACATTCAGGAAATGAAAGGTTTTACAAGCATTATATAAATTGCTTTATTATTTGCAGATGTTCTTGTGGCATAACAGATACTGTAAACATGGCAGTTATTTATTAACTATAGACTAATATATCAACTATACTAATTATAGACTACAGTCTATAAACCACAGACTAACTATTAACAATTAAATTCAGACTAATATATTAACTATATTAACAATTATCTATGATACATCAATTTCTATGTAATCTGATATACTGAACAGATAACACCTCAACAAGCTTGAAACCTCTCACAAGCTGCAGCATTTAACATTGTGCCCTTACAATCACTAGCAAAATTACAAAATAAGTGACAGAATAGCTATAAACCCAACCAAACAAAATCCCACATACATTAAAAATTAAAAATCCCACACCTCTCTGCATAGGTGCATGAAAAGCCTCTACAGCACTCCTGCACAAACTGTCCCCCAAATAATAAACCAATTCAAAGCTTAGATCTGATTCAGGTGCAATCTCTTTAAACCAGGTGTGGGCTGTAAAGAACTGTAGTTAGCACACTGACCTTGCTTGAAAATTCAAACCACTGATGACTAGTGTGGAGTGTGGGTGACCTTATTTTAAAGGCTCAGCAAGTTCATTTCCACTTGGAAAGCACCAGCAACACCTGTGGGTGAAATGTCATGAGAAGGAGGTGTCTTAGGTGAAGAAGTTTGACCTCTTGACCAAGTTGCCCTGGGATGGAATTAGGTCATCCGTATCAAAAGCACAGCTTGTTATCCTGACCAGTGTGGTCTTGCTGTTTTGCAGTCTGTCCCTGTTTGAGCCCATTTGTGGCTTCTTATCTCTTTTTTTATCTTTTGACCTTGATTTTTACTTTGTGCTTCATCCAGCATTGCGCATGGTGTGGATCTAGCCCATGAAAAAGACTCCAGGGCACTGGGTTTATACAAATAATCCCTGACAGCAGCAGAAGACTAACAACTCTGCTGACTGAAAATGCTGCCAAGCCCTGAAAAATCAGTGTCAGGCCAGAGGACCCCTCAGCTCTCCCCCCAGCACACACCTCTGCAATGGTTTCTTTCCTGATTGACGTAGGAGATGCAGGTTAATCAGGCCTTTAGCTTCACTGGTCTCTAGACGCTGACCCCATCTTAAATACTAGGATCAGTGAGGAAGTCTATGAGTTACCGCTTAAAAGTAAAAAAAAAAGCCAGCCAAATGAATGCAAATCATACAACAAAACCAGGTTTTGCACCAACAGGTATATTTTGATACTCCTGTGAATATTCCGAAGCTGGAAATTGCCTTTTTTCTGGCTCTTCAAACAGTTCCATTGCTGCATTGTGGTGGCAGCCCCTGAAAAATCTTCTGAAGTAGCAATACATTAACTCTTCCAGCACAGCTCACTAAAGACTGAGGAGCTCTGAAGAAAAAAATAGTATTTTTTCCTTTTTCTGGCTATGCTTTTTGCCAAACTCGTATTCCAAACAGGTAGTTAAATGTACTTCAACCAGACAAAGAGTCCCAACAAACACACACTCAGCTTTTACTTCCTGACATGCTCTGAATTGCTTTTAGTCCCATATTTCTGTACAAACACACCTAGTGGCTAAATTAGAGGATACGAGCTACAGCAAATTACAGAGCCTGTTTAGACTCACAGGCCCGCTCCGCATAGTTAGGGGGAGGTTTGCTTTGAAACAGTTCCAAGTTTTCCCTCCTTGGTCTGCATTTTCTTTTTCAAATGCCCTTTTTGCCTTTCTATTTATGCCTCCCTCTTCCCTTTCAGCACCTCAGCAGCCCCAGTTATGTTGCAGGAGACAGCACAGAACAAATGTCCTCCATCTGAAAAAACAAAATAAAAAGGTGTCCAGCTGACTTCCTGCACTGGTCTCTCCCTCTGTTCCCCAGCCTTCTCCGTCAGCCTCCCCACAACCTGCAGTTTTGCCCTTTTCTCCCAAAGCCTGTCTCCGCTGGTGCAGCAGCATTTTGCAGCCCGGCAGCCCAGTGCAGGTGTATGCGCAGTGTTTTCCGCATGTTTGGCAGACGGGAGGGCTCTGGCCACAGCTGCTGGACTTGGCTGGCACGTGCCACCACCAGACCCCTCAGCATTCGTGGTGGGACCTGCAGTGAGGAGGGACAGGAAGAGACTCACAGCCTCTTTGCTCCTGTCCGGACTCATGTTGCAACCACATGTTCAAGTGCAGCCCAGTGCAGGTCCCTTGGTGCATCCCTCAGCAGTGGTGCTTCCTCTGATTTGGAGAGCCATCCATCTGCTTTGTGTTCACTGCAAACACGAAACTGCTGGTACTTTTCTGAACACCTGGTAAAATCTACATAGCAAAAATACAGAAAATTGCACTGTAATTCCAAATTTGAGAAGCAGCTACTGGACATTATATGGAATTCTATTTACAGGATACAGTAAAAATAACTGGTTTAAGTGGTTGCAAGCCAGATTGACTTTACCAGAAATGCAATTTCTGTTAAAAAAAAAGAACGTGCAGTCTTCATAGCTCATTCTTTTAAAATATTTTTCCCATGAAAATGTAGAATAAAGACATAGAAATAAATATCTTTATGCATATCGTAACCATGGGAACTTCTCTAGAAACAGCAGGCAAAAATATTCTTCTTGTAATTTTCAGTAGGCTGTGGGTCTGAGGCAAACTTTAAGTTACTTTTTCAGCAGGTTCTCAGCTATGCCAGAACACTAAATGCAGCTAGAAGTGTTCAAAGGCAATTTTCAGTATTGTCTCTTCCTAAGAGTATCAGTATCTGAGGTCTGAACCAGTCACAAGTTCATTTAGAACATCCCTAAGACAGCTCTAAGTCACAGTTGTTTGCACCCAGAAGTTTAAATATCAGAGACAGCCAGAAAATCCTCACATTTTGGAAAACTCTACTCCTATGACATTCTTTTCTGTCAACAGAAGAAGCTTTTTTCCTTGCCTTGTATCAAGGAGTTGCAAAGCAAGATGATTTGAGCAGAGAAGTCAAGCCCAAACTGGACCTCAGAAAAAATGTTGCTGAGCACTGTCATCAGTCCAAACAGAAAGACTCTTATTTTCCTTTTAGACCACGACTGCAAGAAAAGCCACGCGAGTCCAGTAACTACATGGAAGAACAACAAAAAAGAATCATTGACAGTCAAACATAAAGCTATGGTCTTGAAAACCAGATGAGAGAAACCCACGAAGAAATTAAGAAATAAGTAAGTGTGGTCAATTAATGTTAGTGGGGGCAATGGGTTTTGTCAAAACTGAAAGCAACAGCATTTTTCCAATAAATTATTTAAATCTGTCTGCAAGGGCTGCAATAAGCAGGGGCAACACAGAACAGAGTCTACACTTTACCAAATGTGAATGCCACCTTCATCATTTCAAAGAACCAAGGTGTGAAATTAACAAAGGGCTCCAAGAGTGGTTCCTAAAACAACAGATGTGCACTCATGCTTGTTAATAACAGGGTTTCCATAAGACAACTGCCAAATGGTAGCACTTCACATATATCTGCCAGCTCCACACCCACAAATTGACCCGCTACATGTCTAAGGGATACCATTCACTGAGCTTCGAACTCACATGGGTCAGCGGGCTGATGCGTAAGTGGTACCATCTGCATACACTTAAGAGTTGCAGGAGAAAAACAGCTGAGAAATTAATGATACAAATAAGCTAGACACAAGTAATTTATTAACCCTGTATCTGCAAGCACATGTCTCCCTCTTGAAAAGTAACCCCTTCCTCACCAGTGTGTCCCCTTGGATCCAGAGCTCCCAGGACACTTGCAGGTACTAGAAGGTCTGCAAGTGTTTGTGACGAAAAGAAACAAGGAAAGTACAGAATATACATGAAGGTGACTGATTGTTACTACATGTGTACATTCTTTGCATGAAAATAAAGGAGAAAAACCCCACTAAGCAGTGGGTATAGCCTTCTCACAGATCATCGCTTTTTTGGATTAGGATTTCATGTCACCAGTATCTTTGTCAATTGGATCTCATAATCATCTTCCTTTTTCTTCAAAAGTACTTAGTGTTCTCAGAAATAGCTATCAAATGAAATTATTTTCTAATTACATAACAGGGTCATAAACTGCCCATAATGATAGTTTGTTCTACGTTGCTTTCATAAGTACATAGGTAACTTTGCCATGTCACTGTGCCCCATTCAAGTATCTCACCCACGGCTGTTTGTACTTAGTTCACTGTCATGAAAAATGAGATTTCATTGCCATGAGTTTAGGGGCTCCTGCTAAATCAGACTCCCTGGTCACCTTGAATTTTACCATCGCAGGAAACAATCGTAGGTGAAACATGGTATTTTGCTCCACAGAACATTATATTCTTTCCAGGGCTACTAATTGCTAAGCATGAGAGAGTGGCAGACCTGCTAGTACTGCTCATGGACGTACAATCCAAACCCACTTGTCATTTTCTCAAGGACAGTGGGAGTATATACACGTTTGATAGGATTATGTAAAACCTGATGGACTTAGTTCAAGAGCCTTCTCCACCTGGATGAGGAAAAGTGAGAACAGAGCAGCAAACAAGTTGTGGTAGACGACCAGTTTGAGGAAGTGACTTCTTGATGTGCGTGGGAAGGACACGGGGCATTCGGTATTTTGGCACTCCCAGGCCCCTGCTCCAGTGGAGGTAGAAGGGACGGGCAGGGGGGCTGCACATCTGTGCTGTCCGCTTTCACACATCTGGGCAGGGACTCGTGAAGGGCCCTGTGTTCACTTCTTTGAAGCCGACTCAAATTGAAAACATGTAAGAAGCTGTGCCACTTTACCCATGAGAGAACGGAGGTCAGAATAAAATCGTGTGGGGGAGAGAAAAGTAAAAGGAAGGAGGGAAAGGTTTTCTCCTTTGACCCCCATCCCTCTTCTTCTTGGTTTTCAATGCTCTTTTCTCAATTTCTGCGAAAGGTGTATTAAAAATGGGGAAGGAACACAAGAACTGAGATGAAAAGCAGACTTTTCTTTGTTTTTTTAAAAGTTAAGAGAAAAGAAAAGTTACTTTTCTTTTTTTCTAAAATGGAAAAAAGGAATGTTTTCCTGAATTTGAAATGCTTTCACAAAACAGAGTTTTGGCAAAGCAGCATTTCTCAAAGATGTTTTCAGACAAAAAATATTCACAAGCTCTAACAGTGATAAAAACTTTCAACACCTGTAGCCAACAGTCTCTCCCGTGTGAGCTGTGGCAAGGACCGAAAAAGCAGGGGTTAATGAGCTGAACTCCGAGATGGACCCCTTGCAAAACCTGCTCCTTATTGCAAAACATGGAACAACATCCTTGAATCAGAGAGAACACTGTGGGAGAGGGATGCTGATCTGCAGACTGGGTACCAAGTCTATGTCTCCGGCAAGCAGCCATGTGCACAGCCGCACGACCTGCCAGCAGCAGCATCTCCCTGAAAATAGAAGAACGCTGCACCTGTGTCCTCTCCTCTCTGCTGTAGAGGTAGGGTCATTCGGTAATTATTGACTGCTCTACATGCAACAGAGGAGCATGAATAGGTCCTGATTATTTCTTTTCTTCTAGTTGCGGATAAAGCCTGCACTCTAGTGGATTGTCTATATAGGAAAGTGTAATCTATTTATTGATTTGTGAGGTAATAAAGACTGGATTTCCAGAAATGCTGGTGTCTGGTCTAGCTCCACCTCTTGAGGACTTTGAGGGCAGCAAAGTCCAGTGGACAATGAGTGCTTTTTAAAGTCTTACCCCCACCCCAACCCCAGGTTCTCCAGAGAACCTCAGAGATTATGGCTGTTCTAGTGTCCTGGGCTCTGCATTGGGGCCTGATTAGACGTAGCTAGCTGTCCATATTTACACACCAAAAGACAATTTTCTATTGATTCCTCGGCTAAGGAGGCTCAGGACTATAATTCATTCTAGCAGAAGTATTACACATAATAGACTAGTTCTTTGGCTATTCTGGTTATGAATAGCTCCTCTCAAGTTCACGGAGTCTGTCTGATAAAAAACAGATGAGGATCTGGTCCACCAGGCTCATTAAAACACACCCCTGATTAGACCCAGGCAAATCACTCATACTAAAATATTTGTCTGACACTTGCAATTTGCTTGTTGTGCAGTTTGAAATCTGCTCCTGGCAAATTTCCACACTGAAGTAGCATGGTTTGCTCTTTACGGGTCTGGTTTGAAACCAAGTATGTCAACGTAGCTCTTTCTGTTGACTCCACATGGCTTTGGAGCAAGTTCCAAGCCTCTCATTCATGGAGGGTTCATTCCCGTACTTAATGGTAAACATGTTAGGTTTAAAAAGCACTGAGGATACTAGGAAGTAAACATACCCTTTGCTTTAGGCTTGTCCCTAAGTCCTTTGCCATATCTGGGCTTAAAACATTTACTAATACAATGGGGAGCTGGAGACAGTCAAAGTGAATTTATTTTAAAATCTGAATACTTGGGGAACCTTTGTTATACTGTCCCCTCAGCTCTTACTGCTCCCTAAAACCACAATGTCAGGCATGCATAATGGGGCTCAAGAGCTAAGTGTTGTACTATTAAGTATCATAAGAAATGTTTCCCTGTGTGTTTCTCTGCACTTCACTTCCATTAAACAGTGGGCAGGAACAATATTGTTCCCATAGTGTGCAGGTATCACTGGCAGCGGTACCCCCCAGTTCCACCTTCCAACATTTCAGCCCTGGCACAAGTAAAAGGCATTTTCAACAACCAGTACCCTCTTTGTTTCCTTGTTTGTCTGAGTGTGTGCAGTCACATACTTGCCCTCTGTGCATGATGGGAAGACTTAGATGACTGTTTCTCTTCACCAGCACCTTTAAGGCCTGTCATCCATGCTCAGCTGAATTCAATAGAGCGTGTCTCTATACTCTTGCAAGTTGATGAAAAAAGGCATCAGGTAGAAGAAAAAAGCTGTATTAATTCCCTCTTTAAGAGAAAAGGAGCAACCCAGTTTGCTCCTTTGCCCTCATCCCTTGGACAGAGAGGAGTCATCAGCAAGCAGTTGTTCTGAGCATCCCACAGACCCAGAAAAACTAAGCAGAGGTCATGTTTTATTTGTCAAAGGTTCTTTGTCACCTGGAGTCTCATGTACCCGTCTAACAAGACTTCTGCTTAGTTTTAGGCTTCCCTGCAGACAGCTTGTGCAAAATACCTGTCTTCCATGTAGGTGTTAGTGTTTCACACAGGGTGAGCTGCGCAGTAGTTCTGATAGCATTTAGGCAAAAATTAAAAATTTGCAAAACAGAAATCACCTGAAAGGGGGGCTACTGGAGACTCATGTTACCTCAGAATGTAGATTCTGCACTAGAAAACAGCAGAAAGTTAAAACTTGAGACAAGTTGGACATGACTGGAAATAAAAATACTAAAAATGAGGTCAACATGAGTTACTGGAGATCACGCCACACAAAGTGTGCTGTTTATTAGCCAACTGGACTTTTCCTTACGGTGCTCCAGGTTTTGAAACTGCTCTTATTTCGAAGTTCTCTGCTGATATGCTAGAAAGTGTAGAATTCTTCCAAGCTCCAAGCAATCAATGGGTAACAAAAAATCACATCTTAGATGTCCCCATCTTGCTTTGTGATGTATAGACAGCTGGATTTTGGCAACTGTAATAATTAAAATGATGAGATTTTTGTATTTAAATCTGATAGATCTCTGACAACAGTAACACTACCAAAACTATAGTACCTACTGCTGAAAAAAGGAATTGCAGCGGAAATGTAAATGAAGGCAGCGTTTAACAGATAAGATGTTGCACTGACTACTTATGTCATCCTCAGACTAAATACAGCAGCCCGTCTTTTTTAATGATCTGGCCTCTTCTATTTAACAGAATTTGAATGTTCATTTGTTGTCGTAACCTGACCTCTCCAGTATTAATTTTCTCTCAGATCTGTGGAGCTAGGGAGAACCTCAGAATTGTGCTGTTGACAAGCGCTACCGTGGTCACTGCAGGGAGCCAGGAATTCAAGGAGCAAAGTCGATGTAATCTGCTTGTATCTGGCTCCATGCAATTTCCAGTTGCTTTATGCAAAGCCAGTCATTGTTTGCAATTCATCGACTACAAAAACAGGACTGAGAGGAACAGGCAGGTCAATGTCCCAAACAAGATGGACCGTGTTTTTAATCAGAAATGTTGAGCCCATTATCACTTATGCTGCAGGTTCTCACTCAGCTGATAACAGAATCAGCCACCAGTACACATTTTCTCAAACTTTGAATGACTGCCAGGCCCCATCAGGTAAATGTAACTGCTTGAGCAACTCTCTTTTTCCCCCAGACTAATGTTTCCTATCCTTGATCACTTGGCTCAAAACAGGTAATTAGAGATAATTTTTCCAAAGCTGGAAATATTCCTTTTCCTTTTCCTTCCATTCCTTTCTGTCAGATTACTCCAGCTGCTATTAAATGGCTTGCACATGGTGTACAGGGGCTCTTTAAAACACATCACCAAGCTGCAGGTAGACTTCAGGTATGTGGGCCAACTCGCCTTTTATCTTCATTCCTCTAATGTTGTGACATGATCTGATAACGCCATAGACTCTGGGATCTTCTACTGGGTAATGACTCCCCACCAGAAACCAGCAAGTTTTCCAGTGCCATTCTCAAGGATCCATCATTGGACCTAGGGTATCTTCAAAGAGGAAACACTCCTCTGAGCCCTCTTGGAGGCTGGATGCCAGCCAGCTTTGGAGACCGGCCGGTATTATTGTTGAGCAGAGGAAGCACCAGGGTGCTGGCCCCTGTTGACATGAGGCTGGCACATCTCACGCAGTAATCGACAGCAGATGGGGACATGCTGTGGCGGGCCCTTTGTGAGGCTGTCTGGAAGATCTGCTCCAGCGCGCGGCAAGGTTTGAACAAGGCAGGGCTGAGTGCTTCGTGCTCGGACTGAAGACACAGGGGCCAGCGGCGGAGGAGAAGGTCCGCTCTCATCACTCCTGTTCACACCGTCTCTTCCCTACAGACAGGCCATAAGCACCACCAGGGAATACGTTACTTGCAGATGGGTATTCTCTGAAAATTAACAGAGACAAGTTCATGTACAATTCTGAACACAGCCAAAGTTTTTAAAAAATTCTTACTTTTGTAAAAATTGTGTGCAATTACTTCCCCCTCTGCTGTCATAAACAGGAGAAAAATGAAATGTTTCACAAACCTTATTTTCAGTGAAACTAGTGCAGTTTTTGATTTGGATATTTCATTTTTACAATAAAACTTCAGCTGGGTTTTTTTTTGTTTTTTTAGAAACAAAACCAGAAAGCTGTTTCTTTCAACAGCTGTTTTCTCTCAAGGAAAATTATCAGAAGCTTCTGGTCATCTTGTGTTGTTGGTGGATTATATTATTCATAAAATTAATGATGTGGATTAGAAATCCTTATTGATACCATTCCTTGCAATTCTGCCCAAAATATCAGGTGAAACCATTGCTATCAGCATATTATAAGAAGAGTTTGCTGATCTCTAACCAATGCGTTTTGTCTTGTTTGTATGCAGGCTTTAAATACCACAGGGTAGTCTCTTCCCACCCGTGCAAACAATATAGTGAGGATCTTCTCTTGGCTGAGACTCCAAGTATTTCTGTAATATATTATAAATTGCTGTTATCATACATATAAGTTCTTTTCAACATGGGGAAAGCTTCCATCCACCTGGGAAGAGATGTGCTGCTCCGGTTGGAGGCTATCTCCAAACAATCCCATCTGATGAGGTGGGACTGCCCATGAGGGATGCTTCCTGGGCACTGGAACTGCAAGACAAGGACCAGCTACTAATTTCCCCAAACACAAGCTCACAGGCCCAGTGTGGCAGAAGGGGAGGACTGGAAATGGTATTTTAGTATTTGGGATATTTAACATGCTTTTTGTCAGTTCTCCAATTAATTATATAGGGCATACAAACACCCCACCAGCAGTCTTCTGACTGTTGTTTTGTTGTTTCAGCTCTCAAAATGGTTATTTTAAGCACAGAATAGTAGCCCATCAGTCTTGCTTTCTGGGCAAATCTTGCCTCATTCTTTAAGCTGATTTTTCCCTTCCTGGGGAGAAGAAACCCCATCCCAAAGAGCTAGCATAAAACCTGTGCATGCGTACCTTGCCAATTCTATCTTTAAACACAGCTTTTTGTTAGTCAGGAGTTAGGCATCCTGTGGGTCTTCCTGCGTAGCAGTGACTTCTGCAAACATGCAGAGGAGAGCAGGCTGTCTCTGGCAAACTCTCAAGCGGAGACTTCATGGGTACACATGAGATAATAAAGCAAAACTCTACAGGTATTAAAGAATTTTTGAAGATGTGAAGAAAGTGGCGTGTCCTGATGCTGCGGTGAAGCAAAATCCCTGTTCTTTGGGTGAGAAGGGCACTCATGCTCAGGGTCAGGGCTGAACTCCCAAATGAAGCCCATGCCAGTAGTCTGCAGGCAGGGGCTTAAACTCTCATGGCTCTTGGACTAAAGGATGGGAGGAGTAGATTGAAGAGATGCCACTGTTGCTATGGCCATACGTTTTTCTCCTGCTGCTGCTGGTCTCCTGTCCAGGAAGAAATGCCTAGTAAAGTTACATACAAGTTGCAGACTTAGAAGAATTGTTTATTGGTTACAGTCAGGGCCAACTGGAGATAATCAGCAGCTCCCGAAAACAGCCCTTTACTTCCCCTGTCAGCTCTCTCTGAGCTGCACACAAGCCACAGTTTGCAGTGGAGGGGGAGCAGGAGGAAGAGATAATCAGAAGCACATGTAGGCATTAACCACATATTTGCTGAACCTTTTTGTAGGCAGTGGTTCGGGGAGACTGCCTGGCTAGAGGAGAGAGTTGAGAAAAATAGCTCAGCATTGCTGAAGCTTAAGGACTTGCACTCTTCCCTCACACGCAGCAGTGTGGTACAATTTGCTACAAGGGGAGGGGCAAAGCCCAGCACCAGCCTTGGTCAGTGGCTTGGCATGGGCAGCTGCTGTGGGACCACCATATCAATTGTTTCTGGTGAAGAAGCCGACTCTGCTGATCACAGAATCACAGAATCACAGAATCACAGAATAGTAAGGGTTGGAAGGGACCTCTGTGGGTCATCTAGTCCAACTCTCCTGCCGAAG
>Ga0181612_165288_pt1 | contig 20319 bp, 15 predicted proteins | sample HoacroProtozoa21_FD_119630 | JGI IMG/M metagenome (GOLD analysis project Ga0181612, IMG submission 119630) | Hoatzin crop microbial communities from Cojedes, Venezuel. Combined Assembly of Gp0051906, Gp0051904, Gp0051908 | reverse complement strand
TTAATATATGTTGTGTAAAATATACGTTCTTTCTAGAATTTGACTTTATTGATAATGAATATAATAACAAGAGAGTAAAACCTCAGAAGAGTCCGTCTAAGGAGAAGCTTTCTGTGGAATGCTAAATCCTTGTAACCCCAAAGATAAGAGCGCCCTGCATCTGCACACAGTATCGTGCCCTGATAAAAAATGTAGTTCTTAGTAAGATAACCCTGTTTTCTGCTGTTGCTTGTAGTTTTGAAATACTGCTGCCCAAACATAATAACATATTGAAGAAGGTGGTTTATACTTACAAATACATGTATATATTTAAATCATTAATCTGTATTCTCTAGAAAAAGAAAGATTTCTGTACACCCTTTCCCCAGTAGGGATAGACAGCCCTTACGCTTCTTCGATGTGGGTTGATAGGTACAGGTGTGCATGATGTAGCAAGCTGGGAAAAACATCATCAAGATGATCTGCAGCATGTATGAAGGGACACGGTGAACTGAGATTACCTTCACATCAGCATATAAATTGCCACACAGCAGAAAAGCATTTCATGGAGCTTGGCATGTATCTAAGTAAGCGGGACAGCCATCTCAAAGTATAAATAAATACAAACCAATTGTATGTGAAAGATACATTTCAGAAACACTGCCATTTGCCTTATACCTGCTCTTTTATGTCAGCGTTTGATATTTTTTGGCAACAGTAAGTATTGAAATGTAAATCATCTCTTTATCAGAGAGTTCTTAGAATTTCTTAAAGTGAGCATCTTAACAGAGACAGGCAGCCACATATCCCGATAACTGAGCATCTCTCTCCAGTAGTACAACTCTCTCTGTTCTCCCTGTCCTTCTGTCTGATGCACTGTTCTTTGGGGACAGGATGGACTACGAGAGAACAGAGAATTTATGAGACTCTTGAAACGGAAAGTACCTTTTCGGCGTCAAAATTAGTTCACTTTTTTCTAACAAAGTATTTATTAAGATCAGGCACTAGACGACATGCCACCTTTTTTTAAATAAAACCAAAACCTCTTGACTGTCAGAAAAAGGGAGAGTGAGGAAGTGCAGGTTTCTGTGTGTGTGTTTATTCGCAGACTGCAGAGCGGTAGGATGATGGCAACACGCTTAAACCAAACCAGATTTAAAGGGTGCACATCAGTTCCATTCCATTTTGGAACAGGCAGTTTAGAAACTTGCCAGGGTGTCCCTCCTCTTTCAGTTCTTCTGTTGATTTCTTCTACATTTGTTTTCTTTGTAATCTATTTGTCTAATTTCTCATTACTACACATCAAAATGAAGGTCCTATGTTAAAAACACAAGGATTGTAACCGTTCTCCTTTGATAGTCTGTGTGCACGTTCCTAAAGCAGGTCCACATGCACTCCTTCAGAACACCTCTTTCCTTCCAAACCACCTAACTACTTCTGAAATGAAGCTTAATTGCTGAAGTCTGGCTGCTGCTTTATGTACTGGGGTGGAAGGATGTGAAAATACTTGCTGCTTAAAAGCAAGAAGTGCCCCAGCTGACTGACCTTTGCTCCCAGGGAATCATTTCTACTCCTACCAGAAGAGGAGAAAAGCAAATTAGTTTTGCAAACCTAGTAGCCTTCCCAGTCATTTATTGATGACTTCTGTACGGGGGTAGGTGAAGCTGCGAAGATGAAAACAGGAGACACAAAGTGCTGCCTCAGAAATGTTAATGGGCTAACGAGTGGGTTACGGCCCCAGCCCTCCCACCAGGGAATGATCCACCTGTGCCATTCGCCCTGCTTGGCAGCCGCTGCTGTGGACATTGTGATCTGCTCCAGGAGTTCACCTGTTTCATCTCTGCTTCAACTCCTGCCTGTAAGTGGCATGCTGAAGTCAGGTATCTGTTATTCTAAAAAAGCAAAGATGTCTGAATTTTTTTAACTGCTGCTAAATAATTTGTAAGCACTTACTGAAGAAGTACTTGACCAGATCAGGAAGCTATGAGCCATCCCCACCTATTTTGTGACTACCTAAAATTTACCATAGTAGTACAAGTTGGAAGGAGAAGAAAGCCCTGCTGCTCTTTCGAAATCTGTTCTTGAGAAACATATATTGTATATTGGAGAGATATATCTTACTATCAAAGTACCTAGAGTCGTATCTTCAGCATTAGTTCCCTGAGGTACAGGAGTGGAGTTAGGAAAGAGTTTGGTGGATTTTGCATCATTTTTAGAAAAATGACCTTGTTTCACAGGTAGAGAGAGATGTTATCAGTTTTTCTGAGATGAATATGAAGAAACTAGAAATGTTGAAAAAAATAGATGCTTAGGCGGTGCCAGTAGTCAGAGGTTGATTCACAGTTTTGATAAGGCGATGATTCTGTGGGAGAGGGATTTATCTGCAGCGGGTTTGCACTCTGTGCTCCCCTTCAGCTTCAGTGCTGCTCTGTCACCACTCCCTCCCAGTGTCCCGGAGACCCTCGAGCTCTGGGCTCCCAAGAGTAAATATCCCGCCCGTCCTCACGCAGTAGTGTTTTGTTGGCTAAGTGGATATTGGGTTTTGCAATTTCTAGCAGAGCTTATTTCTTATGTTTATGTTATCTTTTTGTGTATAACTTAACTTTACAAATGCTGTCAAGTAGTTGGACCTTCAAAGAAATAACACAATTAATATAACAGCCTGCAATATGACAGTTGTTCTTCTAGTTTTAAAGCAGTTTCCCTTCTTTACTGGACAAATGGACAGACAGGAGGAACAGTATTGTGAGAGCTAAAGATTTTTTTGCAGAATGTTTTATGCTTATATGCTTGAATCAATGGCTGTATGGTTTGGTTTGGGTTTTTTTGGTTTTGATTTTTTTTTTGTGACTGCCTCTCTTTTTATCAGTTGAATTAGGAAAAGTAAAAAATATCACGCATGTTCCATTAAGGGTGTTTCTTGTATTTTGTTGTCATTTTTGTTATGCATTCTGATACCACGTTCTTAGCTGAGTCAAGTCTCAGGCTTAACTCAAGCAAATGCTTTACAAAACAGATGCACAATGGCCATTGCTCTGTGACATTCAGACATGAAATCACATGAAAGGTACAGTCGGCCTTCCACTCTCCAGAATGAAAGTTCTTCTTTTGGAACCACATTTAGCCAGGATATGTCACAAATTAGACCTAAAGCTCATACTAAAATACTGAAATTTTTTAGTTAAAATAAAATGTTAAAATATTAAACATTAAAACAACCAAAAAAACCAAATGTGAAGTTCAATGCAGTTGGTAAATTGTGCTGATCCTTGTCCCAGTGATTTACTTTAATCTCCTCATGTAAAAGAAAGTGTACAGCAATGGTTAATATATGTGAGAAATATAGAGAGCCCATCCACTGTTAGATCCAGATGCAGATACGTAGAAATATGTCTCATATCCGTGTTGCATTCACTCTCTGCATTATCTTTAGTGTTTTTCCAGCTAACACAGACTCCACACTCCTCCTGTTCCCAAGGGGCAAATGTGTGAAAGATCTGGTTACTTGCTAACCACGTGCATTCCCTAAGGGTTTGTTAATAAAGGGGTCCTCTTGAATTGTGGTATTTTTTATACATAAAATACGCTTCAGGTAAGACATCAGTATTTTCTTTTTTTATCTCCTTTTTAAAGGAAAGTACAGAACAGCAAGGTGCCACAACATGTTACAGAATGTACTGGTGTTTTGGTGTGGTTTGATACTACCACAGCTGAAAAGCAAAAGAAGTGCAGATATGATACTTGTTTCATCATAAGTTCCTCCGGAAAAAAAAAAGAAAACCTGAATTTATAATTAAGGCAAAACTGTGACAAATCTTAGTGCTTTTATGGATGATTTTTTCTTTTTTAAAAGACAAAAATTACCTCAGAAGAGAATTCTAATCTGATGCACGCAGTCATAGAATATGGAATAGTTTCACTGCCTGCATGTCTACAGACATGAAGCAGGCCAGAGTTCAAGGGCCTGATGCCGAAAGCAAACATTTAATCCTGCGAACTCTTTTTCATTAGAGTACTTCCCATGCATATCACTGACCACAATAAGGGTTTCTTCTAGGCAATAAGTACCAAAGGGGGTAATCATAGTGCAGCTCCTTCCTGTGCTCTTCCACCCCCAGCAAGGCAAAGGAACAAACTCTTCTCTCAAGATTAGCAAGGAGCAGAAGTTACCTCCCTGGCAGTCCATCTTGTTGCATCCCAAAGGTGACGTGTAATGCAGAGCAGCTTGCCTAGTGTTCCTCCCCCCGAAAAGAACAAACATCTACTAGGGATCTCTAGGAGGTGGAGTCAGAGGGCAGAACACTTGGCTTTGCGAGGAAGGAAAACCAACTACTTCAGTAACCTGTATTTACTATAGTGAGAAATATTAATCAGAATTTTAAAAACCCCAAAAAAGCTACCATCCAATTAAAAATAACCCTCCCCTGTCACTAGTCTAGTGGATAATTATACAATTAGAAATGTTGGAAGTGTCGTTACTAGAATTAGATTAAGGAAACTTCACTGAATAGAATAAGAGTCTGCCTGGTGATGGTGGCTGGGGGTATCAGGATGGGCAGTGGAATACCCCATCCCTGCCTCCACACCCCTCGGCATGTCGGTGCCTGCCGGGGAGAACCCCAAGGGCAGCTCTGGGGTTACATCCCCCGACACATCACACGGCATTATTCCAGGGGATAATCTGTATTTGCTAGCACGGATGTCTTGTGAGAAATAGTCCACTGGCACTCTACAAATCTGAGTCAAGCATTCTCTATATTTAGTTGGTTAAATATAGCAGCAAAGTTGGCTGGGAGATCTTAAGCTCTGCTGTGGAGAGCAGAGCTATTAAGAAGCCACGCAGCTGTGGCAGATAAAGTGGCAGTACACTCACCCATTGGACCTTCGTCTCATTTGCTCAGCTACCCAAGTTTACAATAAAACCACAGTGTTTCATCTGTTTGTTCATACGATCTTATTATTGAAAATGTTCCTTGACAAATCTATCGAGCAAAAGTGTTCATCCGTAGGATGCTGGATAGCCCGGCCAGTGACTCTGAGCATCTTCCAGTCGTATGCCTCGGCTACAGAAACGCGACTCGCTGTGCAACGCTGAGAAGGGCTTTTGCTGAGGACTCAGGCTATCATTGGCTTCCTTGAGGACAGAGATAACCAGGATGTTTGTGCGAGGTGTGTATTTCACAAATAAGAGCCCCAGGGGTGTTTCAGTTGCGGTAGCAGAGCAACTCCATCTGCTTTACAGATTTCATAACGTTGATACAGAATGTGCACAAACTGCTCCCCAAATGCTGTTAGTTGCCAAGCATAGTTATCACAAGTGGTGGTAGAAGACTTGCAATCAATGTGAATTACCAAGCTCTTATATTTTTATAGGAGACAGAAATAAATGGCATATTTCCTCAGATTTGGTTTCGATGCCCATTTGAGGATGACGTTTACCTAGTGTGCTATAGCCACTTAAATCTGAAACTCCGCCGCTGAATGGCCTCTGTATTAATCCAGATGGCTATGTTTTGCGTTCTTGCTTGTCTGAAAGATATGTCAGATAATCAGTGTGCTCCCTGAGAAAGATCAGTGCGTCTTAGCAACCAGAAACTTCAGCACTCGTAATAATTCTAATACGGGTTCTCGGTGTCACTGTGAAAAGTTTGTTCAGCCTACACAGAACTTCTGAAACAGCATGTTCCAGTTTCACATCAATTTTTGAGAAAGCAGGTTCTCTCCTATACCTGTTCGGAGATCCAAACTGAGCTTCTGGAGGGCTTGGTGCGAGATAAAACTGTTCTGAGCAAATTTTTAATTGATACATGTGGCAGTTTTCTTAAGCATTTCTTTCTTTAGCTATATTCATGTCTAAGTTCTTTGCACTTGTTTATTCACTGTGAGCTGTGTGTTAAGATTAACATGCTGTCACAGCTAAGGCGTAAGGAGTGTAATTACCTGTTTCACCTCGTTCATTTTTCAAATGCTTGGATTTTGGCATAGTTGGAGGTTCTCACCTGTTCATCTTTTAACTTCTTAACAGAAGTGAACTCATCTCCGTAGAAAGAAAAAAAGACAAAGTGAAATTCTGCTCACATCTCTGGTATGTTTTCATGCAGCTCTTATTGCAACCAAAGCCTATTTCAGATGTTCCCACTCTTTCCCAGTCTCTCGTTTGTCCTGCCATGATGCAGTTTACCATCCGCTTAGTTGTACAGATGCAACTGTTTGTGGGTCTACACAGGAAAACGGGTCATAAAATTATCAGCTTTAAAATTTTTAAAAATTTTTTTCTTAAAGAGCAACACAGGGGAGAGGGGAAAGTGGTGAGGATGAGGGTAGGTCAACTCTGCTTCTGAGCTGAAAATTATTTATGGAATTACAAACGTATCAGTTACAACTCATCTTTTTGTGCTCAACAGCACAGGCAACAGCGTAGTAGCTAATACAGCGTGGTACAGGAGTGGCAAGACAAAATCACTTATGTCATTCCTTCCCTGCCAGGTCCCAACCCAGCACTTGCCATTCAGTGCATATTTACACCGGGAAGAACCGTGGGCTGGGGGAGCAGCAGCCCTCTGTTGCGTGTTGTCCCTGCTACTCAGTTACCTTTGAGTGGCAGAAACTGAACCTCCACTTCTGTCCCAGCCACGTATCACCACAGCGTACAGCGCAGGGAACGATGAGACCACAGGGGACATGCTAAATTTGGGCCTGGTTTTGGCCTCGGGAAAAGTCCAGTCAGAAGCCATCCACAAGAACTGCGCCTTCCAGCACTGCTTTCTGTCTTTTGCCCATGCTATTTCATCACTTCCCAGTATATGCAAATTCTGCGTGTGTTCCCGTGGGTGCTTTATGTGCTGCACAGTGTCAGAAGTTCTGATACAAAATACCCACAGGACTGAGCCTATCACGCTATCATTGTTTTATTTTGCTCGGTTGAGTCTTTTTCCCTTTTAAAAATAAATAGAATTTTGCTTTCCTTTGTGGGATCAATTTTTTTTCCTTTTACAGAGCTCTATCTAATGAGGTTATGTTTTGTGATGAGAATCCTGCTATGGTAAGGAAGACAGCAGGAAATCAGCCTAACCCCAGGGAACTCTGTTCATCCTTGTGCAGTTGTGAGCATCGTCTGATTTTGTTTAGCTTCTCTACTTTGCAGTGCTCTCTGGCAATCCTATCAAGTCTTGATGCAGCAGCCAATGATTTTTTTAATTTGTTTCCTGTGGAAGTTTTGGGGGCTCTGGGTGCAGGTTATTGATGAGACTGAGTTTTATTGCTCAGGGAACACTGACATTGCCCTTTGATAACTATTCTTTTGTCTTCTGTCTAGTGAATCATATGACACAGGTACTCTTGGCAGGCAAAATGCTGTCACAGGTGGACTTGCACTTAAACTCAGCAAATGCTGATAAAATGTGTGAGTGACTAGATTGTCTTTTAAGCTGTTAACACACAAAAAAGGGGGAGTTCTAAAAGATTTCTAAACCCAGAGGGACTCATCAATACCTCTATTACATCATGCTTTCTAATGTCAAGTGCCAAATTCACTGCTGCGCAGCAATCCAGATTTACTGTTCCTTCTCTCCATCAGCAAGAAAGGACCATCAGTCCCTCCCATTAGGCAGACAAATGAAAAGGCTGTTCAACTGCTCGGAAGTGATATTTATATTGCCTTGTGTTTTGGGCATCTAGAGTGCACTGTGTCAAAGTGAGTAATGAGTGTAAGCAGAATGGTGTTATGGCGATAATGAAGACAGTCTCTAAGTTGCATGGTCAGTAAATGCATTGGAATTGTGACACTAACAAAGCGAAATGTTCCTATCCACACCTGTTGCTTTATCTTTCTCTTTAGATCAATGAACTGACTCTAGCCGCTTTATTCTGCTTTGCACTGTGCAGCTGAATTGTGCCCTGTGCCTCCCTCTGCCTCCCGATGCCAAATGCAGGAGGCTCTCCATGTCACTACAGGAACCTCAGCCTCATTTCACTCACAGGTGGTTTGCATTGCCAGCACCCAGTCTCGGTGCCTTGCAACTCCGGTCTTTTCACTCCTCTCTCTTTCAGAAGTTAGGGGGCTCATTTTCTACCTGAATCTTGTGTGGCGAGGCTCTCTGCGCTCTAGTCGTTATCCTGCCTCGACTTTTTACTTGCTCTTGCTCCTTTTTCAGGCCCCGTAACCACCCATTTGTAACACAGAAAAGTTAGTCCCTCTCCTGAAGGCCGCTGTCCATCTTTTGCAGATTACCCAGATAGCTTCTGATGCCTGCTTCGTGCTGATTAATTTCCCCGCAAGAGATCTTGCGTCTCTGAAGCAGAGATCAGAAGCTGCTGGTTAGCTGTAATGATATTGCCAATGCAGTTAACTTCTAAGTGCAAATAAAGGAAAAAAAAGAGGGAGAAGAAATGGTTGTTAGGCACCCAGCAGGATGAAACACATAGTTTTAGGAAAGTTTTTTTAAGGTAACAATAGCAATAGCACTGAGATACAGATCTCTTGTAAACCTCCACGTCTGTTGTTACTGCATTGCTAAAAATACTTCATAGTTGATCGTATTTGGAAAGGTGACGCTACATCGTCCCATATTTTTGCCTCAATTGTTACATCAAATATATGGTGTCGAACTTGCAGTATAAGTCAAAAGATTTCTTTTTTTTTTTATCCACTAGACATCCACAATCTGTAAATCGGCGGGTTGTACCTGCCTCGGTCGTTGCAGTAGTTTGTTGTGGCCCGCTGCAGGGCGAACTCCTGCCGGCGGCTCTGGGGGCCTCTGGCACCCCAACAGCCAGCTGAAGCCTACTGACACGGGTGGGAGGGATTTACTTTCGTGTTCTCCAACAACTGCACTGGGCTTCAGTGCAAGGTCCATGTTAGAGTGAAACGGCCTCGCCCTCATCCCATCTCCGAACTGGAGGATGAGGGATGCACGGAAAGCACAAAACGGGGCAAGAGGAGGGTGAGAGGGTGAGAAAAAAGAGGGTGAGAGAGCACAGCTCTGACTGTTGGCACCAATGTCGTCTTCCCAGCACCGGGAGAGGCACAGGCGGTCGCCGGGGCTGTGCGCGACGCTCCAGGCGTTCCACCCTACAACCGGGGCAGCGGTAGCTGGTCAGCGGGGTCCCCTCTGCCCTGCACTGGGGTGCCAGCCCCCTGCCAGCCCCTGCCTTGGCTTTCCCCAGGCGGCCCGCGGTGCCTCTGCAGACGGCGGGGCAGGGGCTGCGTGGCCCTGGGCGTGGGCTCCACTCCCCTGCTGAGGGGGTCTAGGCGAGCCGCCAGCCCTCAGTACCACTGCCGCCACAGAGGACAGCCTTCGTCTCGGCTGTTCCAACGCCGCTTTTGCTGTGGCAGCCATCGTGGCGTGTTCTGCTGTGCAGTGCATGTTAAATGCACACGCTGGCTATCATTTGTCATTGCCCTAGATCTTGTAAAGTCCTCGTGCCAGTACAAAATGGGTGTCAGATACTGATCTAGCAGCATTCTGCACCCAGGGCTTGTTGTTTTATTGTGTGGTGGGATGATTTATCAACCCATATCTAAAGTATCTTCTTCCCTGGAGACAGATATTTAAAACCAGCTGCTTGGAACATTAACTTCTTCTACTAATATGAATGATCAAAATGTGTAACTACTTGAGATATTTTATTTTGTAATATGGTACGTGTACTGTGACTAATCACCTATCAAATTTCATATGCATGTTTAATGGTCACAAACAGGATTTGTTTACCTTAGTATAATTTGGGTTCTGCACTAAAATACTATCTTTTTCTTCCTTGTTTAACTCTGTCTGTACTGCGCTTAGAATAGTATTTCATACTTCCATTCAGCCAGAGCTGGACTGCTCTTGTTTACGCAGTGGAAAAGAGGGAGCTCGGATGAGGGCAGATTCTGGCCCAGAGAATTAAAGAAATGCTAACGACATGAGTACCATCTCATGTGAAACAGAACTTCTGTGTATCTTGTTGGGAATTAGTAGCTGAGCAACATAATAATTTTTTTTTTTAATTTCCTCTGGTTTTACTTAATGCTTATGAAGCATTTTCTTGGCTCACACAACACTGGCCTCAGGAAAAATGGCTATGCAGAGAAGATATTAAAAAATATCAAAGCTGTTAGTGCAATGCAAAATATTTCCGGAAAAGGTTAAAATGTCCCATGTGGAATCATCTTCTTCTAATAAAAAAATCTGGAGCACATCAGCTTTCTGTTCCTCCACCTATTGTGCCATACTGGGGGAGTTTCGTGTGCCTGACCAGAAAACAGTGACACACAAATATATCTTTCTGTCTCCATCTTCCTATTGTTCTAAGTAATATGTTCCATACAAGATGAATTAAGCAACCTACTTCTCAACTCTGACATTTTTCCTCTTATGGTTCAAAAATAAGTATAGACTGATATTCCACAGAAGTACACACTGAATCATTCCCATTAATTAAGGATTGCTTTTACATCCACTTCAAATTATTTTAATAATAGTCTTGAGATTATCTGTTTTGTTAAGCTGAAATATATGAACAGCTGTGTTACTCCTACAGCTTTTGGCAAGTTGCAAGAATGCAGCACCTATGCGCAGCATCGGGGTCCTGTGAGAGCAGATGTAATTCCCCATCCATGCAGTTCTTTGGCATACCTGGGGCCTGACTGCACAATTAATATTCACATTAGTATTTGTTTTATTGTTACACTGTGATTCTCACCAAGCAAATACTTTTGGCAGCTTGGTAAAAGTCACATAGCTGGGTCTCTCGTGGCTTTTCTTCACTGAAGAGCCTGAAGTTGGTGGTATTAGTCATCTGCTTAGTCAAGCACGTGCTTAAACACCTTGCTAAACTGAAGCTGTAACAGCGAGACCACAATAAAAGTCTGTTGCCTCCTAGCTGTCGACACAAGGGTGAACACCAGCACAGCCTACCCGACCTTTGCATAGCTTCCAGATTAGCAACAATGAGCTGCTGCTAACTAAGGTAAGATAACTAAGAGGAGATAGCGCTGGACCGTAGTGGCCAAGATCCTTTTTCATACTGAGAGCAATGGTGACAACAGGAGCAATGGCAATACTGCTTGGGCAGCTGCTTTCCCCGGCGTTCACAAAACCCCCCTTTATTAGGATTGCCAGCATGCTTGTGGCAGTCATAGCACTACTCATTTTGACACGTTCGGCTCCCTCCATGCTGATGCTACAGTATTTTCAAGAGCAGGCAGGGGCCTGATGTTGTCTTAAGACAGTTCTCCATACACAGCCCAGTTTGAGTTCCGATCCAGCTGCTGGCTCCTAGCCCCTTCTCTTGTCTCTGATCTTAGTCTGCTGAGTGACCAGCAGGCCAGGCTACGGCAGATCTTGCTTCACCATGCCAGCTGAGCTGGAGTAAATCCCAGTACCTGACAACCCTCGGGTGACGGTGCACAGAGGACTGGGCTCACTGCGGAACGGACTTTCAAGTGCTGATCGTCTTTGAGGACCACCTACAAACCCTTCGTAAAGCTTTCTTACTATATCTGAAGTTTTATATAATACCCCAAACGCAGTCACTGAAACGTGCTCAGTTTCTATGGTGACGGGTGCTGGTACAGAACTCTGAGGCAGATGAATTGGAGAACAAAAGAGCGCAGGAAGCTGAGAGCCCAAAGTTCACTGTGCAGATCTAATTTGTCTGTGTCATGTTTAAAGAATAGAATGAGGAACACTACAGAAAAAAATAAAACAGATGTAACTAACAACAGATCTCATCTGGCACTAGCGTACTTAAGGCTGCAATGTTCCTTCCCACGTTTGTTTATTTCTTGAATGCTGAAAACAGTTGCACAGCCTTAAGGAAGCAATAACGTTGGCAGCTGAAGAGTCGCTGGAAGGGGCTCTGAGTTTGAGGTCAGTATTGTCAAGTGTTGTTAGTGGCAATATCTGTGGGATCACTGGAAATTCTTGGAAGACACAAGCTGGTATAAGAGAGGTATGGGATGGCATCAAGCAAAAAGACAGAGCCACAAGGGAGCAGAGGCCAAGCAGCCCCATACCTGTCTAAACTTTGATCTTCTGCTCTTCCCTCACTGCTCTTTTTGCCACTATTTGACTGAATAAGGATCATAAACATATATTAAAAAAGGGCTGTTCAAGTAGCAGGGAAGCCAAAACCACTCTACTTCTGCGAAGAAAATGGAAGGTTCTTTAAGCAGTAACAAACTTTGTACACACTTTCCATACAACTGCAGTTACTGCCAGCAGTCATTCTAACTTACTGCGGCTTGAGCAGTGTTTCAGAGTATTTGTTTCACTTTCCTCGCCTGAAATCCCTTTGTGTTTCCTACAGCAGTACTGCTGCAATAGTCACTGTGCTGTCTGGGAAGCATTATGTGCTTGACTAACTTCCCACCATTTGAGTTCAACAAAATGCATTTCCCCAAGCTCCGTGCAGCAGGATTTACAGCTACGGTAACAAAGCAAGAGGAGGAGGGGCTGGAGATCCGCGACCACAGCCCTGCAGCTCGACAGTCTGCTGCAGCTACTGACAGAGCTCTGGAGGCAAACGGCAGCTTCATTGTGTTGATAAGCACAAGAAGCGTAGTAAATGGTGGCTTAGTGAAATCACTTTCCCTGTCAAAGGTCTGTAGAGTTTGTAAGTGCATCTGTTCAGAGAATAGCAGCCTGATTTCTCCATTTGATGATGTCTGTAACTCATGCACAGCTAAAAGATGACTATGTCTATTTTACATGGAGGAAAGAGAGAAAAAATGTTAGGTGTCAGAATAAGGCATTGGGCTAGGAACAGAAAAGCTCATGTGTTTCGTTGTTAACTCCGCTGCTGAGCTTTTACACAGTATTCATTTGCAAACATAAGGCTGTACCTTGTCTGAATCTCAGATTTGAATTGGAAGGAAAGGAAAAAAGAAAATGCATTCTTACCCAGTAGTTCAGGAGACGTACAGTGGACCAAGATTTATTGCTGGTATCGGTTCCCTGTAATGGGCAGGGAGAGGGAGAAGGGATTCTTTGCACATTTTGTATCCATGTGCTTCCCTATACGCACCACTTAAATATGTTGGAGGCATTTTGCTGAGAACAGGAACAAACAGTTGAGATGGGAAGGAGAAAAGCCCGGAGTAATGCCTCCTGGGTTTGCACTGCTCTGGTAACAGCTTGGTCCCAGATCTGAGTCTAAGTTCAAGAATTCATTTTCTTTCCGGCTGGCGTTCACGTGTCCTGGAAAGCAGCCCTGTCAGTGTACCACACTGAATTCCTTAAGGATTAGAATGGACTGCATGCCTATTACAGCAGTTAGATAAATTGCATTTAATCTTTCATTATTGCGTTCCAGCATGTTACAAAACGTAAAGGATGAGATTTAGCAAGTGTAACTTGCTGCAGTTTCAGAGTTCGTTATTTTATTGGAGATGCCAGCCCCTAAACGTGTCTGTAATATGGCAAAGGTGGGACCAGGAGATTAACAAAGTTTTAAAATCCCTTCCTAAGGACTTTGTAAACTCTAATATGATGTGACTCAGTGATTACTAGAAACCTCAGAGAGATGACTGTTCAGATGGAAGACTTTTTAATAAACCTATTAACTTTGTAAGTGAAGTGAGTGAGACTCTCAGGAGTTTGATTGATCCTTGCCATTTTTTTAATGGTCTCATGGCCCTCAAGAATGTCTTATTTTAAAAAGATGCTGAGTCTGAATATGATCCTGACAGGGAAACCAAAATGTCTGCAGCTTCACCTGAACAGCTAGTTACATTTAGCAAGCGGATTCACCTTACTGAGAATCGCCATGTGCTACCCAGTCCCTTCTGGACGGAGGTGTTGGCTGGTGAGAGACTGTTGCTGCAGGAACGCTTGCGGGATTACGAAACAAGCATCAGGTCTACCAGACTTCCAACAGTGATATAGAACCGTCTAGAATTCAGTGCCTTTAGAATTCAGCTTGTGTGTGTCCCCAGCAGTGACAGAGCACCGTCGTCACATAGTACCTATTATAGGCTGCATTGTTAATTGTGGAAAGTTGTTAGGCTCTCATTCCTGCCTTCTGCATTGTGATACATCTTTCTGTTAGTTTTTACGATCCTAAAAATATATTCAGGAAGTGACTAATGCTGATTGAAAGTCTTTTTCAAAGTGACTAGAGCTCTGAAATAGAAATGCTCACAAGTTACCAATTTTTTGTGAAACCAAAAAAAAAAAATCAGTGTAGGTATTGTACAAAAGGGATTAAGACTTTAAAAATGCAGATGCTTCCCTTGAGATATACTCATGAAGATGTTACTCGTGTGGCAATCTGATAAGTATGTGATACACTTTTCCTTCTCTCATCGGTGTGTACCATCTTTGTGACTTTTGTATTCCATTCTCGGGTTACTGACTAGTTGCTCGGATGTAGCTACTTGGTTGGAGGCAGAGGAAAGGGGGTGTTTTTTTATTTTTTGTCTGTGAGTTTATACTCATTGCTTAGCTTTTTAACAGGTAGAGCTTTATGCAGGTATGTGTAGTTTCTGAGACATCATACTGTCTGAACTATTTGGTATTAGTCATCCTTTGTAAACTGTTTATTAAACTGAGTATAAATAATAAGTTACACAGAATAAATCTATAGAATAAATAACTATTTTTAGATTGCTGTAAGCTCTTCTGAAGTCTTCATTTTAGTGAAGTAACATTCTCTTTGTAGATTGATGTATTCAGAGCACAGTTCTGATACTACTGTCATTTAAAGCAGCATAAAAAGTCACAGCTTAGATTGTCAGAGTACTTACATTACTGTGAGAGGCAAATGTCAAAGGCGCTTATGAGCAACTTGGTTGTGACGCGATTCTGAAGCAATGGCTGAATGTGCAAGACGCACGGGTCTGGCTTGGTGCGGTGGAGTCAGCTGAGCTCGCTGAATTCCCAAGCTGGCTGTCTCCCTGTTACACCAGCCCTCCCAGGGCAAGAGGGAAGAAGCCAACAGCTATGACAGGACTGAGCTGCTCCCCTCTTTCTCCTCTCTTTTGTGGGACTGAGTAGCTGTGATGTTTGCTGTAACCAGGGAATTGCAGGCCTGTGCTTTTTATGCTGTTTATACATTTACATATCTGTGCTCGGAGTGAATGTCAAATGCTGTCCACGTTCCGCAGCAGGTCCAGGCACCATGCACATGCCCAAGGCAAACCTGCCCCAGCGCAGCTGTAGCTGCTGAACACGGAGCAACTCCAGGCTTCCCCAGCACACAAAAGGGGCTGACATCGTGGAGGGAGGGCCACCAAAGCGGTCAGGGGCCTCGAGCACATGTGCTGTGAGGAGAGCCTGAGAGAATGGGTTTGTTCACCCTGAAGAAGAAAAGACTAAGAGGAGGTCTTCAGCTCCCTGACGGGAGGGTGGAGAGAAGGTGCAGCCAGACTCTTCGGGGAGAAAAATGATAGAGCAAGAGGTAATGAGCCCAAGTTGAAACGTGAGATATTCTGGTTAGGAAAAAAAAATTTCGTTGTTAGGGATGTACTGTAAGAGGATGCCCAGAGAAGTTGTGGAATCTTCGTCCTTGGAGGTAACTCAAAATTTGACTGGACAAGGTCCTGAGCAACAGGATTGAAGTTCACCCTGCTCTGAGCACAGGGTTGGACCTCTGAAGGTCTCTCCAACTTTAATCATTCTGTAGTTCTAAATACTGACCTGAATAAGAATAGGCCCATGTGCACACTTTCTTTTTCTACCAAACCGGAGCCCACAGCAGAAGCAATACACCTTCAGGATGCATCAGAACTGGGTGCAGGGCTGTCTTGACTATAAATTCCAATCACTCTTTTTAACTAAGATTCCCGGGTAAACGACTGCATGACTCCTAAGCTTTTAGAGCTCCAAGCTGTCAGTGTTATACAAATAAGAATGCTCTGCTAGAGCTCACTTGGGAAATTAAATTAGTGTAACTGTGACGTGTGTATTGGTCCAGTAAATCTATTGTAATACCTTCAGAGACTCTCTGAGGGCAATTCTATCATGTAGTATCCTCATGTGCGATGCCTGTACTCAAAGTTTTTGGGTGAATCAGTAATACAAGCCTCCGGACTTCATTTAGTGGACTTCACAGTTTTACTACAGCTGCTACATTTCCATGGCTGTTTGCTAGCTTTTTGCAATGTTTCCATGAAGTTTTAATGAATGTTTTCATTTCATGCAGTTTAGTACTGTCTTGTTCGTGATGCAGTTCAACAAAAACACTTTTGTTCCAGTCAAAAATCCTGAGGAACTAATAGCAAAAATGTTCTGTGTAGCTGTTGAACTGCAACATTTGTCCATTACAGTGTTCTTGTACTGTTCCTATCCCAGGTGTTACACATTAACTATAGTATCAAATAATTTTATAAAAGTGGGATTCATTTTCCATTTCATCTATGGATGTTGTCAAGTAACACTCCTACTTGTTTTCTCATACCCTTGCTTTAACCCTGTTTGGGCACCATCTTAATTTTGCCCCATTATTCTTATTCAGAAACATTTTGATCAAGTACTTTTGTTAGTATTAAATTTTATAGAAAACGGACACAATCTCTTAAAAGCTCTGCTGTTTCACTCGCAATTCTGGAGGTCATTCTCCAAGTCACATAAGGTAGTATGAATGCATAAATATACAGTTTATGGGATGAGTCGGCCACATTAGTCATATAAAGTAATGTCCATTCAGTGACTTCTTTGTGGTACCTGATTTGATATAAACCTAAGAAATTTGATAATAAAAATATTTTTTCTATAGTATTAGGCTTAAAAATAAAACAGGTTGAGAAATGCAAAGGAAAGTCTATACAAATACCACTATTATTCAAGTATATGAGTCCTGACAACACCTCTTTTTTTTCTTCAAAACAGCCGTGAGTAACTGAGATCCGTCAAATGCTTTTGCATGGTTCATTAGCTGTATTGCCTCCACATTTTCACATTTTTAAACATTTTAAGTGCAGTCACTCATTCAGATTTTGACAAACAGAACTTTGCTTCTCATTTTAAAATGTGTCATTTACCACGGAAAAACAGAATCCTGAGATCTCTGATCAGAGTGAGGCTTTCACAAAGATTTTGGAAATAATTTATTTGTCCTTTGGTTGGACAAATCCTTGAATAATTGCACTTTCTGGGAAAAATGCCATCATTTCAACTGTTCATCATTGCATGGCAACATTCGGATCTGCTGACAGAAAAAGCTGCTGTTCTGAGTAGAAGACATTCAAGACAGCCACACCAGTAGTCGTTGAAGGGCGTAAACATACATGTCCTGTTGGGTGGCCAGCTGCATTTAGCAGCACCCCCAACTAACTCAGTCAGGACTGGTTAAACTTCAGCTGTCGCCACACTGTACACAACAAACTCTGGTTATCCTTCTCACTTGGGAGTTTCAGTACCATGAACTCACATTTCAATGAAATATTGTCATCAGATAGCAATCAAAAAATCAATTACATCCCTGATTTCCTAGAGTAGACTATGCTTGCATTGGTATTTCAAATATTTTCCTTTTAAATTTAACTGGCCATTTGAAGCAACACTTTTATGCACCTTATTTCCTGCCTCTTTTTTTAGTTGTGTGAGTTTGGGATGTTGGGTCTGCTTTTGGTGTTTTGGCTGCACTCGGCAGCTCAGGGTCAGCCTCCGTCCAAGTTCTAGGGCAGGCAGGAGGCTGTTTATGTGAACAGGGGACAGAGAACAAAGCAGATTTGACCACAAGTTCATCATTAGGCTCAGAAAGGTGATGTGATCACCACGCTCAAGAGAAAGGCACTGAAGGTCCCCAACGTATTTTTCTCCTGTGACCATTCCTAATATAAGCCCCTTCCTCTTTCCCACCCTCCAAATTTCCATTAGGATGCCCCAGTGTAGAGAATGGAAGTGATACACTTGCTCCTTCTTGGACCTCTTCCAGCTCTAAGGAGAGAAAAGGAGCTGATCAGCTCCTGTGCTTTGGAAAGTGCTGGCTAAAAATTTTAATGTTTAATGGAACCGCTGTGCTGCAGTTATTGTAAAGTTCTGATCTCTTGCTTCTAAACTGCTTCAGTACATCTACGTCTTCTCAGACCTCTGCTCTATCCTGAAATGTCTCTCACACAGAGCAGTACAGAGTGCTAAGAAGTCTTCTGGAAAACAATTCTGAAATCTTGATGAAATCCACATTCACAGGAATTGAGCATTCCCAGCTATTTTCCTCCTACTACCAACACATTCTTACAGAACAGCAGAATATATTATTAAAGGCAAAGACTTTAGCTGTTTATTTTATCTGCTTCTTTGATAGGAAATCCAGAGATGACCTATAGAAGTAAGGAAAAGATGGGGAGGGATGCATTACAACGTGCAGTTGTGGGACGTGGGTATTTCCTGTAACCTGTGAGGTTTGGAACTAGAGTATACCTGCTGTGCGCACGAGCTAAACCCCCTCATGCTCAGTATAATGTTCAGTTGGCAAATACATGGGTATAATCGGAATATTAACCTACTTTTCCCAAACATGGGTGTGCTTGCTGTTCTTGGCAGAACTGCTACTTCTACTTTAACCCTCGCCTCTCCTGCTGTTCCGCAGTCAGAGCTGGCGAAAATAAGAAATTATTGAAAAGTCTCATTCATGACAAATGATAAGTTTCACTAACCTTTACTGCTTTTATTTTTTTTTTGTGTGGTTGTTGGAAAAACAGCAATCAGAGCCTAATCTTCATCCCAGAGTATTTAGCAGCTGCACAGTCCAGTTCATCTAGCATATCAAAAACTGCATCAGAATCCAGCCTGAATCTGAGAAACAGTAAGAGTTGGAAAAAAGTCAATACTAGGAAAGGTTTCAATGTTAATACAAGTATTTTTTCGTAAAGGCCGGACCATCTCTACTTCTGTACTTGTTTCCTAAGTTTTTCTAAGGTAGACTAAAAGGTCTTTTGGGGATAGGCACCTTGTCTTGTTTTGCTATCAGCCTGTATTTTCCTCAATGAGTGCTTTGTATCAGGTTAGTTTATTTCAAAGTCTAGATAAAAGCTGAGCTCTTTGAAAAATCTGGATCTCATTTTGCAGAAAAGCATCTCAAGAGTTTTTATGTTTTTCAGCCAAAAGAAGTTAATGTCAAGCTTTACCCAGATAAATGATCTCCCAATGTTAATGTTTCACTGCCTGGAATGTCTTTGGACAGCTGAAATATTTGTAGCAGTTCTTTTATATCATCACTTCTGTCAGTTTGAAAATGCCACGGTACAAAGTTTACAACCTTTTTCTTTTACAGTCCCACCCATGGCAAATGCTGCTGTACCAAGGAGTCAGTCAATATGGCATTATATTATATGGTATCTCTTGTGACAATGGAAGTAGAATAATAATATCATAGCTGGTATATGTCACGTTGGCTTGAAATTTCAACGCAGATTGTCGTTGTGATGCAATTTGCATTCAATTTCTACCAAATATGGTAAACGTTCTGTAGTCATTTTTTATATACTGCTTGATTTCAAACCAGAATTCTCAGAAATACAGTGCTTTGTGCCTTCCAGATAAACCAAAGCCAAAGCAATAAAGAATGACATTGTGTCGGATGACTGCCGGCTGAGGCAAGCTTGCACCTTTCTGGGTTTTGGAACATACCAATATTCCGGCAGCATTTACTGTAGAACTTTGCAAAATCAGCTGTGACACTTCAGATGAGCATGTGCTTTCTCGGTTGCATATTCTGATGCTCAGACTACCTCACAGACTATCTTTGCACCTTTCTATCGCCTAAAAGACTCTGTGTATTTGATGAAATTATTCTAATGTATAACATCATATAACTGCTGGCCTCTACAACTGTACAAGACTCTGCTGGCTGTGCAGTCAACCATGGCATACTGACTTTCAGAATGGTTGGTAGTAAATGGAAAGCTGTAATTGAAATTAATGGAAAGTTTGCTGCCTTCCAGTAGGCTTTTGCCTAATAGTAATAATAATACAGCATATTGTTTGCATTTTAAACTTGCTACCTAAAAAAAGTTCTCTGTATGGGTGATACAGGGTCTGGAAATAGTCAAAATGCTTTCAAACTGCATGGAAACAGAAGACACAAAGTCCTCGTTCCGTTGTCTCTCTACCTCTGACCCACCGAAATGCACAGGCCCTGTTCCACAGACCCTGTCGTTCACGTGAAACTAAAAAGCTCTGTCAACATGGAAATGCTCCGAACCGTCAGTTCCCTTAACTAATCCAATTTCTACAGACAAAGCATCTGCTGTGCTTCTACTAAGTGCTGTATTTGCTGATAGGAAGGGAGGAAGGTATTGGTGGGGGATCAGATCTGGGAGCTTCTGTAGGCATCGGAGCTCCAACTATTATTATTTTGCAAATAACTAGCAAAAGTGAATATCAAGTAACAGCTACTTGTGTTGAAGAAGAG
>Ga0181612_122001_pt1 | contig 20321 bp, 14 predicted proteins | sample HoacroProtozoa21_FD_119630 | JGI IMG/M metagenome (GOLD analysis project Ga0181612, IMG submission 119630) | Hoatzin crop microbial communities from Cojedes, Venezuel. Combined Assembly of Gp0051906, Gp0051904, Gp0051908 | reverse complement strand
TCTGCACCCAAGGTTGTGTGCAGGTCAGGGAAAGTACATGTCATAAGTGAAACAAGATGAATTCCGACTGGGTATAAGGAAGAGGAGAATTATTGAGAACTGGAACAGTTTGCCCACGGAGGCTGTGAAGTCTCCATCCTTGGAGGTTTTTAAGATCTTACAGGACAAAACCCTGAACAAGCTGGTCTGAATTCAGTGTTGACCCTCCTTTGGGGAGGAGGCTGGACTTAGATGGACCTGCTGAGATCCTTCCCAACCTGAATTATTTTGTCACTAGTGACTGTGGGAAGCTGCCACTGTTCCACTGCATCTTGTATCTGTGGTGAAGGGGAGAATCTTTGATTCCAGCTCTAGTTATTTTTGCTACTTAAGCCACATAAGCAAAAATAATATAGATTTAAATTAATTTTTTCCTCCTCTCTCTGTGCTGCTTCTTATTATCAGTTGTCAAGGAATTATTTGGCTGTAACAGGCTGAGCATTAGTTTGTGTGATGGATTGAAAGCTGAAAAACCAAAGCTGTACAGAATGTCAGTCAATATATTAAAAATATATCTTCATAAATACAGTACCCAAGGCTTCCACATTTATTCATACAAGTTTGGTTAGTTGTATTGGGAGCATCTATGTATTTATAGGAAAGCCTGACAAAGTAGTAGGTTGAATCAATATTTTGTGGATTTCATGAGTCGAAGGACCGAAGATCTCTGGACACCTGGACCGGAAGGTAATATTTGCAACACTTCTGTCAGCTAGCCAAGGGTTCCCTGCAATGCAGAAGTCTGAACTACTGACAAATATTTTATCGTATAGCATTGTTTACCTGACAGATTGTTCAATTTTTGGTCTGCGTGACTTTGTTTACAAAAATGTTTTAGGAAGCCTAGCTAAAAATGAGGGGGCTATCAGTCCCTATCTTAAACTTGCTTATAGGCTAAGTAAACAAGAAGATATATTCAAAGAGGGGAGGCAGGGACAGAGTACACTTTTTTGCCCCATCTAATATAAAGAGCATAAAGATTTGTGCAGTCATACAAAAACAGTTGCAGAGCAAGGAGAGGAAAATGGTTCTGTGTAGTGCAAATGAATAATACTAGCAAGTTTCAGGTTTTTTTTCTAATGAGTGACCTGAAAAAGTGCATGGTACAATTTTAACTTTTGGTTCTGTGCCATTCTTCTTTTTCTAGCGTGCATAAATTTAGCAAATAAGAGCTGCATTTTACATGTCAAACCAGCTATGAGGAGTTGCTTAAAACAGAGTTGTCAAAAGGCTAGACATTTAAAACTAGTATGACTGGTAGAAAGTGTTTAATCAAAGAGTGTTTCTGAGCAAAAGAAAAATGGCGTTGCAAAGAAAATGAAAATTTCCAGAAGGAACTTTTTAATCCATTGACACATTTGGTTTTCCACGTGGAAAACCAAACAAACCTCAAGCCATCTATGGTAATCAACCCTGTTATATTTCATCTTTTGTTTTTTTTTTTTACAGTCGTCACTCCTAAAACAGTCAGCTGTCCTTTGGTATCACATTCCCTTAAACTTCCCTGCAAAAACAGTTTTGCATTTCTAGATTTGTTCTAAAATAATAACATAGCAAATCTGAACCAGATTTGCCGGTATGAATTGGCTGCTCTGGGTGACTGGGTGGTTCAGAACACCATTAAACCTAATGAAACTGGCTGGTTAGGCTGTGTGAACCAGTTATCTGAACCTGGAGCAGTGTAAATTAGTCAACTCACAAGTTTGGTTTATGTGTTTAGGTTCTGGTGATTTGAATTTAACTGTAGATTCCATTTTTTATGTCAAAAAGTTCACTTAAAACTTGTAGTCAGAGCTCTTAACAAATGCTTATTTCGAAGCAGTAAAGAAACACCGTGAAAGAAAAACAAAGAAAAATCTACTTTGACTTTTCTATTATCAGTTACAGACAGTGAGATTCCCTGAGAGCTGTGGAGGAAGTCCAGACTTGATTTTGCATTGTAAAACTATCTTAGTGCATGAAAATTTTTCACTAGAGTCAGTTATTTTTTTCCGTTAAAGAGAAGTATCGTGGTCTTGAAGCATCGGTGCTGGTGGAGTATGCCCTGCATGCCTGTAAAGACCAAATTTATCTGATATGTTTGCAGTTTGACTGCCAGATTATGCAGCTATTCTTTTCCATTTTTTGGTCAGTTCTTAAAAAAACCGGACAGAGAGGAAGGGCTTTGGCAGGGTTGGGAAAAGGCTTAAAAAGCTGAAGTACCACTGGAGAAAATTTTCAAAAAGCTAGAATATTTCTGAACAGGAGGTTGTACAAACTTACATAGAACTTTTTAATTTATATGCTCTGTGTATAATTTACAAATTGATGTAATGTGTTTATGTACTATTATAATGTCACTATTGTATCAACTTTTGCATCAGGCCATGTTCTCACATGGGAAAAGTACAAAGACATTTATCAGCAAAATGAAGAAAAAAAAATTGTCATTTTTCTTTTCCTTTCCACTTAAGAAAGTTGCTCAGCTCTTCATTCCAGCTACCTAACATATTGATAATTTAATCTAAATGGACATAGATTCTATGACTTGTTGTACAGTATTTGAAGCAAAATTAAAATAAAAAATCATGTGTGGCTTGATCTAATTCCTCTTGATGGAGCTAGTCTGTAGCAGTAGTTAGGAATTACAAAGAAATTCTTGTTTTCTTTGCTGAAGTGTCTAGCCTGGAATTCTCTAGCAGGCTACTATTCATTTTTCTTGCTGTCTTTATTTACAGCTGGCTGTTTCACTCATGACTTAATTGTAGAGACCCTGCATTGCACAAATGAATACCCAGTCCAGCAGGAATGCCTTCTAAGTGTTTGCGGGTCTGATGAATTCTTACAAAAGTAAGTGTCTCGTTAAGAGATGGTATTGAGTATGTGTTGTGTAATATAAGCGGTGCATTTATTACACTCTGCGTACATGCCATATAAACAGAACCCTAGGAGAGTTAGAGTATTATGTTCCAAACACTTAATGTATAGTTTCTGAAACTCCCAGAACACGCGGTACTTATGTTCTACAGAGATGATGGTGTGCTCTAGTGCAAGGATTCAAATCCTGGCTCCTTTGTATAAGCTTTGTGCAGTCTTGAATAACTTGTTTCACTTCATTGTCCTTCTGGTCCTTTCTCATCCGTAGTACAAGGATGGTGCTACCGCTGATATCTCATAGGAGTCTCATAGGCATGAGGGGGTATGCATATCCTCAAAGAGAGGAGAAACGGTATTATGCAGCTTCATAGTAGGTGATTTTTCTTCATATCCAGTTGGAACAGTAGTAAAGCAAATGGAGTCAGCATTTTGGCGCTGAATGCAAGTTGAAAAAAACACACATTATACATACAACCTGGTATTTCTGAATGTAGGTAGCCTATAAGTAAGGAAGTAAGTGCTCTGGTTTATGTTTGTTCAAGTAAACCCTAGTGGTGGTTGAAAGCAGTATTGGACTCAGCTAGTTGTTTCTTGCCCTCCGGCAACTTAAATTTAGCTGTCAGCAAAAGTGAGCAGATTTTGTGTTGAAGCAGCTAAAGTGCAGGCTCTTGTCAGCTGTGCTGTAGGGACGGTGACTTTCAGCAGAAGGGGAGAAGCTGGCAGTTCTCTGTGGTAACATGTTAAGCTGGCACTGCAGGAATTACAGCTCATCTGTTAGAGACATAAAAAGTGCTAGATAAAATAGTACACATCTGTAATGGAAAGGGACATTTTTAGAAGCAGTCACATTTGCAGCAGAGTGTAAAGATTAGCTGAACCAGCCCAAAGCAAGTCACCTTGATTAATGAAAGTAATGTAGTTGTGAGAACAAGTGTCATGCTGTAAATTAGCTTTGCTGTGTGGCCAGTTTGGACACTATTACTCTTACACAGGTACACAGGTCAAATGTTTAGATGTTTATGGTGAATTATGCTTTGCAGCTAAAGAGGGAGACTTCAATGTTTCTGAGCCCGCTCCTGTTCAGATCTCCGTAGAGCAGGAGCTGGTACAGCAGGGTGCTGTGTAAAGCGTTACGACTCTGGAACCACGGAGCAGAGAATCAGGTCATACAGGGATCCGTTAATTACAGGAGGAGGCAAGGGCTTTTCTTCATTTTCAAGTCTCTCTTCTCATTTCAAACGAATTGCTGAAGAAAATGGAAATAATGAGTCATTGTACGAAGGGTGAGCTCAGTGCATATCAGTACAGTGTACAGTATGTTCTAAACAGTTTTATTTTCACTGTTGGGAAGAACGCATCAATAGTGGACTGTTGAAATTCCAGCACTTGCAGAATCTCCGCACGTCTCATTAGCAGTGAAACAAGGTCAATAATGTTCTCAGCTTTTCTACTTTGCTCCTTCACTGTTGTGCAGAAAGCACTGAGCTGCACCTCTGGCCTCAGCAGTTTGTAACTCTATACTATGCCGTCCTTTAAGCTCCCTTTCTTCTGCCTCCTCATCAGAGTCCTGCACCTGATATTTGAAACCCCAGACTGTAATGATCCCATGGGTAGCTTAACACAGCCTGCAGAGTTGCCTCAGGGTGAAATTTTTCCGAAGTTTGGGCTATCTGTTAATGCAAATTGCTTTCGTCAGGGTGTTGCTAAGAGTGATTTGATGTACTTGTGGAGAGTTCTTCCCCAGAAGCATATTTGGAAGTCATTCAGGCATGAATTCCAGTAGAAGTTCTCCAAGTTATGAGACAGCAAAGGGAATAAATACTTTGCTGCTCTTGCTTTATTGTAATCCAGAAAAAAACTGAAGTGAAGCCAAAACAATGATATGATGAATTGTTCTTGGACCAGGGTGGTTTAGTGAACCAGACAACATTGTGAAGATCTGTCAAAAGCTTTCATTTTCTATTATATTGGGCTGTATTAATGAGCACTTCATCCTGCCTCCTGCAGAAACACCCGAAAGACTTGATGATTTCTGGAATCCATTTAGCTTTGAATGAGATGAGGATAAAACACTTGTGTACTAATGACCATTACACTCAGCACCACAAGATTTCATCATCCATTATTCCCTTCCTATGGAGATATTCTTGAGCTCACATTGTATCTGACTCACGAGTGGAATATCAGGTTTCAAATATCCATATTTAAAAAAAATCAGAAGGCTGCATATAGGCTGCAGCTCAGTCTGTAACTGATTAGTCAAATTCTGATTCGGAATCTCATTTGGTTTCTGGTCTTTCAGTTCACTTTGTTTACTGATCCTGGCCTTGCCTCAACCTGCAGGCTTTCATTTTCTTCCTACACTTCCTTTTCCCACTTCTTACAGCATCTGTATAGTGCTGTCAGGATTCATTGCGCCTTGTCCCTGTCCCTTCCACCACTGTAAGGTGTACATTAGTCACTTCCCCAGCTGATTTGCTCCAGTTCCTTTTTTAGATGTTCAGTGTAAATGCCTCCGGAGGCAGAACCCTGTCTGACAGACAGAGATTCCTTGAAAGAAGAGAGGAGTAAAACCCTGTGCCATCAATTTTTACCACTGTTCACTGAAATTTCTGATTTTCATATGTATCCATAGACCCTCTGGGCTTCACAGCTGTGGGTGTACTCTCCACTCACTTACACTTGTCCTGTTCATGATCGTCTTATTTCTTGGCAGGCCATCTGCTGTTTCTAAAAATTCTTTGCTTCATCATCCCATCATCCGAACCTTCTATACCTACATTTAGATCTTGCTCTTACGGTTTCCCATCTTTCCTTAGATTTAGAGTGGTTGCCCCTAAAAATGCTTGTATGATGCCCTTCATGAAAGATGATACATAAAAATAAACAAAATTGGGGTTAAGCAGCTTTTATCAGATAACTCCTAGCTCTCAATGCCAGCAGCAAGCCAAAACCAACACTACTTATGTGACAGCAATGAGTCAATCTTCTATTCAGAAATTTTGCCATTAGAGCTACAGGCCACAACCTCAGAGCATCCTGAAATGCCTAACAGAACAAAACACGTGACTCTCTGTAAGAATATGGGGGTCTCTATTGATTTGTTTTACTGATCTGTCTTTTAGCAAGATGTTGCAGTAATGCAGACCCAGCAAGGGACTGTAGTACAAGGATATTTGTAAGTTTTATTTCTAAATGTGACTTTTTGTTTTTTAAGGCATAGGATTTTTTAAAGGTTCTTTTCATATGTGTATTTAATTCTGTCCACACTCTACCATAGTGTAATTTGCACAGCTACCTTACTGCTTTATGGTTTATCCAACATAGTGAGCCCGGGTATGGAATAGAGAAGTCTAAATGCTTATAATTTGTGCTCACATGCTTGCCTGTGACCTTACTGATGACATTTTTTTGTTTTGCTAATTCTATTCTCTGAGAATTGAGGCCTAAATAAGAATTGGTTTTCACTCAGAATGAAGTTTAAGCTGTTAATTATACACGGGGCAGAGTTATATTCATGCAGATTTGGATCATAAGAAGCAAACACCTTTGGATGAATATGTTCTCTGTGAAAAATAAACTTCATTTTCTCTTGTCACTGCAGATTAAGTTTCTCATTTAGAGATGCTGCTCGGCGGAGTCTTTTTTCAAAAAAAAAAAAAAGTCTGATTGGACTTTATTAGGATTTGGAGCTTATAACACATCAGAGAACTTTGCTGTGGGGAGGCAAAACCAACTAGTGGTGAGGGAGTCTCAAGAGACTGAGGGATTTTCCCTTTCTCGACTTCTGATATATCGTAGCTCCACAGGCAAGTCACTTTACTTTGACCAGTTCATTGCTGCGTCTCTTAAAAAACTGCCTTTTGCTTTATGTCTTTTGTCATGGTATTCTCATCAAAGCTCTAGTCTCCACATAGTAATTCCAGCAAAAAATAGGGGGAAAACAGTTGAGTTAATAATATTGCAGCATTTTTATTTGTGTTTCCTTTACAAAGCTCAGCAGAGCGCTGTGAACCAGTTACTAACAGTTATGCCATCTTCCAAAGGCGGCTGTATTACTTTTAATAGTACAGGTACAGTAGGAGATCTGCGTAGTGTGTTAAGTCTGTCAATCTATGGCAAAGCTACACCTCTGTTTCTTGTAGTTCACTTTTCACCTAGACCAGGTTTCCACATTATTTTATTGAGGCATTAATCCATTTTGTGGAGTGTCTTGTATCACAATACCTGTCAAAACTTTTCTCGTTGTGCAAATAGAATCCACTCACGAAGTCAACTGTATGGCCGGTACTTCAGACTCCAATATTTCAGGCAGCATTACTCTGTCAGTAAAGGATTTGGTGAAGTATAGTGTCTGCCTGACACAGCAGAGCTAACACAAACCACTAGTGTAAATGTAGTTATAACCACAAAATTCAACTTCTGTCGGTGTAGCTTGTTTCACCTGAAAGCTTGAGGACATGCAATAATTATACTGGTAAAAGACAGTTTTTATACATCTGTGGTACAAAACTGTAACTACGGGAGCGGGGTGGTATAGCTATACCAATTTACCCCAGCAGAATGCTCCTCGCGTTGGTATAGCTATACCAGTTTCTGTCATTGGCTTGGTGTAATGCTGGCACTGCAATAGAAATCTGTATGCTGGAGGAATCAAGAAGTAACTCAGGGCTCACAGATGTGTGTGTTTTGTCATTTTCCCGTTACTATGCCTGTCCTAAGGGGGAAGGCAAGGCAGAATGGGAAGAGCAGGAATAATGGCGGGGTAAAAGGTGAACACCAGGTGTGAGGCATTTCTAAAAGATGCAAGAATCATCGAGGGAGTTCATCATCATAGTCACGAGACACATGTGATTAGGTGAAATGAGGAGAGGAAGAAGCTTCAAGAAAGCCATGGATAGGCACAACATGGTTATGAGCTGAGGAGCAACAGAAAAGAATCTGTGCATTGGTACAGTCACAGGAACTGGGAATCAGTTGCTTGGGCTTTTGCTTGTATAAGGGATTTGAGAAGGGCTGAGGCATAACAGTGATATGCTTTCCACCAGTACAGGTATTTCACTGTGTTGGTGTTAAATCCTCTCACTCTTACTTCTGTACTTTATGCTCTTAAAATCAAGGAATTTTGCTAACGTATGGAAGTGCTATCAGAGGACCTTGCTTTAGGTATTTTTTATGTCAGATGGAAATGCGTTTGTCCTCTGTGACCTTTAATGTATTAAAAAAAAAAAAAAATCCTGTATCTACGCTTGTATCTTTTGTGACCTCTAATGGAGAGTATGTATTTTACATTACAGTGTAGTGTAGGTGCTGAACAATTACAAGATATATGAATTCCATGTAATTGTGCTGAATGGCAATTATGTACAGCACATTTATTTAAATTTAACCGTTCATTTGTGCTGGGGACCTCTACTGCCATGAGAGATATGAGTCTCTCCCCACAGTCACAGTTTCCATGGTTTATTCATCAGGTGACTGTTTATTTGGAACTAAATTCAGACATTCCATCGAAAGCCCTTTCAGGTAGAAAGAAACAGTTTCCATCTGAATTTTGAGTCTTCTATGGCACTTGACAAACCAGAAAAGAATCATCATTCCTTCATGGCCCGGGGAGTTCTGCAATGACTTACCATGCTGTAAATCTGTATAAATACAGAATATCCCTTTTGGTGCTCGTGTGGCTGGAGGCTTGAAAAAAACAACATCAATGTCATCGCACATGCACTAGAGCTGTAGCTGATGATGCATATTAGCTTGTTTTGGTTATGAATTTGCCTTTGCAAAAATCAGTGTAATTTTTCCTACCCATTAATCCCCCAAGATTTTTTAAATGTAAAAAGATATTTACCTTAACTCTGAAACAAGTTTTTCATTATTTGAATTGATTAAAACAAAAAATAGAAGGAAAACACTGAAATTATTTTTGTTCCAAGTAATTTTAAGAGAGTGATAAACTAAGGCTGTATTATGACTTAGAAGAAGTTGTCAAGAGTGAGAAGTGGACTAGAAGCTACTCTGAAGAGGCAAATGAGAATATGGAATTCCCCTGTCACGGCATGCCAGAACATCGTTGACCACCAGAGTAGTTTGTAGGAACCTCCTGAGCTGAGTGAGCAGAGCTCTGCATCTGACTTTAGCTGGCATGTGATTTGAGAAGGAGGAAGACGAACTCACAGCTGCTTTTACCATTTGTGTGTGAGCTGCATAGGATGAAAACTTTGATTTCTTTGAGAATCAAGGGCCAACTGTCTTAATGTATGTGATTCTCAAACTTATAGTTAATATTTGATTTTCAGGTTGGGTATCAAACACTGCAAATCATTCTGCAGTGGTGCATTCATAACCAAGCTAGTTTGTATAAATTGCACTAATTTGGATTTGAAGAATATGAATGAATAGTTGCAGGGTTTGGGAGCATGTTATGTTGCTCTGTTATAGAACTGAGTGGTCAAAGATAAAACTAAGCAATTATCCTGAAATTGTTTCACCAGAAAATATGCCAGAACCAAACCCTATCAGTTTTCGTGGAAGTAGGTGCCAAGTGCAGGTTTTATATTATTCATTTTGCTTTGCACTTAGAATTTAGTCCATCAGTGCTTCTAGGAGGAGAGAGGAAAAAAAGAAGGAAGTGGTAGGCAGAGATAACCATTTGTTTGTTTGTTTTTGTTTTTCCCCCCCCAAACTACAGTGATCACACTTTGGGCAGCCATGAAAGTCTTCGCAAGGCAACCACCTGCATTCAGCTTCGACTACACAGCACTAGTAATTTGAAGCAAAGTTTGGCTCGAACGGTATGTTGGCTTTTTTTTCCTCCTCTTTCTTTCAGCATCTCTGTTGGAACAGAATTCCCCTAATCCTTTTAAGTACCAATCTGCAGTAATGATCAAAGGGAGATTATTTGCTTTCCTGAGAATGCGTGTATTATTGCTGAACTGCAGTTGAAACATGCTGGGGAACATCTCTGCTTTGCTCATGTACTTGTATCTAGTCAGTTACTGTAGAGAACACACAACTAAAACAGACCAAAGGTTACCTTTTTAGAAAAAAATCAGTTTTGTCAGAATTCAATGCTATTTATTTCAGGTGGTCAGAGAATTCTTATTTTTGATTGGCCTTTCTATGTTTTGAAATGTAACAAGGGCAAAACCAAAAGTACCATGTAAAATTAATTAGATCTGGATTCTTGTCAGTATCAGTGAAAACCAGGGTAGACTGATAAAAGCCAGAATCACAGTTGGTGTGTTTGCGCACGTGTGATGCATACTTGTGTGTGTGTGTACGTGCTTGTGTGTAGACATGCAGAGATGCTGTGTGTAAGGACATGTAGTCCTTACAGAAAACATTGGTTTATCATCATCTTAAATCCAGAGTGATTCCCATTCAGGTTATTTGAATTTAAGCAACGTTGCAGTGGATTATTGAGCTTTAATGATCCTGACCTATGCTACTAAATGTGAGCTTTATTCCCAGTGGACCACCTTGAATTACTTCCAACCCAAAGCTTGCAGTACAGCAGAAGCTTTGTTCTGGGCAGTGTTCACTGGCAGTGTGTTGACTCTGTTCACAGATAGTACTGATTACCTGCTTTGCACGGGTATGCTATCAGCCCATGTTTTTTAATATATGGGTCAGATGGCAGATTTCTAACAAAAAAGGGTAGGGGCGTTCTTTGCGTTTCTGTCATGTGTTGCCATGTGAAACATGAAGTTCAATATGTTACATGGAGCATTTAAAAAGGACTATAATTAGGCCAGATTTATATTTTTTAACATTTTAACCAGTTTATATACAAAAGCAGAATAATTTGGTGCTGATATGTGCAATCATGGCTGAAATTGTTGGCATTCTTCACTGCCAATATTATTCACTTAATTATTTATTTTTTAAAAACCGTCGTTCAACAGAAAGTAAAGTAGGAAACATGGAAGCTTTCATCACCAGGTCACTTCAGAAATGATTCAGGTTAATGAATTGCCAACTGCTTGCTCTCACTCTAGAGAAAACAAGTTGATGTTTGAATATACCTTCAGCAGGGGGTGTGCAAATGTCAATCTCCTGTGTCTGTTCTCACCCCATCCCCATATCACAGCAGCAAAAAGAACACATCCAGTGACCATTGGAATGAGGTCTGTCTTGGGAAACCATCTGTGGTACCTTGTTGTCATTTAACTGCAAGTTGTTGAGACAGAGGCAGAAATCACCACGTGATTTCCGTTGTCTGCATTAAACAGAGATTAGATGGTCATCATAGTCCTTTCTGGTGTTAGATCTGTGACAAGACATCCTGTGTTAGGAGATAGTGGAAAACTTCGTTTTTTCCATATCCTGCTGCCAAAGAAGGGCTTGAGAAGAGTGGAGTGCTGGTAATTAGATATAATTATGGACACACATATGTGTAATGGTGGAAAAATTGTTTACCTTTTTTAGGTCAGCTTCTTTGTCTTTTAAATGGAATAATACATTATTGACCCTTCCATTGGCAGTTGCACATTTCCAACATTTTCTGGCCTTAGAAATCAATGACATGAATTAGAAGTTTGATATGAATGCGTTTTGCTACTTATATGCATATAGCGTGTGGTGAAGAGATTTTTTTACCTGCATATGCTGAAAAGAGGAAGCCTCAACCCAACTTCCTGACAATCTCCTCTTCAAACTTCCAAGCCAATGATTGATTCTCCACAAGTTACTCTGGCTTCAAACAGAAAAAATATAGAGCAAATGGCCTATTTGATCTGCGATTACTACAGATCTTTAACATTACGTCCTTTGGAACCTAATGATATGTTCAGGAGTGTCTGCTGAACCTTGAAACTGTGTGGGCTAAGGAAATAAACCTTACTATACCACTGCCATCTGGAGACTGCCTACATAATTCTTACTTACCTTACATAACACTGTTGAAATTGAGATGCATAGTGAAAAATATGTCTGTACATGCAAATTACTATTCTTTTACTAATATGCTGAATAATCAATGTAAGTGGATACTTATAAGTAATATGCAACCATTTTTTTTAAACCAGACAGCTTAAGAACTTTGACCAGTAACTAAATGTTCACAATTTTTTGTGAATTCAGCTGAAAACCATATTTTTTTAAGGTGAATCCTTGCTTCCTTTCCGTTTGTGGGAAGCTGGCATTCAGTTATGAAGTATTCAGAAAGAGGAGATTGTCTTGAACTGCGCAGTTGAAAGCAAGAAATGTGGCCTGGAGCTTTACATGGGATCGCAGGTCTTTCAGCCAGTGGGTGACCTTTAATTTGTTTTTGTTTTTTTGAAACAAGAGATTTATCAGCCTTAACATTCTTGAAGAAAAGTATTTTAAGACCCAAATTTTCAAAGTGCTAGATTCTTATTAAACTTCCAAATAAGGCTTACACAGAGAACATAAGGGTTATCTTTATGATATAGAAACATATTGAAGCTCAGTTTCATACTGTCTAGCCGGACAGAGAGCTTCTGTTGACAGGACTGGGAATTCTACACCCTGCAGATTTTTCTCCATGCTTTGAAATCTTGAGAATGACAATGAAAGAGGAGAAAAACCAATAGTCCTCTTGTCAATTGGTGGCCCAGTGTACATGAGCTATCATAACACGAAGTAATGACTGCTAGGTTTGTTTTGACTGTGCACCTGTCCTACTCCATACTTCAACCTGAGTGGCCTTTGAGACGCAACTCTACAGCACAAACTCCACAAGTTGTAGTAGGTCAGAAATGTTAAATTCCTAGCAACTGGGTGGTGTTTAGGAAGTAATGCACAGTGGAACAGTGTAGAGGCAGCAACCTTTATCCAGACGCCGTTTCCAGGGGGCGCTCTGCCTGTCCATGAGACCCATTTTTTCCGAGTTGTTCCCACACACTGATTATCTGGGTAAAGCATGAAGCTTTGCAGTGAAGCATCAAAGAACGCTGACAGGTTTTTAACAGAGCTCACTTGCTTCCAGAAAGGAATTTTTTGATTAAAGCAGCCAGCAAGTGATATTTCCTGAAAGTTCAAAACTATTTATATATATATATCAGTGCTAATGGTGTTAATTTTTTTTACCAGACATAATTAATTAAGTGTTAACATTTGAGCATAATCAGATCAGAGAGGTCAATGGTCCAGCGTGGTAAGAAGGTGGGTTTTTTTTGAATTATTAAAATGTTTATGACTTTTTAGAGGGATTGTGTAGTACCTCAAATAAAAGGGAGCCTTTTCTTGTGTTTAAGTATCCCTTGCAATTGTGCTACCGTGAAATGCTTCATGTTCTATTAATATCCTCAAAGTCTCCTTCAACTCTATTGCAGTTTGACAAGTCTAAATGAGGTTTAATATACTGCAGTGCACTGTGGAGGCCAGAAGCAGAGACCAAGCATCTCTAAATGTTTCACATTTTGGAAATGGTTAGAATTACCAGGTGCAATGGTTACATACAAACAGAATTAGTCTTTCAGTCAGGTAACTAAAAAGCTTGGAAGACAAATTAGCAGTGTTCAGGCCACTAGAAAACATCTATTGTCTCAAAAAATTTGTGGAACTATAATTAATAACCTACGATAGGGTTTAACCAGGAAGGGTGACATTTTAAGATATCTTCAAATGAATTATTGATCAACCCTTTACAGAAACTGACACGACTCTGAAAGCCTCAGGCCATGAAGTTACTTCGGGTTACTAATAATAGCAAAGAACATGAGCAGCTCTTGAGCTGGCGTAAGTCATAGACCCAGAGTTTTCCTCCTGCTCCAGGGCACGCTTGTGACGGAGCACTCGTATCGGGAAGGAGAGGTTCTGTTCGCAGGCAGGAGCACCAGCACTTCTGTCAGCACCAGACAAAACCTAACTGAGGAAATGCAGACTACGGTGCGCTGAAAGATGCTGTGTTGCCTTTCACTCTGGACCTGGTTCTGTGGATCTTTTTGGGTATACTGAAACCTGCTCCAGCCACACTGAATTCAAGCGTCTGAGATAGTCTGCACTGAGCTCACAGTCGATTTTGTTGTTGCTGTTCTCTGAAACTTGTGGCTTTGATCGTGAAATGTATTTGGAATTCACAGACTTAGAAGCAGTTTATAGAAAATAAACTTCCCTCCCTCAGAATTAATATAAAAAGATGTGAGAATAGTTTGTGCTCTTTTTTTTAAAAAAAAAAAAAGGCACAAAGTTTGAGACCTGAGATTCTTCAGCTATGTCAGACAGTTATGCACAGTTACTGTGTATTTTTGCAAGTTAATCTGTGCTCACTCATGGGGAGAATTTGACCTGTGATCTATAGGATCCTTCCAAATTTTGAGCTTTGGAATATGTTATTTTATAGTGTCATGGAAACATACTCGTATCTTGACAGCCCATCTATTTAATAATCACCCATATGTATTCTGATGCTAAATAATTCACATACACCCACCTTTTGCCCTAGTCCAGCAGATCCCCTTAAGCTTTTGAGATCCTATCAATCACACGTATCTAATTTCTCTCTAAGCTTCAGGGCACCCTCCTTCAGTCTGTGTCACATTGTTTCCAAGTTCATCCCTCCGTGTCCTCCAGTGCTGTCAGTGTATGAGATCAAGGAGGAAGTTTGTCATTTATCAGTCTTGTTCTGTAGTTCAAGCCTTGTCCCTGTGATTGCTCAGATAAGATGTGCTCTACTGTTTGTAAGGTCTCCAGAGTGACTGCTAAGCATGAAGTGACATTGCAAAATCCACCCTGCATTTTTACAGAACATGTAACGCTACTCATCTGTAGAGTAATGTGACTTTAAAAATAAAAAAAAGGGGGGCATATGACCTACTGAGAGTCAAGATAGACGTGATTGACTATTGCTCTGTCTAGTAGTAGCACAATCAGATAATGATATTATAGCAAGCAACTATGGAGTGCTTGGTGTTATTTCCTTCATGGAATGCATGCTTCTGATTATGGTAGCACTACAAAATACTCTCAGGGCTGGAGATGTTATACCAGTCCTCTAACATGTATTGAAGTAGCATGATAGCTGTCAGGGGTCAGGTGCTCCAAGCCTCAGAGTATGGTATGGGCAGAAGACAGGAGTTGTGAGAAAAACCAGCAGTTACTAGGTCAGAGCCATATGTAGCACAATTAGTGCTGCACTCAGGAAATCAGCGTCCGTAAGCTATTTTTGTATGTCTTGTAATCATTTTTGTAGCAGCAACTCAGTGAGGTTCAGAGACGATTCTGAAATCAGGTGCGAAAAGACCATCTACTCTCAAATGCATCCCCTAAACCTGAAATTCTTGCCTTGTCTTCTCCTCTGCAATAACGTTCAACACTCATGTCAATACACTGAGATAAGGAACACGAGTGTTTGTATAAGATCAAATGCCCAGACAAACTGAATCTTAGTGCTTAGGTCAAAGACGCACACGTTCAAGGTTTAGTGAATGAGATTGTTTTTCTTACCTTCACCCCCTTCCGTTTTATTCATCTAATTCATCTTTCATTTATTGCTGCTATGTGATAAGAGATAGTAGCGCTCCAGATGGGAATTCTTGACAGAACATCTGTAATGTATCTAGCTCGGCGTGATCCTGCTCCTTAGATGGTGCTATTGCTAAATCTCTATATAGTGATCTAAAGCAGAATTGGTGCGAATTGATTCACATGTCAATTAACATACATAAATTGAATCCAACTGTAACAGAGACACAAGTTGCTCCGGGAAGTTAGCTTCAGACCACTACTATACATCAATTGACTAGAAACAATTGCTAGCATGGTCACCTTAATCTGAAGAAGCTTTCAGTGTTTGAATTCGCTTATATTCAGAGCATTAGGAGAAGGCTTTTTAGCCAAGCAAGTAAATGACTGTGTTTTTATCTGTAGAAAATACAGATTTCTTTTAAATTCTGTTTAACAGGAGGAAAAAGAATCAGGAGTCTTGTTTCATCACTGTTGGATTATGCTGTTCTCATTTTTTTTGTATTTTTGTTTATTGTGTGAAAGTTAACAGTAGTAAATGAACAGAAGATTCTTTTTTTTTTCCTTACTGAAATGTTATACTTAAACCATTTTGCCTTCCCTTCGCAAAGAGCTTGGAAGTTTTGTTAGTGTAGTCCATCATAAAATGGAGTCACCTTTCAGATTCTTCTTTATCTATGGCCAGATATAATTTCCGTCCTCTGTTTCAACTTTGAGCAAAGAAAGATTTTAGATTGGTACACGTGTAAATAGATAGGCTGTAGCCTGGTTGCTTAAGCTGTGTCCGTCTCAGTCATCCTTTGCATTTCTAGAGATACTAAGAAAAATAATGTCTGGCAGCTGTCCCAGCCACTATGTAAACAGCAGCTCATCACCACTGAATGCCTGTGTGCTGTGCTCTTCTCCTGCTTCAGTTTTCTTATTTAATTCTTTTCTCTCTGATTTCCCACCCCTCCCAGGGTTATGCCTGTTCATAAGTATAATTTCCTTTGTAATCCTTGACCAGTGAATTTGGGGTCATGCTTGTCACAAGGCCGTCAGCAACTTTTCCATCTGAGTTATAGGATGTGGCCTCAATAATGAGTCAGAAAAAGGGCACAATTTTCAGGACATGGTGGTGCCTATGAGATGGCAGTACAGGCCTAGCGTACGCTGAGCTGCCTCCTTGGGGTGGGAGGAGTTAAGGCATCAAAGGCAACAAATCCATGGGGCTAGAGAAAGGAATGTATCTGAATGGGAACAGATTTGGTCAGCAGAATGTGTCAAATAAGGGAAAATCACAGAATGGTTTAGGCTGGAAGGGACCTCATGGGATCATTTAGTCCAATCCCCCTGCTCAAGCAGGGTCAGCTGGAGCAGGTTGCCCAGGACCATGTCTGGTCAAGTTTTGAATATCTTGGCAGATATTCAAGCCTACTCCACAAACTTTCAGGGCAACCTCTTCCTGTGTTTGACTATCTTTGCAATATTTTTTTTCTTAAGTTCAGGTGGAATTTTATATGTTTTAATTTGTCTCCTTTGCCTCTTGTCCTGCCAGTGAGCACTACTGAAAAGAGTCTGATTCCCTTGTCTTTGTTATTTCCATCAGATATTTGTACACATTGGTAAGATTCCCCCTGAGCTTTTTCTTCTCCAGGCTGAACAGTCCCAGCTCAGCCTCTCCTCATACAGAAAATGCTCTAGTGCCTTGAATATCTCTCTGACTCTTCACGGAGAGAAGTCCCTTCAGAGGGGTTGCAAAAGATGGTACAGATGGTCTCCATTCTCTTCTCTCAGAAAAGGAAGCGGCAGAGAGGTAGTGGATGGAAACTGAGTTCTACTCCATGTCTAGTGTATATTGCCATTGAGAAAGGCCGCCTGCTGCTTTCTGTAACAAGAAAGCAGATGCAGGGTTTACTGAGGCCTGGCTATAGTCTTAATCTGTATGTAGCTAGAAGGAGCTACTGTGACAACCTGGTTTGGCGTGCCCTGTATAGTACAGCCCAGTGTAACATGAGAGATATTCACCAAATGAAATTTCAGGCTGAAACATCCTAAACACTCTGGAAGGAGAGCTCCTAAAAGAACATGCCGACTTTGGAAAATACCAAGCAAATCTCCCCAACACACACTCTCCCTATCAGAATACTGTATCTCACTGTATGCTTCTCCACAGCATGAGGATGACCAAAGACGGTTCACTGTGAATCAGCTGTTAGAAGACACTTGTGCCTGGAGACTGACTCGGTAAGAACACTGGAATTTAACAGGATGTCTGTCTGTATTTGTTCATATTTGTAATGAGCCTCCTGGCCCCAAAGGATGCTTACAAGACCTACTGGGGTCAGGAATGATACTGAAGAGAAGGAAAATTGTTTCAATGTTCTAGACTGTTATTTGCAGACCTTATTGCTTAGCAAGACTCAATAATCATGTGTAGATCTGTGTAATTTTTCCCTCTTCTCTCCCTTTTGTGTCATTGAAACTTTCATTAGAGTTTTCATGTTTCCCAAAGATTCCCAGGATTGAAGGAGTTATAATTTTCATGTGTTGCTTTTTGAGATTTTTTTAAGAGTAAATACTGTAAAAATTATAGACTTTCTCTGCATTATGCCTGTGTTTTCACAGTTGAGTGATGTTTTATTGCTTTTTTTTGTGTGTTTAAATGGAGGCTAGCTATGCCAACTTGGCAATCAAAGCGCTTCCGACTCTAAAGCTAACCTACCATGGACAAGCACTAAATGAGATAGATTACTCATTCAGCTTTCATTACGTTCCGTTTCATGCGTTTAGATAAAGAAGCTGTTAACACTTTTTGTAATGTTTTTCATCAATGTGTTATGGAGTTCTTTGCCAAGAAAGGTAAATGCCACACCTGTCATTTAGCAGATGGAGGAAAACAGAGAGGTAGTGACTTGTTCTAGGTGAATATATGGTGCTTACTGAGGACCCATATGGCTTCCTAGGAGCATGGCCTGAATTTCCATTTCGCTCCTTGTTATAAAGAGATCAAACCAATCATACAGTCTGTACACACACTGCTTATTGCCTGTTGTATTGCTTGTGATATAAAGAGTGTGGCCTGCAAAGAAACTTTTCAGAGGGGTTATATGATAAAGGATGTTGATCTGTATATCAACTATAGTCTGCAAAATTTCCTCAGGTACTGTAGGGCAATGAATAACTGATAGCATGGGCAATAAATACTTCCTTTCTTCAACCACAAGTTCAGTAAATATTGAAAAAGTAAAAGCTTGAATTATGTTTGTCACGCTTTCCTGCTTGACCCACGGATTGTTGATGGGTAGGAGTAGTCATTTTCCAGCTATGATGAACCAGAAGGATCTGTGGTTCAGGCCCTGTGCTCTCAATTGCATTTCTAACTTATCTGAGAAAAAAAGGGGTAATAGCTAAGTGGTGAAAGTTTGCTGTCCATAATGTGCACAGGAGCTGCCTGTGATGATTTGCAGAAGGATTTCACAGTGCTGAGTTGAGTGTGCGATAGAGTGGCAGATGAAATTTTGAGAAGATAAATGTAGATGGGAGTAAACGATCTGAAATTCACGTATGAAATCATAGGTTCTGACTTGACTTTTAGCATCAGGAGTGAGTTCTTGGGATTATAATAAATAGTTCTGAATGTCAACTTTGTGCACAGCAGCTGCAAAAAAAAAGATAAAACAAAAAAATGTTGGTTCTTATTATGAAGGAAATGAAAAACTAAAACCCAATACTATGCCACAATATCAGTGTAAGTTGTTCATTTATCTTGAATGTGGCCAGCAGCTCTGCTTCTCCTATTTCAAATATGATGTAATAGAACTTGAAAAAGTGAAGAGAAGTGTAGCAAGGATGCTCAGAGGAAGGAAATGCCTTCCATATGAGAAAAAAATAAGTAATAATATTCTTCATCCTGATGAAGAGATAATAGAATATGGGTATTTTATAGGTGACAAGTCTGTCAAATTGAGGAGCGCAGAGAATGTCTGCGGAAAAGGATCATTTACTCTGTCTTCCAATGCAGGATAAAGGGAGCGTGAAGTGAAAATAGCGGATTCAAAACAGACAAGAGTAGTTGTTCATTTGTATAAGGCCCAGTTTACCCAGGACTGTGTCCAGATGGTTTCTGAGTATCTCCAAGAAGGGAGATTCCAGAGCCTCTCTGGGCAACTTGTGCCAGTGCTCAGTCACACTCAGTACCTCCTGTGTTTCAGTTTGTGCCTGTTGCGTCTTGTCCTGTCACCACTAAAGAGAGCCTGGTTCCATTGTCTTTGCACCCTTCCTTCAGGTGTTTGTATACATCAAGATCTCCCCTGAGCTTTCTCTTCTCTAGGCTAAACAATCCCAGCTCTCAGTCTTTCCCTATAGGAGAGGTGCTCCAGTCCTTTTGTCATCTTAGTGGCCCTTTGTTGGACTCTTTCCAGTACATCCATGTTTCTCTGTACAAGACCCATATGAGGAGCCCAGAACTGGACACAATACTCCAGGTGTGGCCTCACCCCTTCTGAGTGAGGAGGGAAGGATCACCTCTCTCAACCTGCTGGTAATACTCCTCCTAATGCAACCTAGGATACCACTAGCCACCTTTAGCCTTTTTTGCTGCAAGGGCACATTGCTAGTTCATGTTCAGCTTCCTGTCCATGAGGACTGCCAGGTCCTTTTCTGCTTCTTTTTTCTGAACTTCATGAGGCTCCTGTCAGCCCATTTCTCCAGCCTGTCGATGTTCCTCTGGATGGTAGTATGACCCTTTGATGTATCAGCTGCTCTTCCTAGTTTTGTGTCATCAGCAAACTTGCTGAGGGTACACTCTGCTCAATCATTCAGATCATTAAGGAAGATGTTAAACTGTACTGGACCCAGGACTGACCCCTTGTCGTGTTAAAGGAGGGGTAAAGGGGAGTCTGATAAGAGGCAAAAGGAGAGCCCTCCCATTGAGTCACGAGGTTCAGAGAAGACCCCCTTACGTTCTAAACTCTCTCTCAGAGGAGAGTCTAGGTGCAGCTGGATCAACTCCTAGT
>Ga0181612_128384_pt1 | contig 20322 bp, 11 predicted proteins | sample HoacroProtozoa21_FD_119630 | JGI IMG/M metagenome (GOLD analysis project Ga0181612, IMG submission 119630) | Hoatzin crop microbial communities from Cojedes, Venezuel. Combined Assembly of Gp0051906, Gp0051904, Gp0051908 | reverse complement strand
GGTTGCACAGGACTGCGCCCAGGCAGAGTTTTGAATGTCTTCAGAGAAGGAGAATCCGCAACCTCTCTGGGCAACCTGTTCCAGTGCTCCATCACCCTCAGAGTGGAGAAGTGAAGTGAAGGATGAATCACACCATAATCTTGCCCAGCACCGAGGTCAGGCTGACAGGTCCATAGTTCCCAGGATCCTCCTTCCGGCCCTTCAGTTCCTCTCCTCCCACTCTCCACGATGGAACAGCGGGAGGGAAGATACATAAAGCCTGTGAGGAAGATAAGGGGTTTTTTTAAAGCTAAAATCGCCGATGTCCATGTGGAGGTGTGCAGTCTGAGAGGCCGATGACAGGCAGTGGCCGCCCCGGGAGAAGGTGATGCCACACGGTGCTGTCTGGGACCCCGGAACGGCAGAGACTCCACACCGCTCCGTTCAGAGGGACACGGCATCCAGGTGTTTCATGAGGATGCCACCACAGTGATGTAGCACACTGAGGTGTCCGATGGAGCCTCTTGCTCTTTGTCAGTGGGACTAATGGTCACCTGTGCCTTTAGCGGCCACAGGAGATACTGGGGAGCACTGGACTGGGAGAGATCGCAGGGTCAAGGCTCAGAGCTCAGCTACGGCAGGCAGCCACACCTTGCAGTCTCCCTCAGACAGCTCACAGGCTTTGTTTTGAACCCAGTTCATTTTTTTGTACCAGTCCTTTAATCGAAAGACCAGTCTGAAACTTCCCTGCTCTGATGTTTGAAAATGGTCTCCTGATTTCCAGCCTAAATTTATTCACAGCCAAATTCTATCCGCTGCGCTTGTGCCTAGTCTGCCCACTAGCTCTTTTCCTCCTAAATCCGAGTTGGTGTTACCTGCTTCTGCTGACTGATTTGTCTGCTGACTGAAATTACGCATAGAAAAGAAGTTTCCCATGCCCTGTGAGAGGTTATTTTGACCTCTCTGAAGGAGCTAAATAATTATTCCTTATCTGAACATGATCAAGTGCAGGGCTTATTGGATAACAGCATCATCTAAGGGGATATTTATACCTTCAGTGTAAACACTCTTTTGGAATTGCTTTTATGAAGACCCATTAGAAGTATTTGTAATGTTTTCCGTGTTCTGCTCTTGGTTTTGTGAGGCACTAGGCAGCGAGAAGGGAGTAGGTGAGCTCAAAGATTGTGATGTGAAACCGTACTTTCAAACAGATGAGTGAATCACCGTGAAGATTATGGTGAAATTGCCTGTGTACTTAGTGATGCCAAGCAGAGAAGCTACGGGAATCAGAAGGGGTTGAAGGAAGGGGAGGACGATGTTTCAAACACTGATATTTTTCAATTTTGGTTATTTTACGCGTGAGCAAAACATCATCCAACAATCTATGTAGGCTTAGGAAAACATCATCTGCAAATCCGGTTTGAAAAGCTAAGATTCCCTTGGTATCCTTTTAAGACTAAAATCCCCAGTCTCTTCAGTTAATTATAATTTTAAGTGTGTTGAAGCTGTTCGTGGTTCTTAAAAAAGCAGTCCCCTTCCTCTCCTCCCTCCCGCTCCTGCCATCCCATCCGCCCACTCACGCTGTTCTGGGCACGCTGTGCGGTACAAACGCTTCTGCTGTCACTCGGTAGAACAGGTTGGGGAACCGATCTGACTGAAGAACCGGTCTGGTTTTTAGATAAATTTTTCTCTGCCGGGATCAGCTCTCTGGTGGAGTTCACCCCACAGATGCTCGTGTAGGTGGGTGCAGGGAGCAGAGCAGGGGCTTCTCGCTGACTGTGCCGGAGTTACCCGTCTCCTCAGTGAGAGCTCATCACAGACCGCCCTGCCAACACTGTGCGGGACCCTGTTCGTTACCCAGCAGGGTTTAGCAATAGCTATGCAAAAGCTTTTGGACAAAGAATGAAAAGATGCAGCTGTTTCTCTAAGGAGACAGCTAAAAGGGACATGATAATAACATGCAGAGCATTCAAGCTGCAGAAAAAGTAGGCTGAAAACTTCTGTCTCCGTAAGAAAAGTATCAGGAGGCATTTGGAGCAACCAAAGGCAGGCACTGAAAGCCCTTTTTTTCACGCAAGCTCTCAGAGCCCTGGTACTGACTGCCACAGAGCTGCTGTTGAGTGGTACCAGGATGTCGGAAGGACGGGCCTTTTAACAGCAATAGTTATGAAAACTACTCAAGAATTTTGGGAAGGCTGCAAGCCTTCTTAATTCGATAAACACACCAGCCCATGGTTACTAGGGGTTAGGAGCAGGTTTCGCTAATCCTCGACCTTCAGGTTTCCTGCGCGTTCGGTTGGCACAGAGCTGGCACTGCCGGAAGCGGGACGCGGGTTCGGAGGCTTCCAAGGAGGTGGTGTTCAAACTGGTGTGCGAGAAGCTCCCTCTGCTGAGAAAAGCAACGTATATTTGGTCGCCTCGGAGGAAAAGCCTATCAGGGGACGTAGGCCGGCGTGGGGCTTTCTGTGTGACTCTGGCAGGTTGACACACGTTGTTCTGGGTATGGCCTGAACGAATCTTCAGAGCTTTCTACTGAAGAAAGATGTCAAATTTCAGCTTGAAGGGATAAATACAGAGGAATATTATCAGCTGTTTGGTAGACTGATGATATCAGAACAACTGCCAGAATGTTCCAGAGGGATGACACGTACTTACGTATTACCGCTGAAAGAAAAAAGTCGCTTTGTGGTGCAGCGAGGTTTAAAGCCACCTGGTCTGGGGAGTGCTCCGTGCCTTTCTGAGGCACAGCAGGGCTGCACCAGGCAGGAGAAGCACGTCCCGCACCTTACACCTGAGAGCCACGTGCTGGGATTGGGGTGAATTTCCAAGGAAGGGTGGCCAAACACTGCTAAATTGTTTTGGCAGTGTAAACTTCCATGGAGAATAGCTGGTGCGACGGTCCTACCTGTCTGAAGAGCAGGGACGTAGGAACTGGAGTGGCTCCGTGTGCCCTTTTTCCACCTGGATGCACATTTGCAAGGCCCAGGAGATTTCAGAAGACAGCAGAGACATTTCTACTGCTGTTTGATTCATCACACCTGCACGCTGTACCTTAGAAAACCTCCTTTTTAGAGGGTATGTGGGAAGAATGTCATTTATCTTAGGTTGTTCAATTGCCCGGCTTCCAGATGTATTTTGAAAGGTGTTTGTCAATAGAATATCTGTTGTCCAGGACCCCCTTCTCAGATTTCACAAATATTTCATGTGAGGGAGCAGAGGTGCATGATGACTGGAGGAGGAGGAGCAGGGCAGAGGGTTTGGTACAACAGCTGTAGCTGAGGTGGCTGTTGGAAAATCGATCAAAAAGGGACAATGGGATTACAGTTGCTTTAGAAACTGCCAGGTAGCTCTCAGGGAAGGTGAAACACCATCTGAAGGCTTAGACAAGGATCTTCTGGATGATTAGGCTATTTTAGGTGTAGGTGGACCTAATCTAATGTGGAAGGAATTGTTTAATGTCCGTGGTGGAGAAGGGTCTCCAGGTGGCTGTAGCCCATCCTGCTCAGCACGCCTAGTCCTCAGGGTGACTTTGCTCTTTCTTCTTTGCCTTCCCCTCGTCCTCTCAAGGCTGCACTCACCCTGTTTGCACTGGGAAGAGCTTCACCAAGAAAAGGAATAACCCTGGTGCTGCAAGGCAGGACAAGGAACCGAGGATGCCTGGGCTGTACCCTGTGTGCTTGCGTACTGGCCGTGTTTTGTGGCCCCGTTCCTCCAGCAATGAGTTATTGTAAACGGCTGGTGGAGCCCTAGCTGTCGTCTTGGGAGGAAGCAGATGTAGGGTGTGAAGTGAAATCTGGAATATCAACGATGGCAGAACGGGCCCATCCTTTGGCGGCTGTGCGCTGCGTCAGGAGGCAAGTTCAGCTGCCAGTCAGTGTGTTCGCAGAGCTGCCGAAAAAAACCCATGCCACAGAGCATGCGAGAGCTTTCGTGTGTTCTCTCTGACGTATCTTAAATCCAGCTTTACAACTGCCTGTGAAAAGACACGCTGTCTGGGATTTATAAAAAGAATCACTTGTCAAAACAGAGCGCCAGGCTGGGAAAGGAATTCTGCCCTCCCTTCGTTGTCACTGGGGCCAGTGTCCTCGGCAGCAAAAAAGAAACGGCTGTGGCAAGGTAGCTGGCATAGTGAGCTGGTTGCTGAAGGACTGGGGTGCCAGCACTGAAGCTACACACCGAGGCTGGTGGCACTCCTTGTGAGTGAGCAGTGGAGGGGAGTGAGCTCATGAGCAGCCATCGGTTGGCTTCGTGGCCCCTCTGGGTGTGAGTGTCTCTGGGAGTGAGGAGGCGCAGCAGTCGGAGGAGCGGTGGTGGGTCCCTGTCTCCTTCCACTGGTGAGATCCTGGAGACACCGACTGTGCTGGGCATCTAAAGGAGCTGCAGTCACTGAAAGGCACACCCTATGCACTAAACGTGTCATTTCAGACTCATCATATATATACGTATCTCCCTATAATGGACACGTGTGCCAGTGGTCTCCAAGACGCCCAGGGAGAGCTTTGCCGTGCAGGCGGCTGCGAGCCATGGCTGGTGATGAACGTCTCCAGGATTCCTTCTCCCACCCATTGCCTCTGGCCTCCTCTTGCCTGGAGTGGCAAGTGCAGTGGGAACACGCAAAGAGCACACGGGGCTAATGTGACGGTGAGCGCTTGCCAATGTCACCGGAGGAAAACACTGGAAGTTATTTTTCTGTACAGGCCACATTTTTCTCCCCTTTTCAGCTCGCAGCAAATCTGCGTGTGTGTTCAGCCTCCCGGTACTAGATGTACTTGCAGGCCCCTTTTCCTCCAAATAAAGCCAAGGCTTTCGCCGCCTTGGCCGTCGCCATTCTCTCCGTCTGGTGCTGTCACTCTGTCACCTGTCTGCTTTCATTTATTTCAACGTTTTAAAAATTTCATGGGCCCACTCTCAGATGACGTAAACTGGTAAAACTCCAGGCCATGCTCCAAAAACATCAGTGTAACTGTAGCATCTAGCCCTTTGGGTTTACTTACCTATGCCAGAGAAAAATAGAAAAGCTGTAAGCAAAGAAGAAAAGGAAAAGAACGGTTGAAAAAAATCCATCTAAAATGTTGGTTATATAAGAGTTATATAGCTATTATAGTTACCTCACATATCCTTTTCATAAGGGAAGCAATTGCAGCCAGATAAGTTAATAATTAAGGGTGACAAAAATATACCATTGTTCCAATAATAAGGAACTGTATTAGTCTTATTCCAGATAAATGGAGGCGTTAATATGGTTCAGTGCTATGCTGATAGACTACAAGTGCCCCTTTTTCACTAGAAAACTCAGTATAAAATCAGGTCAAAAGCTCATTGCCGGTATCCGTTAAGCCATTTTACTTCCCCTCTGAGTCACTTGCCTGATGTGCCTTGGTGGCAATCCATGCTGGGAAGCGACTCCCACGTTTACGGAGCTGAGCAGAAGGAATCTGGAGGCTTTGAGAAGAGGTTCCTGCCCCTTTCTGTGGAGAGCCACAGGACGTGCTCCCATGTGTGGAGCATCTTGTGGAGATACAGAGCAATTTCAGAATGAGGACGGAATAAATAGACCGGTCCGCACCCCTGCAAGTAATTGATTGGGAAAGGTGTCTGCATGGGAAGGTGACGAGGGTGTGATTGCTCAGTCTCCTTTAATACAAGAGATTACTGCAAAATTCAGTTTGGCAGACTTGATTATAGCAATAGCTGGTAAAACGAGACAGCCATTTCAGTACCTCCTGGCACAATCAAAACCCAATTTTTTCTAGCAAGCACAGAAATGCGATGCCCGCAAAGCGGTGCTAATGGGGAGTGGCCTTTCTAGACGCCCCCAGAAAAATCCTGTAACTCCTGAAACAGATCTGAGAACGGGTCAATGCACAGACCCTGACTCCAGCTCCCGTTCAAACCTCGGCGCGCTTCTCAAGCCTCGCGTACTGAGCTGGAGACTCACACACCTGCTTTCTGTCCCCTTCTGCCCTCTCCATCCTCAGCAAGGCCCATTTTTTTACAAGATCAGCCAGCAAGAAACCGTTGTCATCGCAGAGCGGCTAATTACCGTTATCTCCAGTATCAGCCGAGAGCCTGTAATAAGCTCTGAACTTCTATTGCACAGAGGTGTCCGTTCACATCCAGACTGATGCAGATTATAGGGCCGGGATGAGCTCTCCCTCCTGCTGGAAGTGGCACCGTGAATCACTGAGGGAGGAGAATTTCATCCCTCTGTAAGGCAAGGAGTCTCCTGCCAGCAAGAGTTGGCAGTTTTCTGGCACAGGAGTTTTTACACCACCGGGGAAGCAAAACTACACTCCTTCAAGGAAGATGAGTAGCCAGACTAGCTCCTAGCTAAGGAAAGGACAGGATACATTTTGGGGAGAGAGATTAACCATCTGGGCCCCGGGTGACTTCACCGGGGCGCCGAGCAGGGAAGGCTACGTTCTCCGCCGTCAGCAATGGCAGGTCTTCTGTCTCAAGAATGCTACGGGTGCTTTCTCTGTGGTCCTCCCGGAGTCTGAGATGCTGATGGTAAGTCATCCTGATATGGGAGGTAGAGACCTTATTTTTAATCCTGAATGGAAGTAATTTAGGTGATGTCTTCCATCTGTTTCTTCACATGCATCTTTATAAGTGTCTGTTATTCATGTTCACACCCTTCTCTTTCTCCCAGGCCGGTACAGAGTCTGTTTTTCTCTGACACATCAAGGGAAGAGATAGGAGCAACCTGCTCCTGCACCTCCATAAGAGAAAGCTTCTGCTTCTGCTGTTCCTTTCAGGAGTGAATCAGCAGAACATGTTGGGCCTGGGGTCTCCACAGAACCTCCAACTATGGAGCTAACCTGAGTAGGAGCCAAATTCCCTGCTGAAGGAGCCGCGGCAGTGCCGTTGGCTTCACTGGAGATGGTACCCGCAGCCAGCCTGGCTCTGGCACTTTTAATGCCATTACTGAGAAGTTGCAGCCCTTTATTTCCCAAACTCATCTCCTGTCATTTTTGCAGGATTTCAAAACTGTCTCCAGTTACCTAGAAACTTGGGTAGGAAGATGTAAATGTTCCAGGTTAAAAGTGAGACAAATTGTGAAGGCAGAAACAACAGCTTTTACTGGGTCAACAGGCGACACTGGAGACAAAGTCTGAAGAAAGCAGACAAGCTTTTGGGCACAGCAGTACAGCGAGAGCAACAATCTCTGCCGCTGGAAGGAAGAGAGTGATATTTGCTGTCTGAAACAGAGACCGCATGGTTTGAAGAGAAGAGAACCAAGCTAAAGAACAGCTACCTCCTAAGCTGGTGTCAGAAGCACAGCACCTTTCCCACCGCCTGTAGACACCAGATGCTGCCCCATATACTCTGACTTATAGAAGGGCTTTTGTGCCTGAAAGCCTGTTTGGTTTTTTTCCAGCTATATATCCTTTAGACTAATAAAAAGACCTCCCTCTCCTTTCAGCCATACCTTGTGTATCTCCTCAGGCTGTCGTCCCTGCCACAAAAGTTTTGCAGGGTTTGCTGGCAGCGTAATATCCCTCAGCAACCTCCCAGCATAGTGCACCGACGTAAGCAAGTGCTCGTGGACAGCCCAATGCCAGGTCAGGAGGTGAGGTACTGCAGGAGGCACTGGGAGAGGAATCCAGCTGTGGAGCATCTGGGATGGGTGTGTGGTGGGCACCGAGGGTTTCCTTATAGCTCCACACACGGTGGCCACCAGAAAAGCTACATGGCTGCTCTATCCTTCTTCTAAAAATCGTAGTTAATGCCGCTTTTAAGCTTCTCTTTTGCATTTCTGTGCTGAAAAAAAACCTAAAAAGCCAATTACCTGCTCCCTGGAGAGCACTGTAATAGCTGAGTACAGCAGAGACATGAAGACTGCACAGGGTCTCGGCGATGTCGGAGTAGCTGAAGTCATCCTGTGTGTAATGCCGAGTTTGCTGGAAAGCAAATTTAGCCAATTTTGTCTCTGATTATAAGTGCTTGCTACTTTTTGAATGTCAGTATTTGGAGTCAGGGATACACAGGAGCTTTAGCCTCAGATAGTCAACATGTGCAGAAAATCACAGAATCCCAGCATGGTAGGGGGTGGAAGGGACCTCTGTGGGTCATCTTGTCCAACCCCCCCTGCCAAAGCAGGGTCACCTACAGCAGGCTGCAGAGGACCTTGTCCAGGCGGGTCTTGAATATCTCCAGAGAAGGAGATATTCTAACAAGGTTAGGACTGCACCAGTTAAATACTAGGTGGACAGAATGAATCTGTGTAACTTCAGGAGTGCATAAATACCAGCCCTAACTTGGTTTCCACTGAATTCAGTCTGAACGATGGCATAATCTTCAGCAGGAGAAGCCTCCGGCCTTCATTTGGAAAATTCTGCTACTTTGCTCATTGCATTAGGAAAATCCTCAGGACTCAACTGCTGCAAAAAGAAGGGGATCTTTTCTTGTAGAAATCTCAATCTTTCAAAAAGAAACAAGCCAAAAAGTTTGAAGTCTTGAAAAAGAGGGACAGCTGACAAGGATATTTTTTGGCTGTCGAACTCTAAAGAAAATGGAACAGTCAGAATCCAAAAGAACTGGAAAAGAAATAACTCCCATAGAACAAAACCAATAAACACAGGTGCTGCATCATCTGCTGGTATTAATCTTGCAGTCCCAGGACTGCAACAGACCTAATGAGTGCATAGTGTTAGAGAAATCCCATCTTTGAACCTAAATAAACGTGACATGTGTCACTAATTAAAGCAAGTTACTTACAGTTCTTCCTACTGTGACTAATACATTCTTTAAGCAAGTCATTGTCTTTGATGTCCCACACTGGACGATCTCTCCAATCACCACAAATGTGTCTTCAGTATTCTGAAAAGATGTGAGATAATGGATATGCAGACATTGTTAGCATGTTTCAGGAAGGGAGCTAGACGAGAAAAAAGGTGTCTCTGAAAGGCTAAAATAGAATAATGAAAGAACTGGGGCATTTAATCTCTAACTACAAACTGCTTTATTTTATTGCCAAAATCGATAAGGTTCACTACCTCTCCTCTGCATTCTGTTTCCTTGCTATCAACCTTTCTTTCAACCTGGATCACATATTTGCAGAAAGTCACATGGAATTCAATCTTTTTGCAGGAGTTTTTGCTCATCCACTTCCTTTTGACAGTCATACATGAAGAAAGCTTCAGGAGTAATGCTTAAATCTACACTAATACATCCAATAAAAAAATTAACTCATTAGAAAAAAAGATGTAAGACTGTGTTGAAGCTGCAAAACTTTGATGTTAAGCATCAAGCAATTGACTTGCAATGCATTGCAAATGGGAAAATTTATTGGTTTTTCTACTGAGCATGTATTGAAGTGCTTTCCTGGATTGGTGCCATTTAATTAAATTATGTCATATAAAGCTCCAGCACATCTTAATGTCTCATGCTACTCAGGAAGTTTAAGAGTGAAATGAAATATTGTTCATACCTTAGCTAAGACATAATGGCAGTTGCCATGAAAATTGAATCTCTTATTATCGAACGTTGTTATATGGAATCCTCCATCTACATTGCAACTTCCAGAACAGGGCAGAGAGATACAGCTCCAGTGGCCTCCTTTGCAAGTACTGTACAAAACCCAAAAAGGAGCAGTAAGAATCAACATAGCTTTAACGGAGCAAAAGTGAGATTACGTCTGTATTTGAATCCTCTTTGTCTTTTTAGCTTGTTATTCGGCTGTTTATTAAATTCCTGTGGAAGGAAGACTTTAGGTTAGGCCTTTAAAGTGTGAAGGTTGAATGCCTCTCAATGAGAGTTAACTGCACTGAGCTTCACACTACCTTCTTCAGAGAGACACTGAGGTGGTCAAACAAGAAATGTTTTTCAGGGCCTAAATTGTTTACTTGACTTTTTAAAGAAAGATAGACCTTCTTCAAGCAGGATCTTGCAACATTTTATGCTACTGATGCAACTGTTCAGAAAGCTCCTGATTCAACATTTGAACAACTAACTGTGGGGGGTCCTGCAGTTACAATTCTTAGACCCGTGCACACAAGAGGAGAATGGCCTGGCCACACTAGCTCAGGCTTTGTAAGGAGCAAGTGAGAATGTGGCTAGGTGAAAATCACTTGGAGCCCATCAAGCTCAGTTCCTCAGAACTGCAACTTTTGAGAAGTATTTCCTCAAAATGCAGGACATGTTCAATCCAAAGGGGTCTGCAGAACATCTGGCCTACTCCATCATGCACCACTGCATATTTCATTCCTCCCTATAGTATAGGTTAGGCCTACGGTCAAGAAACGATGCTGTATCAGAGGAACTCAAATAACACAGACAACTGTTCATTCACTAGATGGATATCAGAATAAGACATAAAACTGTTTTGAGAATAATATACCTGAGGTCTTATCAGCTTTCACTAGGGCAGAGTGGAGATGGGTTCAAGCTACAGGTTTTTTTCTAAATCAAATCGTTCTCAACGATCAGGACTTTTGAGATTCAGGGCTTGAAACAGTCTTTTGTAGATCTAGAGGTGGTTGGAAATGTAACTCATTAACATGGTATGACTCCTTGCCTCACTTTAGTGGTTAATACCTCTGAACTAACCAGCAAAGTCTCAATTTTCTGCATTCTGAAATCTTTACCTCAGTTTTTGCTGGCAGTTCCAAGTGAGGGTCGTAGTTACGTGGGGTTAAGGACTACCTCTAAGTTTTCCTGAACTACTGAAATTCAGATCCAGGTTTTGCATTATTTAAGACAGATGTTAGGAATAGGGGAAAAAAAAGGAGAAAAGAACAGAATGCAACTCATCAATGCTCTGAAATAAACGACTCTGCCTTGTTAGTGCAATCAAATTCACAACAGTACCAGTTTTGGCAGGGAGTGGAGTAAGTCCCTCCAGATGAGTAGACTTTGCCTTGAAACACACAGGGGCAGCTGTCTCTGGGGATGCATTTTTTTCCACTGAGGTCATCAAGGATAGTTCCTGTTTAGACGCATTGGCTAGTTAATATTCTTTTGGGAAAGGGATGGGAAACACCATCAAAGAAGATTAAAGTAAGGAAAAAACTCTGGAATATTCAGCATTTCTGTAAATGAATGTGATATGTTTTAAGGAAAACACCGCATCAGGCCCTTTCAGGTGATAATGGATGGGAAACATTTCTTACTAGAGCTCAAATGAAAGGAATCCAAAACCTAAACAATACCTCTGCACTTTACTGGAATTTGTCACTGTGAGCAGGATTATCAAGCGCCAGACTGCAAGGATGTGAGCCAGTTTCCATTTTTTCTAATAATGAATCTAACAGAAATCAGACCCTCATCTTAGTCTCTACTTCCTGTGCAAATTTATAAATGCCTATACCTGGTGATGCATGTATATTACGTGTGACTTAAATTACAGCAAGATCTTGCCTCATATCAGGAAGGCACCTCACCAGACATCTTCACCTGCTGTCTTACTGTCTACAGAACACCTCTCCTCTTTCCACATCTGTACTGTTCTTTTGTGTCTAGTCCTTAGAAATCTTTCCCTCCCCTCCTCTAGTGTCAGGATCTTGAATCTTTACAGATCTGGTTCCTCCAAGCAGAAAATTGTTAAATTATGCTAGAAGAAACAGTTTATTCATCTGTTTTAGTGTAAAATGTTAAGGAAAAAAAATTGCCACTGACTGATAGGGAATAAACTCCCTCTTTGTCCCTTGATATGTGTGATCCATTGGAAGAAGTGAACTGCCTTACCAGGAGGACAGAAACAGCCATCTGTACATGGGGCTTTGCAAATCTTGCTCCTTTCTGGGTCAGCGCATGTGTCAGCACAGGAGTTTCCACATTCCATGTACTCCATGTTGTTTGGGCATTCCTGATCTGCAAGACCAAATGAAAATGGGATATGTTAATGATGTATTTATAAGACCTCTCTTAATCATTTTATCACTACCCAACTCCTTCTTCCGCCGTTCCCCCATAACTTGTTTGCAAAACTTTCTATCCAAACATGTCATGTTTGTTTAACCTCTAAAGGAACTTTTTATGGTCACTTGTACTTCATCTTTGGAGAAAACAGTACAGCTGGGAAATATGAGTTACTTCCCATTCTTTTACTAGCTCACAGTTGGGTGAAGTCATGATATAAGCAAAGGACACCAGAATCATTTATGGACTCATAATAGTTTATTTTTGCTTGAAGCATCAGTCATTCTGGCATTAATTTTCTATCCCAACCCATACCAGTAGTTTGGAAGAACTACCTGTAGCCTTCCCCCTGGATTTACAGTGATTTCCTGCTCGGTAGTTGCGGCTACTGGGTATGAAAGCACAGGATAAGCTAAGGACAAACACATTAGATTTCTCAGTGACTTCTTCTGACTAGAAATCAACATTTAAAACAAGGCTTTTTATGAGTTAATTCTGCATGGTAAAATTCAAAAAAGAACTGGAGAAAACTTAACTATAAGGAGGAGGGGGACAATATTAAGATATAGTTCTAATTTAAGGAGCAAAATCAAGTTAAATTTGTAGAAGCTTTTCCATTAACAATGTTGGATTCACAGTAGGCAACAAGAGCTCCTAGATTTGCTCTGCTGGGATCAGAATACATGCGTATATGTCTAACTGGAAAGAAACCTCCAGAGCAGTAGTTACTTACAGCAAAGTTCTTTGGTTCTCCATTCCCCAGGGTCTCCCTTCCTGAGGACACAGTCTCGAGAGTATTGGTTTAAAGTGCTGCATATGCAGCTGGAAACCAAATCAGAGTGAGAAGAATTAACTGCACAGTGGCACATATCCTCAGTGCAGGTCTCTACGTAGTCATCAAATGCAACAACTTTGGGGCAGTTTCCAAAACGGGACATAAGTTTCTTGCATCTTTTTCTCTGTAAAAAAGAAAAGAAGAGCAATACTTGATATTTTATCAACCTTCAGGTTTATGGATGTGCATCCCAATTTTTGACGACACAGTTCCAGGGCCACAGGATAATTCAGGTTGGAAGGGACCTCGGGAGATTATCCAGTCTAACTTTCTGCCATGAGGTCCTTTCTCTTGGATTCGAATCTGTCATTCAATTGTGCGTTTTCCTACTATCTGTTTTTTTAACACTATAATAAGATATTCTTTCAGCTATAAGATCAACATTTTGCTCAGATCGATGGGTAGACTCCTGAAAAATTCAGTTCAGTACATGCTCTGTAAATAACACTTGTTTCAACACAGTGTCTCCAGGGCTGTAGTTCAGCAGAGTTTATACTTCTTGGCCACACGTACTTACATATTTACTGCATATGTTTTCTTCCCTCCTAGGATGTCTTCCAGTGTGATCATCTGGACTCACATCAGCACACTTTTCTGATGGATCCTCTACTTTGTGGAAGTTCCCAAACTGCCTCGGATGCATTTTATACCCTGCAAAATCCCCAGATGCATCTCAGTAACTGCCTGCAATTTTTTAGGTCATTTAATGTGCTATAAAGATGCACTTAATCTTCAGGCTCTAAGGCAGTACGCTTTTCAACAAATGCCCAGATTTAACCACAGCATCCACATTACAGAGGATGAGAGCCTGAACTTCTGCTGAGCTAGAGCCAGCTTGGCACACTTGTATCAAGGCCTGCTGTCAGCCCAGGCATTTATAATTGCATGAAACTCTTCACCTTTCTATTGCAACTCATCACTTCCAAAGACTTCTGTTCATTATGGGTGTATCTGGTCTTACAGAGTTTTCTATCTGCATGTGTAATCGTCATACATTTTAGTTTTCCTTCTACTCTCACAACCTAAAGTACAGCCTTAGGTGCATATGTTTGTAATCATCTGGAAATCTATTACTTTTTACAGGCTACAGAAGAGGAGAAGAGGGAGCAGGAGGAAGACAGGCATATGATACATGTATGTAACCATCACACTAGCTAGAGGTGTGTGTTTTCCCAAAGCACTACCAGAAATTTGATCCTGGATGTGAGAAGTCTTTCTGAGAAAGTTTGGAATTTGTATATTTCTGTGGAGAGTACGCATAAATTGCCATTCTGTGATTTTTTTTTTTAAAGTTTTAATAGACAGATACCTGACCAGGTCTGTTCTCGTACACTGTCTCAGTACCTGAACTAAGTGCAGGCCTGAGAGAATAACTTCCACAAAAGCATTGTTTTCAGGTGCTTTATCAGTAACTTTTCTGGAAACGGAAGCACTTCTAAGTACTGAGCTCTTGAAGTCATGTGATTTGTCAAGGATCTCAATTATCATTAAAGAAGATAAAGATTAAAGTTTCAAGAAGAGCTACTCCATGCAGAAATGGGATTTTTCTTCCCGAAAAACTTTTCCTCAAGAGAGAAGAGTCTGAAAGTGAGAAGAAATTTTGGACCTTTACATGCAGTGTATCTCAGCCTGGGCAAAAAGACTCACTGCTGCCTGCTCAGCCCAGGGAAAAGGATGTATTCAAAGCAGAAAGGAGGGATGTGGGAGGCCACCTGGTCCCTGGGTGTGGGAACTTGTTATATGTGGAACCAAAGAAGAGCCTGTTTTCTTAGACCAATGCTTCTCAGTAGAAATCTGTTTCTTCAGAACAATTAGAGCCAGCTTTAGTTTTTACCTATTGCATTTGTGAATTAAAGGGCAGAAACATGACTAAGATGCATCCAAAAAGCTTAGTGTGAAATATGAAAATGACCCCCAAATCTATCACTAAAAGTGGTATTTTTAATCAAATTTCAGGAATTTCTTTCTGAATAGGTGAGGTAGATGACAATATATTTCTGGTGACTTAAGAAGCCTAGATTTTACACAAAGGGATGATGTTATAACTTTGGCTTCAGTCCTGCAGCTAATATGCCAGGAGCCAAGTTTCTTTCCGCTCATACACCCTGCCACAGGATCGTAGCCTCAGTTGTTTGCTGTATTGGCTTCTTTCCAGTTCAGTGCAGTATCTGAAGGTGTCAGTGGATGGCACCACGGTTATTGCAGAGATGCTCACTGAAAACTTTCTGGTTCCGTCATGATGCTTTCATTTCCTTACAGAGGCAAAAATGACCACACTTGATACGTAACTGTAAAATGATGAAAATGGAAGGACAGAAAATGGACTCATGCTTCATTTAAGACTGCAAGTGCCTTAAAGTTTGCTACTATGGGAAACCTGGCAAAGTTGCTGCATGATGGCCAGGCAATTCATTTGGGTCAAAGAGGTCTGAGACTTGCAAGTCTGCAAACAGTAGAAGAACTCAAATTGTCCCAGCACTTCTCAAAATACATCTCCCGCATATGGAGATTTTCCTGTATTTCAGAGTGTCTGTCAGGAAATCTGAAACCCTGCTTAGAGGAAACAGATACCAAGCTTTGTGTCATGCATTAACAGTTCTGTTCTATGTAGAATGTGCTGTATTCATGGCCTACCATCCAAAATCAAATCATTCTTCTCACTGCCATCGTAGTTCCCACACAGACCACATATTTTCTCTTTATATGTTTCTTCCAGGTCCAGCTACAAAACAAACGGAAAGAGGAAACACACAGTTTAAAGACTTTTCCCCACATCGTCAGCACGTTATAAAGTGGTTCTCAATAGAAAAGCACAGCAGCAGAAATTCTCATTACCAATTTGTAGCAGTCTCCTTTTCCATTACAAACCTGCCATAAAACTTACCTGCAGACAGGTTGAATATGAATGGAAAGATAATCCTCTAGCAACTGTCATTCCTATCTACCAAAGACCTAACTGAAACATGCTGAATACTGGACTAATCCTTGGACCAGTGTCTCCCAGTATAAAGACACAGGTATATAGACATGTGGTACCTTGCAAGAGGTACTACAGCTCCACTCCAGGCAGGTGAGATAACTGTGCCCTGATGCTGGATGCTGCAAAGAAGCAGCTTCTGGTCAGCTTTTAGCCATATCCAGGCCTTTTTCTAGTGCATAGACTAAATGGAAAACTTCACACCATTTCTAGGGGTGGGTCTGTCCAGCGTAACTTGTTCTGCCCCTTCTAGGGAGCAATAACAACCCAGGTTAGTACATTATTGCCTTGCTAGATAAAACTATTGCACCTAATTACTCCTACATGCTTGGAGGGTAGTACTGGTGTCACTCAGGTCCACTAAAAAAAGACAGTGCTTTTCCTACAAATGTGTCACCCTAAAATTGTGTCCACTCTACAGGTAGTGCCTGTAATACTTCAGATATTAATTAGTACAGGGGAAGGGATGAAGCAAATGTTTCATTAAATCAGATTTTGAGTATCACTTGGTTGCTTTCTGGTTTTTTTCCTCTCTATTCACCTTCTACCCTCTTTCTGTCTCTCTGAACTACAAAATATGACATACAACTTTTATTTATTTACCCTCAGTCTTGATTGTGGAGGATAAGTGTTCACACCCAAAAGTGTAAATACACTGTTGCAGAAGAGGATATTTTGGGGAGGATGTATGGAGGGGAACTCCCGCATAGCAAGGCTTTGCAATGACAGAGGCCAAGCTCTACGTGCATCAAGATAGAGGGTAACTAACAAGCCAGAGCTGGAAGGACTAGCTGTGCTGCTGCCAGTGCCCCATGGAGGAAGCAAATAACTACAAAGGAGCTATCTACAGGGTTAACAGTGGCACCTTTTGTCACATAAAACTAATTGGGAATGCCTGAGGGTTGTGACTCCACCTCCCTGCCCCATTACTTATTACCTAGTTTGGTATGTCCCTATCAGCTTATGGACACAGTGATACCTCCCCCCATCAATCTCTTATATCAACACAGTGCCTGCATCCAGATCTGCTTTTCATCACTGATGAGGTTCACCAAGAGAAAAACAACTAACTGGCTGTTCATACTAGGAGAGTGTCAGCCCAGTTCCACTTCAGTGTCAGTCCCAGCTTGGAAGTGACTTGGAAGTAAGCACAGGTGTCCTCAACCAGGATGCTCTTCAAGCTGAAGGGCATGGGAATCCTGGAAATTGGAGGGAACAAAACAGATTGCATTGAAGAAAAGAATGATGAAATAATCTCAGAGATATAGGAAACAAAACTAGAGTAAAAAGGAGCTAAACAAGCCATGGGGACATTCTTTTCAAGGTCAGCCTTCATCCATACAATGTCTTAATTTTATGTATGATCACCTTATCCACTGTGACCTTAATCCACAACACAATGTACTTTGGTCATGAGTGTGTCAATACTACATCAGACACTCGACTAATATCAACGCAGCTCTGCTTGTTTACATATCCTGAGGACCTAACCCAAAAGGTCATAAGGAGCAAGATTGCAATACTGGGAAAACTACCCTCCAGATGAAGATACTACAGGTTCTCACCTTCCCTCCAGGCTTTCCTTGATATTTGGGATTCACAAAGGTTTGAAAAGAGGTCTATTCTGCTACACATGCACTGACATGACTCAGACCTACATTACTTTTTCATCTCACCAAGACAATTACTGTTCATTTCCTTAGAGCCTGAAAAATTTAGAAAATCAGAAAATGGCTAAAAGACAGGCAATTTCTTTGCCCTTTGATTTAGAAGCTACAGCTGCACTTTGTTACTGTATTTACAACTGAGTGATGCTATTCTATATCTGGTTGTTTATACAAGGCTATCAAGAGAAGACAGCCCATATGCTTACAATTTTCTCTCCAAGAAGTCTGTGAGGCTTTTTCCCAGAGTCAAAGCTTGCCTTGCCCCCTCACAACTACATGGTGGGAGCAGGTCACTGGACTTCTCATGAGGGCTGCCCTTAAAATTGTGCCCAACTTTCAGCTACTGTTGCATTTGACTTTTTATTTATGAAATATTTTTACCCTTCTGTTTGCAGTTTGCTTTCTGGCTCATTTCAGAATGGAATTAAAGGTGTGAATTTTTGACTTCTGAAACTTCTGTCTTTTGTGTAAGAAGATCCCAAGCTTCAAGCAAGATGTGATCTGAAAAGTAGTGTAATTTTCTAGACTAATCTATCTGGAAACAGAAAACTCTCCTTTCTTCCATCCCTCCTTTCCGAATCAAAGCAACATTAAGGAAACCTACATCTTCTGCTTTTACAACATACATATTGACTTTTGCTTTAGCTGTTGGTGTTGATCCCTGAGAGATGTAGTTTACATGTTTCTTGCCTCCTCCACCACTATGGGGTAGACTCTTCACAATACCATGTTCAAAGCACTACGAATGTATCATATACAACCATTTGCACCACTGCAGAATAAGACCACTTTCTAGACAGATCATCTGTTGCTAATAAATAGCAATAAAACTGCTGCACTAAAAAGCCCAAAGTATAGTCTTTACTCACTTGTTCCCATTCACTGTGATGCCTGTCTCCTTCACCTCCAAGATCACTCCATCAATGGTGACAGTGAAGTAGATCAGGAAGCTATTCTTGTCACTGCGCCTGATTTGGATGTTAAAGTCTTGGTAGCTGTCATTGCAGTGGGAAGCGAAGACATATGTGCAGGTTCCAGGAAAAGTGAACTTAACATGGTCAAATGTATGAAAGTGAAAATTGCCCCATGTGGCACATTCACTCCTACTGACAGTAGAGACCTGGACTAAAGAAAGAGTCACAGGAGTGGAGCTTAGAAATTCACCCAGCATGAGCTGCTTAGCGTATTTTTGTTGAACAATATCAAAGCAGAGATTTTCAAAGGCAAAAATATTAACCCCTGGAAGATACTAGCTTGTGGGAAGCAGTTTTATCTCACTGAACTTTTGAAGTCCATGCCAGACACCACCAACGTGAGCAGATGAGCCCAGGCTCCTTTGAAGTTAAAACTCAGAAGCAGAAGATGTTCAGCTTCCTACCTTACTTATCTACCCGGGAAGAATATGGTCCAAGACTCTATGTTTCTCTACATTGTCTATAAAGGTTGCTGAGGGGTGCCAGTGTAAATGGAACTCCTCAGCATTTACACTCTAGATACATTTACACTGTAGATATCTAAAGTGAAGGGAATCTAAATCTCATTTCCACTTTTAAAATTCTGCTTCTTAACACAGGCAAGACTTTGGTCCAAAGTCTTGAATTGTGTCCTTTGCAGGAGATATCACAGGTGGCATGAGTCTTCAGCAAAACGGCAGCTGCTGGTCTTAGCAGTTGAGACTGTCACCAGCTTCAGTAGTCAGCTCAGAGCTACTTGTTTTTCACCTCAACCAAAACTCATGTCTTGGACCTCTGAGTTGTACCTCTGTCGAAGGTATTGATACATACTTTAAGTACGTATAAGACATCACTTCAGAAAGTAGTTTTCATACCACTGAGCTGCACAAAGCCAACACAAATCACCTTGAATTAAAGAAGATACGCTTGCTACAAAATGCTTTTATCATTTCTTCTAGGCCCACCTGAAAGAATGACAAATGAAAATGGGCAAATTTCTTTGTGTAGTTTATGTAGTACATTTAGGAAAATCAACATTGCACATCCATCACAGATCAAATGAAAAACAGTCATTAATGTATGCAGTGAACTGTAAAATATTATTAAATATTCCTATCTAAGAACCAGCAGGGGAACATTTTAAAATTCAGATCTGTATGTTGGAAATGTGCAACACAAACTCAAGTGCCAAGAAGTCCTTACAGAAACAGTTTTTTAAAGGGACTGTAATTTGCCATAGGTGTTTGCAGTACTAAAGTGGAGTAGGGTAATTTAGCACTTTTCTACACTTTTCTATAATGAGGGGAAATAAGAAAGTTCAGCTATTCTTGGAAGTGGGGTTGCTAGAAATACTAAAATAGCAATAAGTGTCACGTCAGTTGTTTGTGTGTTAGGCAACTGGAAAAAGTATAAGACATTCAAAACCAAACCAGGAGGTAATAGTACAGAAGACCACAAAAAATGTGATTACTCCTAATGCAGTATTTCATACTGACAATCAAGCCTAGCAGGAATTATGGTAACATATTTCTTCAATAAGGAATGTATGTGAAATATGTTGAAAAGGGTGTCACCATTTTTTTATGATGCAAACTGCATCCAGAAAGTCTCTTTTTTAAAATTAGTCACTTAGGACATAAAACAGTTGACAAACTACCCAGTAGTGAAGGAAAAAAAGTAAAATACTTAAATGGTTGACACTAACGATGAAAACGTTGTCCCAAAAATGTACAATGTTAAACAATATCTGGCATGCCTACAGCTCTTACATGAATATGTTACACATTTTCATTTGACAATTTTGTCACCTATGGAGAGCAATATGTGAGCAAATAATCTGAGAATTAGATTTTTTTCCTTACCTATCTGAACAGGTTCTTTGCCCTTGCAACAACTCCAAATTAGGCAGAAGATCCAAAGTGACCTCCCCTTTTTTATTTCCATCTTGCCATGAAGCAGTAACTAGAAAATCCTTCCAGGGAAGTGTTTTTTTCTTGGCTTATAAGCAGATTTTTATAGTCCAGGAATTTGGCATGAGAACAAAACATT
>Ga0181612_138625_pt1 | contig 20324 bp, 17 predicted proteins | sample HoacroProtozoa21_FD_119630 | JGI IMG/M metagenome (GOLD analysis project Ga0181612, IMG submission 119630) | Hoatzin crop microbial communities from Cojedes, Venezuel. Combined Assembly of Gp0051906, Gp0051904, Gp0051908 | reverse complement strand
TTCCCCTTATCCGATCCCTGCATCCTCTAATAAAAAGTCCTCCTCAATCTCCCTTGTAGGCCCCTTAAGTTCCTGGAAGGCTGCAATAAAGGCTCCCCAGACCCTTCTCTTCTGCAGGCTGAACAGCCCCAACTATCTCAGTCTTTCCTCACAGCAGAGGTGTTCCAGCCCTCTGATCATTTTGGGGTCCTCCTCTGGACCCGCTCCAGCAGGTCCAAGTCCTTCTTGTGCTGAGGGCTCCGGAGCTGGACGCAGGACTCCAGGTGGAGTCTCACCAGAGCACTTCATACATGACAAATACAGAGATTTTTTTTTTTTTTTGGTTAGAGTTTAACATCTGAAAGCAATACCCATGGAAGAACTGTAGAACTGTTTCCATATTGGATAAGTAAGCCACATTTCAGCGTATGTGTAAAATCACGGGGATCAACATGATCAGAACACAAACTACCACCTCACAAAAACAAGGGTACCCAATATTCACCTATACGTAGTATCTTCTAAAACTTCAAGGATCTGTGACTGATTTTGGGGATGTATTACCTCACATGTAGTAAACAGGTTATTTTTTCATTCAGGTGTGGTTCACAGCATCTGCCAACCAGTAGTGAGAGATTAAACCAAACAAAACTTGGCAGAGAGCTAGTGTCAGAACCCCAGCTATGTGGTTGCCTTCTCTGTGCCAACGATGGCAGGGACAGAAGTAGTATTCTGGCTTACTTCACACACACGAATTTGTGCGTTTTGCATACAAATGCTGAAGGTTTGTTGGTAACACAGTGCATCATTTTTCACTTACTGAAATATACACCCAACTGCCAGTTAAAGATTCTGGCTAGTGCTGTCAAACAAGCAATTTCATTTCAAAGTAATGGTACAATTAAAACTAGTGCTAAAGGGCATTTGGAACACAATGGGACCACTTCTCCGATTGTAACAGGGATTTAAAGAAGTAAATGAATGGAGAATTTTGTTCATCTGCAGTTATCACTACAGTACGGATCAAGTAAATTACGCATTGGGGGTACATTGTGAGGCTATGCCTGCACAGTGAGAGTGTAGTTCTACCCTCGCGTTTAACTGACACACATAAGTGTGCTCTGCCATGCTTTTTGCTACATCCCTTACAGTGACACCAGTAGTCATGGAGCCAGTAAAATGAATACTCCATAATAACAGTTTTATCTTGTATTACATTCTTAATATTTCTCTCCTGTTTCTATTCTCCTTCTTCAGTTTTACACAACTTAATTCCAAAGTCTGGCAACATATACTCCTACTCACCAGCTGTTCCCCAGTGTTTACCTTGCCCATACTTCATCACAGGGCAGATTTCTCTGCTGTCAATGACCATCACCCTCTCTCTTGCCACACCATAGGATGCCTCACACCACCAGGCCAACGTCCTGTCTTACCTCAAGCTACTTCACACCACCAGCCAGGTTTATGGAATTGAAGACAAGCTTCCATGCCATACCAAGAAGGAGGAGTAATGGTTTAAGTGGCTGACAGAATTATCTCCACAGCCAAAACACTTTAATTTCATTCCTGATAGAAAGACCAGACCTGACATAAAACTCAAGAGTACTGGGACATCAGGTGAAGCACAGTCACAACTGAGACAAGCATTAACATCTGCCTAGCACTAAGGGGGTCTGTTTTCACAAAAAAAATGTGTCCAGAAGCAGTGTGATTGGGGCTGCCCTGGCAGGGAAGAAAAGCCATGAGAAAGCATGCCCCTACACCAGCAGGGCAGTGCCAGCCCAGAACGAAGTTTTCCTGCTTTTATAGTTCTTTAGTTCTGGCTTGTCCAGTTACAAAACCTAGCACCAGCATTTGAAAGTTTCATACAGTTTGCTTCAAGTCCAAAAATTACTGCTCACACTATGGAAAAATATTCAGTTATACAGCAAGAAGTATTTGTTACTACCATTCCTAGTTTTAGTAGTGTCTTCCGTTCGCGTCACGGAATTAAAAGAATCATACTCAGATTTGTTCATTATATTCTTAAGTCTAAGCCATTTAATGGCAGTTTCTCCTATAATAGTTTAGCAAATTTCAATCATTCTCACATGATTTCTTCCTATTTTTTGTAATTAAACAATTTGCTAAAATACTCAATTTTTGCTTTTTATGCATAGTGCAAAGGTAGGAGATTTAATTAAAATTTTCTGGGATTTCAGAAACTGCACAGCTTTTGTTTTTGTCACATCAAATACGCATTTATTGCTTAGCTACTTTAAAAAAAAAATACATCTTCACAAGCTACCAGCTCTTCTATATATCTCCTTGCATTTCTTTGATCACGCTCCTCCAACCATTCAGTAATCCATCGGTAATTAGAACTTCTTAGCTTCCGTAGCCTAAAAGGGACCAATTTATCACAGACTGTCATGAATCCTGGTTTTAAATTATCAAGAGTCCAATTACCAACAGGAATGGGGATACCTCTTTCCAATTAAAGTGACTGATTTCATGTAAAACCTTGTAACATTTCACTTTTTAATTAGGTACATCCTTATCAAATACAAAGTGGTTCACTCTCATTTTCTATCCAGAGAATGAAATACAGAAAACATTAATCATACACCAATATAGTGCCACACCTAATAATGCTTTCAGCGTACTTTGACAACTTCTAATCCATCAGTGTATGATGTCTTTTATTCCTGTTTCATTCCAAACATTTACTTCAAAACAAAGAATAGGGTTCAACTTTTTACATCCAAACATCCCTGGATACATCCAAGAACATCAAGCCAGTTTACAAGTTGAAAAGAAAAACAGAATTAAACAGAAACAGGAAAAAAAAAAAAAAAAAATTAAAACATAGAGCATCAGCTGACACAAGGGTCAGGACTGTCCACACGAATCATTTCTCTGCTACAATTACTAGCTAAATCAGGATGTGGCAACCCAGACTCTTAAGTAGTTCTTATATAATTCTTCTGTATGAGGCTTAGAGATGGTACCACAGCTGCCATGGAAAGCCCTTATCGCTGACAACTGACAGGAATCCCCTCAGACAGGGTACCTTCCTGATCTACAGTTCTTCTCACCTGGGCTAAAGCGCTGCTCGCCACACAGCACAGGAACAGGGGGTGCACAATCTCCCTGGCAGCCGCTTTCTCTCTGAGGTCAGGCCTGGGACAGACAGCGGCAGGGACTTTCATACTACAAACTAAAGAGAACACTAACAACTGCTTTTGTGAAATCAAGCACATAAGCTGCAAGATGTAATTGAGACAGCTCACTAGAAGAGGAATTGAAAGTACTGTTCATTGAAAGGAGTTCATCTTACAGTTGCCTCTCTACATGCATAGTACTTCACTTCTATTTTTCAACTCCTTTGAATACCTCAGGAGTATTCATATCACACCAAGAAAGCCCTGCTTCCAAATACTGCAATTACTGACCCAGCTTGGAAGCACTGATATACGGGAAACAGACCAGGACTCTCAGAAGCCCCATGCTGAAATTCCTCCTACTAATCTGCTGTGAGGGGAAGGGGGATTTCTGTCCACCATGGCTCAATACCCTGAGTACATCTTCCAGGGATGCAGCCTGGAAGGGTAGAACTGTTGCACGGATAAGTGCAAAACAAATTGCAAGTCACTAACTCATTCAGCACATGCTCCAGTCTTCCCAGCATTCCTGCATCCCCCTCACATGATATTCAGTCAATCACTGCCTGCCGATGTAGTCTTCACTCTGCATTTTGCTTACACAATTTTTGCCTTACTGGCTTAAAAAAGTCTTTAATTGACAAGATGTTAGGCATAGTTCAGAAGCAGCAGAAAGGTTCCCTGCTGGGTTCGTGAATGAGCTGCATAAAACAGTGCAAGTTTTTTTTGTAGTCATACACAGAAGCATGCCTGCGAAGGGGAATGCAAGGCTGTTACAGAAAGGTTTACTAACTTTTGGAAAGAGGGATAAGCCACAGCTACTGTTGAAAGTAAGTATAAAAAATTTGGAGGAATTATAATTTTAGTAAGTTCAATAGCTTAATACAGAACCTATATTAGATCTTCATGATTGGCAGGGCAAAACGGGTTCTCAAAGCCTTCTCATAGTAATACTCTTATTTCCATGCCAGTTGTAGGAAAGACTACTTTCAGAAAGAAATCAAACAAATGATAAAAGCTTGCTTTTCAGGGAAAAGGATGATATTGGAATCTAAAATTCTACACACATTATGCATGACTTCTCCTTCTGAAAGTGACAAAAACAAAAGCTTCAGACACACTGGTATTTCACAGCATGCTGTGATTAAGTTTTATTTTATTCACATGATTTGTTTAATTACTTTGAGTTACATTAAGTTGACAGAACTCTCAAAAGAGTCATCATAAAATTATGACTTTGACAGGAATGTAACTCAACCCTAGAGCAAATCCACCGACTTGCTGTGAGGTTCCATCACGAAAGGGGCAGTCCATCATTATTAAATTTCTGTAACACCAGTGGTAACAAAGTAGAAAAATGCCAGTCCTGTATCAAAGAGTTCAGTCTGAAACCAGCTGCAGTAACGCCTAATGCTATCATACTAGCAGATAGTTTCTACATAAGTTAAAATAGCAGGCTAATGTCACTATATGGTCATTGGCAGTACATTCACAAGTTGAGAAGGAAAAGTAACTCACAGGTACTATAACAGAAGACCTTCGTATAACCACAGTTCCTTCTCTAGCCCAAAGTATCAAAGCCTGGAATAAGCCAGAAGGATCAAGTGAGAAAGTTAAACCAAAGTGTGATGTAGTGTCAGGAAAAGGCAGAAAAGTCAAGACTTGTATTTACTGCAGCTGGGCAAAGCCCCACATACAAAAGGCTACCAGACTGAAGCAACGAAAAGACAGAGAAAATACTGGAACAATTAGACAGGGAAGACTTAAGAAGCCCCAGACAAGAAAGTCTGTTGCCCATCACAGATCCACTGAGTGGAATACAGCAATGCAGTTGGCACAAGGTTAAAAAATTAAAACCAAGTTTTTGGCAGAGCAAATATGCACACTCCAAAATAAGAATACAAAATTAATAACCTGGAGAAGTTTAATATACAAAATGCATAGAGAAATAAACAACATCTGATAAATTGATTTAATTACAGACATGCATCTTAGCTTTAAGCCAATAAATGATAATACGACAAAAGGCCCAGTCCTATAGAGACTTTAAGCAACAATGCTTATTGCTACGTGGAACTGTTATGATGACACTTCAAGTGTGGGAGCAGAAGTTTGAAGGCAAGGTCCTCAAGTGAGGAACCCAGATACTAACACCTAAATACTGCTGGTGGTATACTGTTGGAATATATCTGATAAACCAATTAGATATCCTTAAAGAACACTTAGTTTTAGTTCTAGCTTCACTGTGCCACCACAGAGTACTCCTAAAGCATTACACAAAACTTCTGACAAATTTTGCCTCCTGAAGTTTACTGAAAACAAGGCATTGCTGAAGTAGTCATTTGTGACTAGAAGCAAGAAACAGACTCAGATCCATAGCATCGCACAGTGCTACTCACATTTTACCTACACATTAAGAATAGCGCTTTGCAAATTTCAGAACCAGTCTTGATCAGTCTGGGCATCTTGCCTTTGGTGAAGCCAAGGCTGCCAAGTCATTGCAAGACTGGGCCTCAGTCCCATGCAGTTAAACTAAAATAGCTACAGGAACTAAAAGAAAATATAACTTGTGTGCTATAGCTGTGCAGTACCACAGTAACTTTCAAACACTTCAGCTTTTATTTCATAAATGTGCAACATGGCTCTAGCCCATGGGCATTTATGACTGATGCATCTGCATGAAGCTTCTCATGAATGTTACAAGCTTCTGAACATCTTCCACAGTCACCGCGTTATATAAAGAAGCACGGATTCCTCCCACAGATCTGAATTGAAAAGAGGAGGGGAAAAAAAATAGAAAGGTGTTGTAAATGCTAAGACAGACATTAATAACATTCACAGACATTTAAACTTACTCCTACTCCAAAGGGACAGAAATCACATTTTGTACAAATGAGAAGCAACATTTAATTCTTCAAGGGAAGCCTGCAATCTAGAGAAACTCAACATTTATTAGTTATTTACAGCTCCAAGGCTGTAGGCCTGTGACATCAAAAAGCTATCATTTTCAATCCCATAAACACCACTGAACATGGGAAGAAACTCTTGCAACTATGTAGACAAGCCATGTAATGAAAGGCTTTACACAATGACAGAATCTCAGACCTCAAGAGTCACCTTCTTTGGCATTCACACAGAGCCAGGTTTATCAAATCAGAGAACACAGAATTAAGGACAAAGCTCTCAGAACAACCACACCGAAGCAGCAGTTGAGCTAGCAGCAGTCTCTGATTACCATCTCTAGATTGCTATTCCCAAGTGAAGCCAAACCAATACAAGCAACAGCTTGAGAGTGAGGAAGGCTGGTAAGTCGATGCACAAATGCCCACCGCTGTATCATTTAGTAACAGTTTACTCCGCACAAGAAAGATTCATCTGATTCTACTACTTACCGATGCCCTTTCAGAGATATCATGTTAAGTTCCACAGCTTTCTCGAGAAATTTCTTTTCCAGTGCTTCATCACCCTTGATACTGCCAATATGGAAAGGGACATTCATTCTGCTTCGGTTCTTTTTCTCCACTGGACATCTAGAAAAGTTGCAGAGTGTAAGGATTAACATTTTCATTAATTTACATTTTCAGCTATATACAATTTCAGAAAGTATTTGCATCTGTTTGGCACCAAAGTCATTCCTCCATAATTGAAATAATCATGTTTTTCTGTGAAAAAAGCAACTGTCCTTTTTTAATGAAGTATAATAACGGAAACAGTAAGTGGAATGCTTATTAACCCTTCCTGACATACTCAAAATAGCCCCAGAGGAACGCACAGGAGGCTTGTAAACAGAACTAATTTAGAAAACATAATAAAACCCACCACCCCACCCACAACATTCTCTGTTACATCTCCCAGGGTAAGCGAGATTAGTTACAGTGAATTTTGACTAAGTCTCAAGCAGTTTCTTCTCTATCTTGAAAGACCGACGCACTTATGCTTACTCAGCTCGTCACAAATGCTACCAGAATTGAGACTGACTCAGCTAAACAGAGCTAAAGAAGTATAAGAACATAGCATAAGCAAATCCCCATGGACATTAGAGATTTCTGTTACTGTTTCAGTCCACCTTCTACATTAGTATTATTCGAATGATGAACAGCTCAAGTAGAGAAGCGATCTCCAGAAACAATCTTGCATGGCATACACATCCACAACACATATGAAGTGCATCACAGCCTTAATCTCTTACAATTCCCTTTAATCTAAAGTAGAAAATTAAAGATACATTTAAAGCAAAATTTATCTTCAATTATTTTGTGAAGTTAAGAAAAGCGGGGGATAATTTTTTTCTTTAGTGCTTCTAGTTACAAAGCAGACACGAAGTCTCCAGATTTATTCTTTCCTAAGGCTGTGATGTAGATTCTTGCAGGGATTCACTAGGAATAAGTTCTCATAAACTGCATGTAAATTTCATACCTATTACTATTGTATCCAACAAAGCATGGGTATCATTTTTCTTTAGTTCCTCCCTTATTCCTTTATACAGATGTCTCCATCATGAAGAGAAAAAAGATCAATCGTAATATCTGCCCATGCAAATTTTCTGCTTCAGATGTAACCAGGAAAACACTCTTCAAAAAGACATGTGCTTCTAAGCATCCCCATATTTGAATAACTGTAACTAGGCTATAGTTTTTAGAAGATCCAGTTGCTATTAGGCAATACGATGTAACTCAGTGCACAGACTTTGCAATGCAAACTGCAAATGGCACACAGCACCATTCCCTAAGTGGCTGTCACACTGCTCAGCCAGCGAAGCATGCCACAGATTAGCTGGCACATAGAAGCTGGGAAGGCAGCTTCAGACAAGTTTTCCTTTTAGTCAGAGACAATAAAAAAGTCCATAGTCTTAACTGTATTGCTTAGTAAGATGCATACAGCTCAGTTAGTGAAGCTTGTTTTGCCTTCCCAATTGACTATTTACCATCCCATCTGCATTGCATTTCCCACTCAGCCTTACAAACCAGCTCACCAGCAACAGATTCATTTGTCACAAAATGTTTTTTTCAAGGCTTCATTTGCTTACTAAGGTTATAAAAAACCCTGAGGATTGCAGTAGAGTAGGATCACAATCCTGATCATGACAATGCTAAAGGCAAAGCTGTTCTCATTAACTAAATGGATAAGCAGAAGGTATTAAATATTATGATGAAACTACAACCCTGGCAATTGAGCTTGCAGCCAGCTTTAATTTAAAATCCAAATTTACTTTGCCCCATCCTAACTTTGACTTGAAAGTTAATTAGGTCCCAAAACTGTGGATTTTATCCTAAAGGTGAAGGAAAATATTTTGCAGTTTCATAATCACTTACTAGTTTTTGAGCTTGGCAAGTATTAAAGTTATTCCAAATTACAGCATCAGCTTTTAACTACATATATTTTGGGTCCTGTGAACTCAAAAACACCTTGCAACGTTATGTAGAAAATAGGGTTAAATCTGCTTTGGAAAACCATCAAAAATAAGTGAAGAAAACAAACTGCACATAAAGAAAATGTATTACATTTTTACTACATCTAGGTAGGTTTGACCTTCCTCTTTCTGTTTCAGAACTCTGCACGTTTAGCTAATAAAACTACTCTGCTTCAGAGAAAAAGCAGAGTCTTTGACAACTGAAGGAGATGGTAGGAAGAATATAGTGCAAAAGTGGTCTCTAGAACTTCTTAGAAGCCATTTTCTCTGTTCTGGCCTGTACTTCCCCAAGAGATTTAGTACGCACACAGAATGTGCATATCTGGTTTTTTTTGTACATTCTTCTCCTAGGCTCCTGAATTTTATTAGGTTTAGAACATATGTTATTAATATGTTTCACACTTGAGCTATACAGGATAATTTGAAATAACTTCCTACTGCAGAGACTCATCCTTGGATAGTTATCAAGTGAATGATTTGCTCAAATAATTCCTGTAGGATTCCAGGATACCTCAAAATTTCTATATACTGAAAAGGTAACTTTAAAAATAGGTTGCAATCAGACTCTGAAGTTATGAATATGTTTGGGTCCGCAATAAATATTGAAACCAAGAGCGAAAGGATAGCAACTTACACATAGAATCCATTAGATTTGTCTACAATATCATAAATCATTCGCGATTTGATTAAGCTAAGTTTATCCATAGCTGCAGCTCCGCCATTATTCTTTATCCATTCCAGTACCAATCCCATGATATAAATACTGCAAGAGGAAAGAAAATTATTCATTCAGATTATTCAAAACCATTTTTTTTAGATTATTAAAAAAAAAGAAAAAAAGCAGTGCTGTTTAACAGTTCACAACATGCTTCAGCAACACAGTGTTATGTTTGGCTTTAGGGTGCTTAAGATTAACAACTCTGAATCTGGACTATTTAACAAATTATGACAACTCTAAGCAGGCAATGTTTTTTGGACACAAAGTACCCCAAAATTTAAATGCTACACAAATCTGTTGGACCAAACTTAATCCTTTGTACCACAGAAGGACAAGTCCTGCAGGTTTCCTGCAACCCTGCAGAGCTCCCAAGGACATCCCCAGACATGCTGCACGGACAGCCAGTTCATTGACCACCAACTGCCTGTTGAGTCCTAGAAAGAACCAGAGTTAGCAGAAAAGTCAGCAGCATCCACCCTGTGCAGCTGCTCTAGCAAAGATGCAGCAGTGAATTCAAACGTATGCACATTAATAATGCCAGAAATCTAATCCCATTTTCACAAATGTTAAATGAAAACTATAATCCCATCTCTGCCTAAAAAGACCTTTTTCCCACATGACAAGTGAAGTTACACAAAACAAATAACGATGTATTACACCTAATCATTCATTACCATTCAAGTTGTAAATCGAGATCTGGAAGCCTACTGGCACTGCATGGCTTGGGACCAAGTATTTCAATGCTGGTTACTAAGTGCAACATAAAAAAATCCCCCAGGCCTTTTGCCTTTGTGTTTTTGCTACAAAACTCCGCTTGTTCAAGTTCAGGCATTTCCCACGACTACACCACTTTACATAATAAACTGTTCACAAGTTTTTATGGCATATTTCCAACACGTTTGCTTTTATTAATCCCTTCATTACAGATTCCAAAGGAGTGCTCAGAGAACATTACCCTACGAGTTTCCCTAACACAAATCTAGCAGAAGGCTCTTTTAAACTTTGCTGCTTCTAATTTCTCAGGAGATGCCAGCATCAAATCTTTGAACACTGCAGAAAGACTGCAAAATAACCAAGGTTACAGACTACCTTTTATACAAAGCACTTTACAGCTTCCAGAGCACTGTCTTGCCACATTTATGACAGCAGACTGTCAACTACCCCAGTGTAAAGGCTTTAAATGAAGTATAGCCTAGGCCCTTGCCAAATATATGGGGCCACATTCACCTCCTGCCCTCACTTCCTTGAGTGAAACTTCTTGGACAAGTAAGGTTTAAAAAAAGTCAGCCTTAGAGTCATCCACAAAATCCAGCCAGCTGAAATCTTTCTTTCATCCTTCCTTCGTGTTAGTCAAAATAATGTTTCTGGAGCCATTTTAAATGCAAAACAAACCCTTGGAGCCTGGAAATGAGATTTTTATAGAAAATTCATTGTTAATTTCAGCAAAGCAGATCAGGGTCAAAAAGTCAAGCTCCGTAGCGCCAAGAGGTTAAAGCCATTGGCATCACCTTAATTTAATTTAACATCCTGCTGAAGTAGCTTTTGGAAATTCAGTTAATATTTCCTGCCTGTTTGCCATCAAACCATTAGAGAGTGCAAGGAAAAGAGTATAGAAAAAGAGAACTAAGAAGCTTTGCCAGTTCTTTGCAAAAACTGGAACACGTATTTAGAGCCAAGCCAAACAGATGTGCACCCTATCAACATTTCAGTCTGTGTTACACCCTGGATTCTGTAGTGTACACCCATGTGGGTCTGTAGCATGGAGTGAAATCTGGCAACACACTGATCAGAAAGGAGAAAGACTGTTAGCTCAATTTTATTTTCTGCTTCCTTAATCTCCCACTACCCTGTTCATGTTACTGACAGATACTGAGTTACAGCTAAAGCAGCACTTATTTCAGAAGTTCTTTGCAGTGGCTAAAACAAAGCTGCAGAATTTAATTTGTTTTGCTTTTCAAGCAAGAGGACCAACACGGCTTTCAATGCTAAAATTAAGTAAAACTTTGGGTTTTCAAATGGAAATAGCTTTGTACTTGGAAAACATGAATGGCTGGATTTAAAACCTGGCTTGTGCGAGTACACAGCGTCCAGAACAGTATGTGTGACTTGGCAGTCAGGAATATAATCAGTCATGAAATAAAGGCTTTATCAGTCACTGGGAAAAGAGACACACATACTGCCCATGTTACAAAGCTACATTCAGAAAGAAGATTAAAGTCTGGAAACATTGTAAGGTTAACTCTCGTCTTAAACACCAGCCCTAAGGATAGTGGGTGTACTCAGCCACTAGGCTGATGCAAGAACACATCACTACAGCACTACATACTTTACAGTATGCATACTCCTTGGGAAAAATATTTGTGCATTGTAAAGTCTGGAATAAACATATGCTCACAAGATCTACTGTTCTTCTCAAATTAAGATAACTGCCTCTCTGTAATTGTCAGAATCAGCAGATTCAGAGCTACACTTAGTATCACTTAAAATTCTACTGAATTTAAGTGATGGCATTAAGGTAGGCTTTATACACAGGAATCACTGTACTTTATGCCTATACAGTACCTTTGATATCTGTCGGACGTCATTAGGCAACTTAAGCTTGCAAATTCTGGCACGTATGAAAAAGCTTTAAAAGCTGAGATTGAAAATAACAATTTCTACTTTTAAAGATATTTCCTTTTGATCCTGGTAACTTGATAATACAAACTTGCATTGGTGTTGAAAGTACCTAAAAAAACTTCGGGGAAAAAAGGATATCTGGTTTGAAGATTTTTTTTAAATAATCATTTTAGTGGACATTGGTATAAAATTGTTCCAGACTAAGAATAGATACTGCTGGCTCAACACCTAAATATTCCAGTAGCAAAGAATCATTTCACTAGCTATCAAAAGCTGTTCTGCTTCTTGTACACATGAAACGACCAGGTACATACCAATTTTACAATCTTGATTGCTAGCAATGATTATGAAGCTTGACCAATATTATTTTTGGATGTCAAGTCAAACACTGAAGTGGCACAAAGAAATACGGGAAGTTGCACTAGAGAACAAAGCACAACAATGACTAAGGTCTCTTTTTTCAAAAAAAAAAATAAAAGTCTTCTTTTACAGGGATAGGGATCTGAAAGCTCAAATACTGAGAACAACCTCAGGAAGAAATTAAATCAAATCTGTAGCTAGTGTTCAAGAAGCAAGACTAAGTGCCAAATTACCTACTTGCAATGACAGAAGCATCGCCACTGAATTGACCAGAGTTATGTTGATGTAAGAACTGAAGAGACGGATCTTGAAACTTTTGCAACAGAATTATGACATACAATACTTACGTCTGATAATACTGTCCTTTATGGCTGAGTACCACTAGATAACATCAAAGCCTACCACAGCCATGTGGCTGGACACTTCCTGTGTTCCCACAGGCGTTGTGTGAAACACTCCAACATATCACTGATTGGAAGGCAAATACTCAATTTCTGAAACTTTTCTCAGTAAGAGCAGCAGATGGCAGTGCAGTAGCTTTCTGAATAAGAGATATTAAAATAGCAGGGTAAGTTACCTGTAGCATGGTGGAGTGTTATACAAAGAGCCATTCATTGCTTGTGTTTTGTAATCCAGTACTACAGGGCATTCTTTCAGCGCAAATCCAAGCAAGTCCTCACGTACTATTACAACAGTAACTCCAGCACAGCCAACATTCTTCTGAGCACCAGCAAAAATCACACCAAACTTGAAACAGAAGAAAAGAAGGACTTGCTACATGCATCCACTAGCAGATCTTATAACCGAGTAATACACCAGTATCATTATACAACAGTCACACAGCTCAGCTGTGTATGTCTTATCTGAACCACGTATCTTCATTCAGCTGAGGAAGATCACCACAAGAATTTTCCCAATGATTTTCTAAATATTTACTAGCTACAAATAATTCTCAAGACAGTCTATCCCCATTTCACATTACTCCAAGCAAATTTGCTAAAAAAAATCATATATAGATCACAGCATTGTCAACCAATCTGGTATTTCAGAATAGGCATCATATAATCTACCTGTTTAAAGAGGCAGATGAGGAAAGGCCAGGATGAATGCACTAACAATTGCCCCTTCTTTTTGCAACACACAGATAAGAAAGGTGAAACATGCTAATTCACTAGTCAGTAGCACTTCCCACTAACACACTTTACAAACATAAGCAATACAGAGGCACAACACAGCACTCACCTATGAAATAGACACAGTACTTTGTTCTGCCTCTGTGCTATCTGTGAAACAGACACAGTAATTGTGAGGCACAGAAAGCTTTAGCAGCTTAAAAGGGGTTACAGACTTTCCATATAAGAGGCAGGATCAAAAATTCTGATTCACAGTACCCTGCTATAGCCATGTACACTATCTACAGGCTACATACAATTCAGAAAATATCTTCTTCAGCTACAGCATCAGGGAAGACCACACAGTAGACAGATAATCTTAGACAGCTATTGACATCAACAATTTCAACATAGTTCAGTATGTTTTTACTTCAAAAAAGGGCAACAGATACACATTGAAATCTTTAAATTTCAACACTTATAACCACCTTCAGACACCCCATTAACAAAACAAAGTTCCCTTAATTTCGCTGCTCAGCATCTCTGGCCATCCAGACATTTCAAAGTCCCTAACTATATGCACTCAAGTTTGAAAATGCTTTGTGCAGCCACTGTGTCCAATACTCTACCTTGGAAACATCCACAGGTCTGGACAGGAAATTTGATGACATATCACAAACCAAGACTGCTCCTTTGACATCAGGAACAAAGTCAAATTCCACACCATGAACAGTCTCGTTAGCACAGTAATAGACATAAGATGCATCTGGATTAAGATTCCAAGTGCTTGGGTCGGGAATGTCTGACACAGACAAAAGAGAAAAACAAAGGTCACTGAAGACAAGTAATTTTCCTGGCATTCAGTTTTACTTGAACACGTGACTTCAGTGCAAACCCAGAACGATTCTGCAGTACAAAGTATTAATTACCTTGTTACCAGCAAGATATAATTTATCTGCAAATGAAATACATCAGTGCATTCCCAGAATTCTGTGGTGAGCCATCATTCAGCTGGCAAACACCCTTCTGGTTTTCAGCCCTTATTCCTCAAGGGATTTTCATCAGGTTTACAAACCCAGGCTGCAAATTACTGCCCTACGGGTCCAAAACAGCATTTCAGAGGAATTCAGGCACTGGGTCCAAGAATCCTCCTGACACGTTTGGAAACACTGAAGCCTCCAAATTCTCAATGGCAAAGTACTCTACGCTATATTTCTGTGCATCCCCAGAAGCATTTCAGTCTTGTCCAAGCTGAACACAAGGTTACCTACCCACCTCCTGCTTATGCTTTGCAACTGACTTACAAAACTATTATTTCCTCTGCCAACGGCCAATATTTAAGGCATGCCCTGACAGCACAGAACAGGTTTTGCACAAAACAAACAGTTGCTCTTCCTTTCTTCCCCCTCATGTTTTGCAGGAGAGAAGAAGTGCTGCTGTTGCCTCCACCATTATTATTTACTGCCTCTCCCCTTATCTAGTTGCCAGATGGTGAACACATTATGCTAGACTGGGAAGTTGTAGGTTCAATTCCTTGCTATGCCTCAGAGGATATAAACCCATCTTCCAAGTTAGTGCCCCAACCACCAGTTAATACACTAATTTCTATGGCAATATTCTTTGACTTGCCTGTTGCCACTGTTCCCAGCTCAAATGCTATAATTTGGATTACAGGTAAGAAAAGCAAGCATGACAAAATTTTCTTCCTCCTACGCTGTGGTCATTCAGATTATGTCACATCCAGTAACAAGCTTCAAGAGAAGCAGCTGAAAACACCTCTTCTATTCCAGAGCCAACTGCCTGTTCTGACACACACATAGCAAAGATAAGTATTTGGGAACAGTCTCCCATCTCCTAGGCCAACAAGGTTAAGATCCCTGCCATGTTTCTAAATCTCAGAGCAATCTCATCTCACTACTGAGTGAAACTGAAATACCTTGCAACAACTCTGCAAATAGCTAAAAAATTCCATTAAATAATAATAAAAAAAAAAACCAGACAGCGCAGACCATTTCCCTACCAATACACACTTGCTTCTTGCCATTTATTTTCTGGGATCTCCTCAGACTCAGTGTCATGACTTCTTTCTGGTGGAGACTGTTAAGTCATATAACAGATGTCCCAGTGATGAACATGGAGAGATGTAGCAGGCAATCTTGTGAGTGCCAGGCAGTCAACTCTAACTAGTTAACATCCAATCACCCAACAGCTGAGTTGGACCAAGTTTTAGAGTGATTCAAGCAGCTAAGCATTCACACAGATGGATGTAATCATCAACTTACTTGTATAGGCTCCTAGTTTTGGATGAACGATATTCACTTTGGCATACTTCTCTGCTTCTTTAGCTGCTTTTGCTGACCAAGCTCCAGTAACCACATAATCTGCATGTCTTCCCTCCTTTAAGCCGATAAGATTAAGTGGGACTGCACTGAACTGACCAGATCCACCTCCTTGGAGGAAAATAACTTTGTAGTTTTCTGGTATATTTCTGCATGCAAGAAATAACCATTCATATTATTCCCAGAAGACACAGGATGCATACTACTTGATGTTATGTATTTAACAGCAACTGAGGAAGAACACTGTCATTTTAGATGATTCTTTGCCAAGAGTTAGATCAAATCCCATTAACTTACCTCAGCACTTGCCTTGAGAAACAATTAAAATCTTAAGAGTAATGCTACACATTTTGCTGATAAATTGCTGAAAACAAGCTTGGGCAGGATTAAACAAATTCACTCCTGAGTAGCTCTACTATTATAGTACACAAATATGAAAGTATGCCAGCAGAATTAATGTCCACTTGTAACCTTGTCTTCACGGCTTTTCTGTCAGGCTAAGAACTTCACACCAAAGTGCTCACAGTAGAATTCAGCTTTGAGACCCTTCAATTTGCAAGTCCAACCCTACAGTAGATTGTACTTGAAGAGCAAGTGCCATAAGGAATTGTTTATACAGTCACAAAAATTACTTGTTCAAATCATTCATTAAAATGCCTCTGTCAATAATTGTGGCTGTGGCTGAGAGTCAAGCTTTTATACGAAATGAGTATCATTATTAAGAACCATGAGAATATTAATTCTAATATACAACATATTTATTTCAAATTTTTAAAAATGTCACACTACATATAGCAAAAGGGCTCCTGATCAGTGATTTTGAAACACATTCCCAGAGCTTGTTAGTAAAATCAGACTGATGAGTAAAGTACAGATCACCTCTGTACCACTAGAGAACTGATTTCTATTGTTTCCACTTGCTTCTTGAAGAAAGTGCTGCCCTTCATAAGTTCTACAAAGGTGACAAAAATGAAAATTTCAGAAGAAAGTCAAATAGTCAGTGTACAGTAGACAAATAAAAAGCATCTTAACCTAATGAAGGCCCTTTGTCACACAAATAAATCAGCATCAGACAAACAGAAGACCTATGTCCTCTCCAAGATTATTACTCTATTAGACACAGTATCTGAACAAAAAAACACGACAAACAGGTGCTTTCAAGGAAAGGTCTCCACATCAGTCACTATTCATGCAACCAGCACAAGCTTAGAACAAAAATAAGTAGGAAGCAATTCACTTACAGCAATTCACGCATGAGATTTTCAGCTGTGTTTAAAATTTTTGCAAAATCTGAGGTCCGATGGCTCATTTCTTTGGTGAAAAGGAAAGAAGAAATAACATGAAAAAAAAAATGGTAATACATGAATGTAATTTAAAAATTGTGTTAAGCTTTAAGCCTTTTACGCTACAGACTCAAAGTGCCTGAAGGCTCCCATTCCCAGTTCCAACTCCTACTATTCTTTTTTGCTGAGCGTTCCTAAATACCCACACAAGACTTATACCTCCAGTCTTGTCCCAATCCAGGGAAATCCAGTCCATTCACATTTGGCATCTACTTGACCTTACTATCCCCAGGAACAACTACATCTGCATGAAAAAGATACTCCCTGGAAAGGTGCAAGTTTTCCTTACTCCAAGAATGCTCTCTGCTACTAATGCCGTTGCAAATATAGAGTAAGGTACAGAGGTTTGTTTTGTTCTATTTTTTTGACAAGGCTTCTTCACGCACTAATCCTCATTAAATGTTAAGGACACTTAATACTAATTCCTTTTATTAAATCCATATTCTTTCTCCCATCTGTAAGAGGGTACAATTTAAACACAAATCCCAATCCTGCAGAGGCTGCTGCACATTCTACTTTTAGCAACCGAAGTTTCACAGAACTAGTAAAACACTGACCACCTTTTTGCATAAGATTTTTGTGCAACTGAAAAGACAGTCAGCTACCCATACAGCACAGAAGACATCTCCTCCTTACGACAGGACAGCACTGCCTTCCTCACAGGAAAGATCAAGTACATCCAAAGTGTTTTACCATCTAGTATATAAGACATATGGTATCGATATACATATACTCACATACAGTGTATCTGTGTATATACCTATACAGTATTTTATAGATATATAACCCCCTTTTTTTAGATATTACCTACATGTATACACACACATTCCTGTCCAAAGATCCAAAATTACTAATGTTTCACATATGATTAGTTATCTTTTTCTTGCCTCTAGTCCTTTGTTTTGGATCACTAAACCTCTGGCTATGTATCATTTTATGGTGTCCCAATGAATGGTAGAAAAGCTGGAGAGTCTCTGGACACACATGTTATCAGAATAAGATATTAGAAAAGGTGCTGAAATACCAAGATGAAAAACTCTTATTAAACAATTTGGTTAACCATCTACATTCTGAAAAATACAGAATTTTTAAAGTCTTACCAAGAACACTTATACCGAGTCCTTTGTAGTCCACCAATTCTTTCTGTGCTTCTAATAATACCTAACAAAAGAAAAAATCCACACATGAATTAAGGGAATTTTCCACTACCTGAAATCTCCGATACGTCCTGCAAATGCCAGCTGCTCCATATTGCAATACCTGACACTTGTCAAGTGAGAATAACAGAAGTATAGTCACCAATATAATTTCATCGTGTCTAGTATCTCCAGGCTTTTCATAAGATAGCATTAAATCATACACTTGTTGTGAAGACCATGTATTAAGTTATTCTTTCAACAGCTGCATTTCCAGATTTCAGAGTGATTTCTAGGAGTTGGATGGAACTCCCAGCCTTTTACAGAACACTTAAATGTTTGCATGTGTACTCTCTGATCAAGCATCTTAGAACCCCCGCCTCACCCCTCCACCCTGTGTTCTTTCGTTTGACTTATGCAAACAGGACAACCAAGGTATTGAGGAAAATATAAAGAAAAAAAAATCAGCTTGGGGAACTGGATACCTCAGACTGACCCAACAGGACAAGGCCTGGCTTCACAGAATGCAGTCCCACACACTTTGAAGACAAGCCTTCGCTATGTTATCAAAAGTTAAGAAAGAAATGAAGCAAAGTTTTCAGACAAACAAAAACCACAGGTCACTCCCAAGAGCCCTAGCTAGGTAATCTGCTGCTTCAGCCTTCCATTTTTCTTTATTCTCCCACAGTTCTTACATACGAACAAAGTGGAATTAGATTCTAACCATTTGATCTGCAGCTTTCCAATTTCAGTAAATTTTTGTGCAAGAGTCAGAACATTTTTAGTTTTCTTACATTTTTTTACATTTCCCAGTAGAAAAGCCACCAAAACAAACGCTGTATGCATGTGCTCCAGGGTCTACCTTGCTGACAGGGTACCTGGATGGCCTGTCAACTCTAACAGCTGATCACCAAGAAGTCAACCAGAAACTGTGCTGCTTTTCATGCTAGAGATTATGAAATTCTAACCACTGTTTCGTGTGCAAACACATTCATCCCAGAGAAGGGGGGGGGTGTCAAATAGAACACACAGACTATTAGAAAGTGCTTGTCCAACTGCTTGATAAAATCAAATTCTGTTAGTAACATCCTTTATCTGCACACGCCTTACAATAGACACATATGATATTCCTTATAACGACCATGAAGAGCTCTGTCCACCCTTCGGCTTCAGTGAGTCCGAGTGCTTCACAGGCAGCATCAGCCCACAACCAAAGTGAAACAACTGAGGTGATACAGTAGCCCATTTAAGAGGACTGCATTTTCAAGCGGGGAAAACAGATCAATAACACGGAGTTCAGCTAGGCTGTCCTCAAACCCTAAGCCTCAATTCTCAGTACTCTCTGTTGGAGAGTTGGATACCGCAGCAGCTCTCACACGAGCCCCTTTCGGAGCCACAGATTCAAGACAGAACAAATTTATTTGCACATAATCTATAAAGGACTTTTCTACAAGAAGAGAGGTTGGGAAAAGAAAAAGCTGTTGTAAGGCAAACTTATTTATCTAAGGGAAACCGTTAAAGAAATAACACATTAAATAATGAAGAAAGCTATGAATGAAACTAAGAAAAGAACAAAAAAAATCCACAACACATCAGTCTTAAGTTGAAAGTCAGATGGGCACAATTTGGCAGACACCACTCCCTCTCCATATGTAACTGGACAAACGATGGCTGCTGATGCAACTTTCCAGAGGGTTGAGCCTACGCCACACTCATTATCACCTTTTAAATCACGACTTCGCCGGGAACCACCGCGTTATTTAGCAGCTGACAGACACCACACTCGGCACAGCTGCCCTCGCCCCCGGAGGGCTCACGGCTCACCCTGAAACCGACACGGCCCCTGATGAGCGACCACAGGACCGTACTGAGAGGAGAAAACCTGGGAGAGCAACCCCCAAACCCCCTTAGGGTGCGTTCCCAAAAACCCTGGATTTACCGGGGCGCTTCACAGGGTGGGGAAGGGCAGAACAAACGCGTTCTGGTCGCTCCGTGGGTAACTCTCCTTTTTTTGCCGCTTACCGGAGCTCCCCCGGCCCTCGCTCTGCAGCCGGCGCCCGCAGAAGCCCCCGGCCCGGAGGCAGAAGGCGCCGCGACGCCCCACCGCCTCAGCCCAGGCGAGGGCCCCCTCAGCGGGCGGGCAAGGCTGCCCACCCCCACCT
>Ga0181612_150559_pt1 | contig 20326 bp, 9 predicted proteins | sample HoacroProtozoa21_FD_119630 | JGI IMG/M metagenome (GOLD analysis project Ga0181612, IMG submission 119630) | Hoatzin crop microbial communities from Cojedes, Venezuel. Combined Assembly of Gp0051906, Gp0051904, Gp0051908 | reverse complement strand
TCAAGCATTGGAACAGGCTGCTCAGTGAACTGGTGGAGACACCGTCCCTGGAGGTGTTTAATAGATATGTAGATGTGGCACTTAGGGACATGGTTTAGTGGTGGATTTGACAGTGTTAGGTTTACGGCTGGACTCGATAATTTTTAAGGTTTTTTCCAACCTAAATGATTCTGTTTTTCTATTGGATCTCACCTGTCAAGTATGTCCTGGTCAAGGAGTGCTGGTGAAGATACCAGGCAATTAAGTACTATGTTGCAATTGCATTTCAACCGTCAGAGTTATTTTTCAAAACTTCCTAAAAGGTGTAATTCTGTCCTCATACCCTTCAGTTTCATTGTGAAGGCACTGAAGTAGGTCAGCTTGCATAAGACATGGGCTTTTGAGTTTTAAGAGGAAAGGAAAAAAAAAATCATCATCAATAGGAAAGCTAGAAAGGAAGAGAACTGAGAGTAGGAGAGCAGATATGGAGAAGGGGCTGAGGGAGAGGGCAGGCATTTGTATTTACTGTCAGGGACAATATTGTCAGGGACAGTACTGTCTCCTAGAAGAGGAAAAGTGCACAATACTTGCAGAGTCTCTGCTGCTCGAAGTTTGTGTATGCTGCGTCTTACTAACTAATATGTGCCACCACCTCCACTGTATGGTAAAACACTTGACCTCCTTTTGACATTCCCTTTTAGTGAATACCATGGGATGGTAAATGGAGAGTGTCTGGAAGGCAGAGCAGGGCTTCTTGCAAAGATTTTTAATAACTCATCACACCTTCTTGCCAGATTTCTGCATCCTGGATGCATCCATGAGGGCAGAGTTCCTGTACCAGGTCTGGGGAAGAGGAGTCGCTCCGTCCCAGTGGCAGTAATACACGAGGATGCACTTCTTTTCACCCTTTCTAAAGCATCACTTGCAGTGTCTCACTATCTGAATTTCGACTCTTCAGGTGGTAGGCTTGGTAAAGCAAACCCAGCTTAGTAGTATCTTTTTCTCTCAGTTGTTCCAAGTCCTCCACCTTGCAGGCCTCCAACTTGGTCTGGTAAACACAGTGGTAACGCAAGAAAAATTTGCTGCTGGTAGCAGAATAGGAGGAAAGGGCATGCTGCCTCATGCCTTGAGAAGTACAGTGGTGTTTTTGTAGGTGTGGGGGTCTCCATAAGTGACTGCTGATAATCGTCTCCAAGCCACATGCTCTGCTGGAGGCAAAGACGCTCTCCAATTTATGAAAAGTAGCAAAGTACCTGGCAATCTTGAAGAAGTGTCACATAACGTTTTTGTGGTTAGGCTGTGTAGTTTTCACTCTTCACAACTACAAGTGGCAAAAAAGAAATGTGCAAGGACATAAGCCTCGCCACATGACTCAGAACTTTAAATCTGCCTTCTTGCTTCATCGAGGTGTTGTGATCGCAGCACAAGCACTTTGCTGGCAGCGCATAGTTCTGCAAAAAGCAAGCTGTTGCCTATGGGCAGTTGTACACAGAGAAAATCTCCTTGGAGAGCTTCCTAACAGGTTACTAAAAAAGATCCTCCACTAACTTCTGCTTCTCAATATAAGTCCATGTTACCTGCCATTCAAATAATTCCTGGAAGTCAACATTTCACTGCAGAAAGATGTAGTAGCAAACTGTAGCAAATTGAAATTCTTACATAAAATTGCATCTGATAAACAAACTCTTGTATGACTTTTTGGTCAAAAAAACTACGCATAATCAAAGTTTAGATTTTCTGACACTGATCCAAACTCAATCTGTACCTGATCTTTGTGTGTCAAGGAATTTACAGAAGTTTGGGATTGGTGTATGTTGTATTTGCAGCTACAATACGCAGCATAATTTAGCCCATCCAGCTAAGTATTTCTGTAATTACACCTTCTATGTTTATAACAGGTTTTCATTGTAGCTGTTGTGACCCCACGGATGGCACAGCTCTGCAAACTTGCTGGAATAGTGGAATCAGACTGAGAAAACCACAGGACTTTAACTGATGTTTTTTAACTCTTTTGTAAGGTACTGCAGACACCTACTGCCTCATATACTCATTGCTGCTTTTCGTCACAGGTGGTCAATCTTACATTGTAAAAATGTGTAAAATCCCTGTAGTATATTAATTCTATTTTTCTCAGTGCTCATAAATTCTAAAGAGTCTGATTCAAACTGTCCTGTATTTTGCCTGCAGTAGGTTAAAGTCCTAGCTACAGTATGCTGATCTCCTCAATCTGCAATGAGGAGACAGTAACCCTGCGAGAAGAGGGGCTGCCGTTCTCTGCCTATCATTAGTACATGTCAACACTTCATTAAACTGTCCAGAGCCTGCAAGCATAAGACAAATGGACTTGATTCTGCAAAAGAAGCAGAAGGAAAAATAATCATTTTTCATCCTGTGTGTTTTGTTGATTAATGGACATACATTCAACTGACTGGGGTAAGAATTTGAATGGACAAGAAAGGCAGCAGTTTAAAATATGATGTTCCTACAGTTGAAAGTCAGGTGTCTGTGAGCCATTAGCCCTTGTAAAGCTTTGAGAGACTGATGGTTCCTGACATGGGCCATGAGATAGTCATGTCTAGATACCTTGGTACAATAAAAAGATATCATGCGGTACATTAGCTGCAACTTCCAATCTGTAAGGTCAGGGCTGTGGCACAAAGGAGATGAGAGTGCACAAGACATTTAAATTGGTGTTGTATCTCTTTGTAGACAAAAATATCCAGTTTACAGCGATATTTCTCTTGCTGAAAGCCATTCTGTACCTCTATGAGTTCATGATTTTTAAATGTAAAGGTTTGAAGCCGCTGAAATGCAGTGGTACATTATATATTGGCAGAGAGATCAAATCGTTCTAAGAAAACACACTGACCTCAGAGATGAGGAGAGAATACAGGCAAGAGAAATAAACCAGCAAAATGATCACATTTATGAACATCATTTAAAAAATGTAAAGCTAAGATAAAGTTTTGAGAAAATAATTTATTGCACCCATTAAGTAGGCTTTTATCAGACTAACTTTTAGAAACAGAGGCAAGTCATATATAAGCAATGTGCTTATTTTAATTTACAAGAGGAAGAAAATCAGGCAAAGAGGATAGAATCATGAAAAGGATGCCCGGTAATAAGTGAGCGAACACTGAGGAGTAAAAAGGATAATAATCATCCTGCAGTGGAAAATGAACATTTGGGATGACAGGGGCTAATGTGTTAGGGTTGCTCAAAGCCTCTTTATTCTGTTTAAATTCATGAGTGACCAAAACCACAGCTGGTTTCAAGTCATCCTAGGTTCTCAAGGGAGACCTAAAGTATTATTTCTTTAAAACATTTAGCCAGTTTTTAATTGCCTGAAAGATTATCTGGTTTTCCATGTCTATCTGATAAAAAATATTTTTTCTCCTTCTCACCCTCTGTTCTTCTCTTAGACCAACAGTACTACTACTGGTGTTTTAAAACACTTGGTGCTGAAAAAAACTGAAATAATCAGAGTAAGAAACCAAGAACATTGAAAATGGGGGAAAAAAATGTCACTTTACTCTGTGACAGTTTACAGGGAAATAAATTCATTGGGTGAAGCTAAACTAGATGTCCCTGCAAATCACAAGATTTATTGTGCAAAGATAAAAACTGTTTGGAAGAATGGTAACCCTTGCAGGTGTGCAGACTGTGACTGTGAGGTCCCAGAATGCTGCAGAGCTCTTGGGTCCAGCTGTGTCCCAACTCCACACTAAGGCACGACATGGGTATCCACCATCCTGAGAGCAGAAAGCTGGGTGAATGTGCAGGATTTGCAGATCTAAGTAATTCTGCTGTCTCCTGCAAGAACAAAAGCCTTTTATTTTATGTGCTGTGACCGAAGGGCTTTGCACCATCTCATACTCTATTTAAAAACTGATTTTCTCCTGCTTGTGTAAGTTCCAGCTCTAACACTGGAAATGTTATAACCAAAGGCTGAGGGAGGGGAATCAAGGTTATAGCTCCCTGCTCAGTTTTCATAGAGTAGATCTTGATGCTTCAGAAAATCATGGCTTTTTTCCCAGTGCCTCTAGAAATATTTTTTTCCCTGAATCTCAGTCTATTTACAGATTGGAAAAAGACCTAACTGGGCAAGACAAGCAAATGTAGCACTGATAGTCACAAAGTCACAACAGATATTTATGACCATCGCACAGTTTTCAAAGAGTGAAGAACTTCCCACTGCTAGAAATTATCTACCAGAATATTTCTATAAGTTTGGAAGATTTTGGCAAGAGCAAGACTAACACTAATAAATTATGCATGAACTCAGACTTCTTAGAACTTAGTGGCAGCTATCTGAGAATCTGAGAAGGTATAACGAGTTCCTAAACAACTGATTTAATTAAATGCAATTAAGGATTAAGAGATATCAGACACATGCAATCATATTCTCTTGATCTAGAGAATTATTCATATTAATAACCCTCAGAGAGCATTTTCAAATTTGTTATTTGCTGGTGCTCACTCTTTTTTTTCATGTGTGATTTATTCCCATTATACATCTAATTGTGTCCAACCGGCAAATTCTTCTTTATTATAATGCTATTCAAATTCTGTTCAGGGAATACGAGCCAGGCCTTCCAAATCCAAGCTGAGGGATAATCTCTCTCCAGTGGAAGCTACCTGAAGACTAAAAATACAAGCTCCAAAAATTCCCTGTGAGTATAAAATGCAACCCTTAAAGGACATGTTTGAACTCCTTGGGTGAGTAATTTTACATGTTAACTACATCTATTTACTTTGTCTGCCACACAGACTGGCTACCAACCCTGTCTACAAATTATCTTTGCAAAGCAGTGCAGCACCCTTACAAAAAGCATAACTTGAACCATATTATGAATTAAACTATTAAAAGGCCTAGCCAGTAATTACTTCTTAGCAGATAACAAATAGAAATCAGTATCAGAGATTTACTATAGAGGGAAATTATTATTTCAAAGCTGACTCTATAAATGTAAAGTATTAAGAGAATTAGACCTGTTCTGTTCTGTAAAATATTAAACCAAATCACTTTTCCCACCCATACAATTGATATTTCTTTTTCAAGGTGATGAACAATTTACATTGTGGTTGATATATCACCCCTTACAAGTCCTTTAACCCACATCCCAGAAATAATTAAACTGAAATTACTCCACGCAATGCAATGTAAAATAAAGATAATGGTTTAAGAATCTGAACATCAGTTTTGGTGAAGTCAAAGCACTCATTAACAACAGGTTTGAATCTGAAAGACATAGAGAGTCCTTCCACCTAAACAAATTAAAAAATATGTTTTTGTTGGGTACTTCCTTTATGTGGGATAACATTTGTCAGCATCATGCAAGAACAAAGGGAAGTGAATACTGTGTTCCTAGAAACCTTTGATCTCTTGCTTCACTGAACACGTCAGGCAGCTTGAACTCCTGACACCGATGGGCGCGTGCAGAATACCATCCAGGCAATCCAAGTCTCCATAGGTACACTGCAAAGAAAGGCTTGGGTTTTCTATAATGTCATGACACTTTTTTCAATGTTGTCGCAGAGCGTGAAAGAACAACGGTCTACCAGGTTCCCTAAGAAATGCCCCCTGTGAAGAAGGGACTGTCCCATGGCCACCAATCTAGGGTTCCTTGAACTGAAATGCTTCAGAAGCCACTGAGATGACACAGTGTGATGCACACAGGAGACTTTACCTAGTTTTGTAATCCCTGTACTGTTTAAATGACTTGGAATAATGTTAGCTCTTGCACTAGTAGTGCTGTTCCTATGTAGGAACATTCAGGGAATACTGTAAATCCTTCAGCAATTTTATGGCCCAGACAGTACAATACAGTTATTTTGGGCTTCAGCTCACAGGGCCATATGATTACATCAGCATCTGCATTTTCATAAAAAAGAAATGGCAAGGTTTTGGCCTTAAAGAAAGCTTTAAAGGAAGAATAAAAAGCTTTAAAATATGGAATTGATTCAACATCATCTGCCTGAGGGCCTGAAACGAGAGCTCTAAAGAGACTGATGCAATGCGATATGCTTGAGAGCCTGAAATGTGCTCTAAAGGGTTTGAACTCTAGTATGCATCTTCATTTCATATTTATCTTTGAATCCATGATTCCAGCGATGCTAATGACTACCACTCTTGCAAAGAGCAGTGAAAAGGCAGGAACAGATAATTGTGGTAAGCCCTACCTACTCACTAAGTCACTGTGCCCTGCAAATTAATTTAGATATTACAGGTTATCCTGCTGCTCTTGCTTCCTCTCTTACATCCGGGTTGGATGGGGCTTTGAGCAAGCTGGTCTAGTGGACAGGGTCCCTTGCCCATGGCAAGGGGGGTTGGAACTAGCTGGTCTATAAGGTCCCTTCCAACCCAAACCATTCTATGATTCCATGAAAAAGAAAGGCTTCCTGTTTTCCACTTCTACTTTAATTGGTTAAGTAGGACTACAGCAGAAGGCTACTGAGTACAGAGCCATGGAAGGATTGTTGGCAACACATATGGGCTCTGAACTATCTTCTTCCAGCCACCGCATATTAGGGATGTCATTTAGTGAGAGGAAGTAATACATGGATTTAATGCAAAGTAATGTTGAAAGTTCATGAATGCTGCATAGCTTGGTAAACTATAATTTTCTGTGTAAAGAGCCCTGGAAGTACACATGGGGATAAGGGAAAGAGCTGAATCTGTCAGGAGACTGTGTTGAACAATTGTGCAGTTATGGCTAGAAGCAGAAAAAAAGGCAGGACTCTGCAGAAAACTAGAATTAATGAAGCCTATTCTTTCCTTTTTGCCATAATGTTATCAGCCTGTTTTACTCTTGGTTTATAGAATTGGCTCATCTCCATTTTTCAAACTCGCTTATGTGGTATAACTGGTATAACTGGAGGCATCATCTGGCCTTTTGGTATTTGTTACTATTTTCATCTGTTAAATCATTTAAGTATTTTTGCAATTAATAAAGTCTTTTAAGTGTTTTTTTCTCCACTTTGGGCAAAGCTGTTTTAATTGCTTGGCCGCTAATCAGCTCATAGTAGTCACTCTGAATATCTGTGATCTGACAGTGTATTCTCAAAGGACTGAAAATACGCACACTTCTGATTTACTAGAAGTAACCATGACATTTAACTGACTGAGGACTCTATCCCACAGTGAACTTTATATAACCTTTGGTACAGTATTGGCTTGCAGAATAAAGAAAAACTTAACAGCGAGTGAAAAGAAAAGAGAATTGAAGAAAGAAGCCATGGTAAAGCATCTGGAACACAAATAGGAACAGAAGTACATCTGTATGTGGATACATTTCTACTTATTTTTACTTCGCCCTCATTAGCCGTATTTCTGTGACTACATTTCTGAAGAGAAGAAGCTGGAAGAAAGAGAAAGAAGTTCAGCACTTCCTTATTCTTTAAGTAATGAGGGAAATAAATTGACAAAGAGTAGAAGTAGAAAGAAGGGAAACAGCAGCGTGGGCCATAGCCAGATTTGCTGTTCTGGCTCCAGTTGGGTAAGAGGTAACTGTTGAAGCTGCTCATCACCACCTCCCCCTCGATGTTACTGCCTCTCCAAGGTCTGCAGGCGTAGCTGAACATGCAGATTTGATTTGTGTTATTTGACTTCAGGGAGTCACTGAACGTGCAATGCTGCCAACAGCTCCAAAGTCAGTACCACTGCAGGGGCAGTAGCATCCATCCAAGGGTCTGCCTGGTGATAGCAACCCCAATAACCCAGCTCAAGCTGCTGGGAGAGCACTTCTGAATAGCTAAATTTGCGTAAATCCAGTGATGCCAGATTTTTACTAGCATAAGTAAGAGCAGAATGTTATGCATAAAACCTGCAAACAGAATGGGAGCGAAAGTGCACCAGTTTGGAGGAATAGGAAATGAAGAAGAAAAAGTATAGAGCAAAAAATGAAATTAGGCAGAATCTGGTTCAGATGTATAAACCATCTGTACTGTGTACCAGTGGAGCAACAAAGATCTACAACAATACAAGCGTTGAGGCCACTTGGAAGAGGAGGAGACTACAAAATGCAGTGGTTTGCTTATAATCGAGGACCTGTTCCAGAGGAGTCTTTGGCAGTGATGTGCTGTGTGGGCTGCTAGCGGGTCTGCAGTTGTAGTTCAGGTGCAGTCTGGGTTTTTTGTTGTTAGTTTTGTTTTTTTGGTGGGTTTTGTTTTGTTTTGGGGTCTTTTTTGTTTCTTTTTTTTTTTTACTTTTAAATCTATAAGAAACACCTTACTTTTGCCAGATCAATATTTCCACTGTACGACGTAGCTCGATTCTGCAAAGCAATCCTGGTTTTTGTCTGCCTAGGCGTGGATCTCACAGCTTTGTCAATAAAACTGTGAAATCTCTCATTCCACTCAGCACAGAGGAGTGCAAATGAAGGTGCTGAGGTGAGACACTGAAAGATGTCTTGAGTAAGAGGTCTTACAGTTGTGATGTTCTCGGAGATATCTGTTTTGGTGGGGAAAACAACCAGTGACTGCTCTCTCAACAGCCAGTTGAATTGTGGGAGGGTGCTTATTATCGACCCAGTCCTCAGCACAGTAATCCTATAAATCCAAAGAAGTTAATGGAATAAAGAGCTTTTTTTTTATGACTTGGGAGCCCCCTGTGGCTGCAAATTTGGCAGCAGTGTCTGGCTTCATGTTCCAAAAATCTCACAAAAAGCTGTTCAGTGGGAAAGCGAGGCATAATAGATCTCTAAGCCTTTGACATGTACTTCTCATCACAAACCCTAGTATTTTTTGTCCTTTTCTACAGGCTTGTGGATTAGTTTTGGATGTCTTACTTGCATAAAGACTCTGTGGCTTAGTTTTCCATATTATCGTGCCCCCAGTGCATACTTGCTTTTATCTCCTACAGGCACCCCATAGGCAGTCAAAGCATCTGACTTTGTGGGATGGCTTTTACACCAAGAAGGGAGGCATCTTGTGCCAGCCTCGTCCCTTTCCACTGGAGTTACTCATCATTATTTATTAATGAATCAGTACTTTTCAAATTGGCTTCCACAGTTACGAGCCTTTCCAGCACAATACAGCTTTGAGCTATCGTTTGGACAGGGCTGGTGACTCAGGCAGGAGCGTGTCTTTCCTAATTCTCAGTTTATTCTGTATTTAAAAAAGCACCGCAGAAGGGACTGCCACTGTCTCCGAGGACGGACTTCTGAGAAGGGACAAAAAGATTCACCATTTATAGTAAAAACGAACATAATCAAACTACTCACTGTCATTCCATGACTTTCACAGACAGTCTCAGTTAAAAACTTGTTCTTACCCCTATAAAATAAAGGCAACATGAGAAAACTTTCAGCTGTGCCCAGCTCCCATGTTGAAACCCTGTGAAGGTAAGAGATTACCAACTCTTTTCTCCTCCCTGCTTGTAAAACCCCATAGTCTGGTACTGAATCACCCCTGTGCTGGGGTGATGGCTCCACTAAGCTACTTTTAGTGCTGTAGGAGTTATCAGCCTGTACTTTACTGAAAATTAGGCATATAAGAATAGAAAACCATCCCTGCTGGGTCCAACTGTTGGGACCATAGAGTTCAAGCGCTTTGGCCTCAGCACCAGCAATGGGAGAGGCCAGATAAGGAGAAGACCTGAGCCCGGCCACTTTCTGCAGCGCATCCCCTGCCAGCTCCCTCAGCACCCACAGCTGTTGGGTTGGGGATGTTGGAGTGCATGTCTCTTTCGTGTCTGCTGATGGAGATAAGGACTGCCTGTGCCTTTTTTGCGCTTGTTGAGAGCATCAGAACCACGTCCTAGAGCGTCCTAGGGCAGCAAGCTCCAGAAGTTCAGACCTCGCTATGTAGAGCAGTACATATTATTTCATATCTTTTAAACCCATCTCCTACTAGTTTCACTGAGTGACCCTCAGCTCTCACGTTGCAAGACTTGGTGAACAACAGTTCCCCATTCGGCTTATTGTGGCTTTGTAAACCTCAAGTTATATCCCAGTCCTCCTTCTCCTCTCCACAACAAACAGTCCCAGCCATTTTGGTCTTTCCACACAAGAAGACAGCTCCATCCTTTGAAAATTTCATTGCTGTGTCTAACTCCTTTCTGCCCATGCCGAGGTGCATGGGCCTAGATCTGCCTACACGCTGTGTGGACGTGCCGCCATCCTCCGCAGTGGCCCCCGAGATGCCATCCGTTTTGTGCCAGGATCCCTTCTGACGGTGCCCTGGCGGTGTGTTGTTGCTTTTCCAGCTGCTGCTGTGCGCTGAGCCAACGATTTCAGTGACCCGCCAGTGATGGCTGCAGGAGCCCTTTCCCGAGTGCTGTAATGGCCTGTTTTGAGCTCAATACTGTGTGAGCGTGACTTAGATACACAAACTATACTTTTATATGTACTAAAGCATATCTGCCACCTTTTTGACCCTTATCTCGCTTCCCCATCATGAGTGCATCATTTGACTGCCAATCTCCATAAACTCAGGGATTTTGCTGCCTGCCGCCCTCTCCAGGTCACTGCTGAAGATGTTGAATGAAACCAGTCTCGCATCCAGCTCCTGAGAGACACTGCTGTTGACCCTTCTCCACCCTGAAAAGTGACAGTTTTGCTCTTCTTTTGCTCCTTATCCTGTAATCAGATTTCAGACCATGAAAGGACTTCCCTCCAACCCCATGGAAATCTAATTTATTTAATAGTTTTTCATGAGGATTCTTGTCAAAAGCTTTTTGAAAATCCAAGCGTACTATGTCCGCTAGCAATCTTTCCTCTAATTCACAAAATTCTCTTTGTCCTTGTAAATCATCAACATACAGAGTTACCGCAGGAGAACTCAGCACACCTATCGTTTGTCTGCAAAATTAGAAGCACCTTTAAGCCGCATGCTTTTATTCCTCAAGTGCATTGTGCAAGGAAAAGTTCAGGTTGTTCTCCCACGTGATGTATCTTCTAGCAGCATGTAAGCAGATCATAGCATTTTCTAAAATGAAATCTGAAGAAAGAAATACATTGGACATTTAAATAAAGAACCTGAACAAATATGTGATTTTTAAAAGCTAATTGTCTAAGGTCTACCCAAAAGAAATGGCTGGGGTTTCACCCTGATCAGAATAGAAAGTAACAATGATTGCTATGTCAAACTAAATAGTTTTGAAATCCAATATTATCATTTCATTAGATTTTAATATGTTTTAATAGATATATATTTAATACACTTAAATATCTTAAATAGTTAATTCAATTTTGAAATAAAACATTTTAAAATGAAAAAGTGGCACAACTCTTTATAAAATATTATATTAAAACAAACTGTTTCACATTTTAGGGGGTTTTCTGTATTTTTTGGCTGAAGCTTATTGGCCAAATTCCGGTGTGAATTTGCAAGTAGTTCCAACTGATCCAAAATTGCATTAACAGCAAATGATTTTTTGGTATGAAAAAATGTCAGCCAACTTTAAATACAAATCTCTCCATTTGCAATTGTAAATAAAATGGTATGTACTGCAGTTCTATTACTTGACTGAATATCAAAGCAGAATGTTGTAATTACTGCACAGTGAAGTCTAGTTGAAGAGTAATTCACACACCTTCCTCTCTCAACTGCATAAAGTCAGACTTTCAAACTGTTCATCTCACATACTTACTGACATATCGCTCATGTTGTTTCCGCACTATTAAACCAAACTAAACTGGAATCTAACTTGGTAATTTATGGTAAATCTCTTTTAGATATCAATTCTCTTAAAAGCAGACTTGTTTTGTTCCATAGCTTTTCTCCTGTCCTTACATCTGAAAAAGCCTAGAGCGTCACCTCTGAATATGCCTCACATTACATCCATCTTTTGATAACTTACTTATGACCTTTTAGGTGTCCAACTTACAAAAGGTTATTGTCAACATGCAGACCAAAAAGTCAGTCAGAAGGGAGATTTGCATAGGGTGTTAAGTCTGGTATTAAATAATGATCAACTATGTATGAATCACTCTTTTACAAGACAAATGCAGGTACTCAGTGATTTAACCACATGCCTCGGGGAAATTTACATGCCAGTGATGTACCCTTCAGAATTTAATAATGCGTATGCAGCATTAATGTGCTACTTTGAAAACCTAGGGAATATCATTTATCAGTCCGGCAGAATTTCTCCTAGCTTCATTTTTTCCCTGTTACCTTGCTCTACAATTCAAAATGAACAGTAATCTATTTTCTACCTAATAAAAATACATTAAAAAAAGATCTTTAGTGTTGGTAGGGGAGCTCTTGTTTATCACACGGAATTTTGGAGGTATGTTGAACAGTACAAATATTAATGGTCCTGCCTTTCACCAAGAGCAATAAGACCAGGGAAAGTGGGGACAAAAAGTTAAGGGTGTCAAAATGTGTAAGCAAGGAAAAAGACAGATTCAACATGACAAAAATGAAAAACACTTACATGAACCCGCTACTGACTGTGAACTTGGAATTCTCCTAAAATGTGATCTCATAGTAGAACTTTGTTCAATTTTACGAATAACCCCAAACGTTACAAATTCTGCAATATTACTGGATATTTTTTTGTTTTAACTTAACAAAAGCTCTGGAAGAGGGGAGATAGCGAGCAGGTAGGCTAACCAGATTCTGTAGTCTCAATGTATTATGTAAGGGTATAAGAAAGTACAATTTACAAAATCGCATAAAGGATCTCAAAATGGTAACATCTTTCTAGCAGTAATTTATTGCAAAAGTTATGTTCAACATATAGCTAGTAACTATTTTTAAGTGATAAAAATGTCACCAGAATATAAACAAACTCACTACATCCTGAATCTGCAGTGTGACTCCCAGTGACTTAAGCTTTTTGTTTACATATCTAATATACCACCTAGGATATAATTATAATCTGTAATTAAATCTCATTTAATTTCTAAAACCAAATTATTTTATTTTGCCTTTGAAAGTAAAATAACCATCCTGGGTCCAGTTTATCTAACTTTCAAGCATAAAAACCAGACAGTTGAAATAACCTGAACTCAGTTATACTTTTAATGTTAGGAAAATACACTCCCTCCGTCTCTTTGATATTGAAACAAATTAGTTCATCCTGTGCACCAAGCAAAAGTGAAAATTGAACAGCAAGGACATAAAATATTACAAAAACAACATAAAAAATTAGAAAATACAGACAGGAAAAAGCACCATTTGACCTTCCTGTTTGTATTCTTTGATCTTTAAATGCCTTTAGAAGTCTGGCTTGTGAACCTTAAAAAAAAAACAAAAATTTTTTCCTGAAAATCCTATCAGGTTAAGATTTATCAGGTTATGTTAAACTTTCTTTGCTCTGTCCGTTGTAACAAAGCCATGATTAATATTGTATTAACCTGTCACAGTTGCATATGAAGACAATTATGCCCAGTGGTGATGCTAAACCTTTAGCACCTGGAGTTAGGAATAGTTTTTCTCATTTGATTATTTCTTTCAATTCATCTTACTTCATGAAGTACATGGAGGTATCCAGTGTCCTAACACACAGAACATCATATTACTGGAAGATAAGAGATCAACAGAAAAATCTCTATCATTAAACCAATATAACAGAGAAATCTCTATCATGAAACCAATAGAAATTATGTTATGCAGTCTGGCAATTATTCCTTTTTCTCCAGAACTTTGATCGTTGCAGAAGACATGCATATGTAGGTAAAGACAACATTGCTGAAAAGTAGTTGAAAAACGCGTCTAACCTGTTAGTTGCGGCAGTGACACACAACCATAACAGAATAAACCCTTTTGGGTGGGCTTCCGAGGACCGACTTTCCTCTTTGATTATGTTTCTTAGTAGGGCAGCTCTGATTTTGTACCGATTAAATAAATTGGTCTTTTGTAGCGATGGAGGAGGCTTAAGCATTCAGTACACTTTTCTTTTAATAGATCATTTTTCTACCCAAGCAAGTGAGAGTTCACCTAGCTGACAGACGTTGACAGAGGAGCAAGGTAAGTTAAATGTACTTTACTTACGTTATTGATTACGGATGGTGATGATGTGGCTCCCTCTACTGCAGTATCCCAGATGGTGTTGCTGGTCCCTGTCAGGGTTCTCTGGCTTGGCTATGACAAAGACAGAGACAGTTCTTTCAGACAAAAACAAACCAACCAAGCCCAAAGATGACACTAATAAATCTGGCTCACTAAGAAATAGCTTTACAATTTTCTAGAGTGAGTCACAAAGCTATACCTCATTTCAGACAGCAGAGCTGGCAGCATGACAAAACACTCCACCAAAACAGATTCAGGTGCAGTTGGAGCCTTGTAGCTCCTTTCAAGGCAGGGAGGTGCTTAAGGAGGTGGGGTGTTCCTCCAGAAGGGCTCCAGAAACAGTCTTGTGTCTTTTGAGGTTCCTTTTCCTCCTGCTTCCATTAATGACTCATCTCCTTTTTCAAGTACTTTTTCTCTCCTATGCCCTGATCCTTGTTATCTCCTCCTGTTTTTTTCTCCCCTTATTGTTTTGGCTTATCTCCCCTTTTTTATCTGCTTTGTCTCACCACTTCTTTATAAGGCAAACTGCTTGGAGAGGACTTATTATTTTTTCTGACAATAGCATGGACCATTGTCACAAAATCCTTAAAGTGGAGAAAAATGCACTGGCAGCCCAAAAAGAAACTGGTTCAGCATCCTGATGCTGCAGGTTTTACAGTGCACCGACACCATGAAAATGAAGCGTGGACCACAACCTGCCACCCACGCAACCCCAAGAGGAAGCGTGCTGGGGGTCACGGTGCAGGTCCGCGTCTCTACGGGTGCCCTGCCTCAGTGTCGTATGACCACAGTGTGGCCTGTCATCCCTGTGTTACACTGAGCTGGTCTGCTCTCAATTAATCACGTAGAAACAAATTACTGAGGACTGGGGACTACATTTAGAACTGATGTGGAAAACGGTTGAACGGTGATTTGCACTTCTTCTCAGCACTCTTACTTCAAATCAAGATGTCAATTTACATCTACTTTGCAGACACCTGGAATGACTGCGGTGCTTTGTGCAGGAGGTCACTACCTGGTCTCTACGCAGCAGAGTAACGCTGTGTGTTATTCCTTCGTATCTTTGCAGTATCAGTGAACATCTGTGATTTGAGCTCATGTCTAACTTTGCAGGGGAATTAATTGGCACTGAAGTTTTCACACGGTCGCCTCCATCTGAGGCAGATGCGGAAGGTAACGTCCAGCTGGTAGATGACTGTGAGTACCTGGCTCTTGTGCCGTTTTCAAGCACTCCAGCTAGGTCCATTACAAGGGGTACAGCCACCCCCTTAGACTCTCCCTGCCTACTAACAGGTCCTTACTCCTTCTCAGTGGACATTTCTTGACAACGGATGACCCTTCACACACTGCTGGAAAGGTGACCCCTTAAGGAAAGACAACTCTCTGATTTTAGCACCTTGTGTCTGCGTGCATGCGCATACCCATGGGCACACGCACTAGATGTGCTCTACTGAGGCTGCAGAATTGCCTTGTTACGTATCATCAGCTGCACAGTTGCAAGTCCCAGGGTTTTTCTTCTGTGAAATTCACAACATGTGAAACCTTTTGCGCAGCCCCTGTTTCCATATCCCCAGAATTACATGAGAATTTAAGTTTTTATTTGAAAGGAAGGCAGGTTCTTAGCTTTCATCATTCCGGAGAAATGTTTGAAAATCAGACCGCTTGGAGCTTGAAAAATAACAAGGCAAATCTAAAAGTTCATTACATTTTAAAAACTTGTTATTTTTTAATGCCTGAAGCTGGCAACATAGCGTAAGTCCTATCCTACTGTCAGCTCACAGATTTTACTTAAATTAGATGATAAAGGAGTTCAGCAGTCCTCACCAAAAAAATATGGGGCCATCTGTTTCCAAGAGTTTCTTCCAAAATTATGAATCCCCGTTGCGAGTGCTGCCCAGCTGTAATTGGCTGTAAGTAAGCCACTGCCTGAGGGGAGAGAAAAAGACAGTGAGCAGAAACTTTACACAGAAAATTAACAAACTATACTTCATCTATTTAGGCATTTTTCCAATACAAAAGTGTTTCAAACTAAGTGAGTGCATTTTCCATTCACCGAAAAATAAATGTGTTTACAAAGTGCATCAACTGGACGAGCTAGTTTAACGACAAAGCAGGGTTTTCTTTAAGAGACCCTGTGTTAAGATTTAAGGAAGAATGTGGGAGAAGATAGCAGATGCTCTAAGACGAAGGAAAATTATTCAGGTGCACTTCTGTTAGTACAAAAGCTGCACTGTATTATTACTATGAACGCAGGATATTCAAGACACACAGTAACAGACAAGTCAAGCAATGATGTGGGAGTCTTCCTGCTGAAGTTGCCTTCCTGAAACTATGAAGAAAAGAGAACGTGTCAAACAGAAGACCATTAAAAGTGAAACAAAAAAACAGTAATGAAAATGTATTGTGTAAAATAAGACCCTGTCTCCGGGTAACCCTGAGGAAAAGTCAAATTTAGTGATAGAGATTATAACTTAAATTATGCATGAATGAATGTCACAGCTAGAAGCTTTGACTTCTGAAGTTCAGGCAGCACTGATAGCAGACTTGCTGTGCGACTAGTCTAACCTCTCAGCTGCTCAGCATCAAATTTGTGAAAATGCCAGTGCCTACAGAATGAGCAATATAGATATTTCCTGTCTGGCACAGGCACATGAACTCACATTTCTGATGAAAATTACAGTTTGAGGTTATAGAGTCACATAGGCAACGTACTTCCCATTCATGGCTACAGCAGTTCTGTTCAGAGATTGATAATCATCCCACTGCAATTTGCCAGAAACCTCTAAAACTGTGGACTTTTTCAGTGTCCCTTTAAAATCAGAACTATTTACTCTATATAATGTTTTTGACACCTCTGTTACATGTAAAATTAATATAGATGGTGTCCATCATTTTTCAACACCTGTCAACGTTCTAACATAAGGCTGAGCTGGACTTGGTTTTGCAGCACGATGTGGGAATCCCATAGCCAACATAGGAAGCCCTTGGATAAGGAAGAATGTCACCAGCATCGTCTGGTATTTGAGGACTGAGACCAGCTACAGCCAGCCTGCATGTGCTCTGGGTCACACAAAGTGGGTGATGGAGTGTCGGTCTCCTGATGAGCACGCGAAGGCTGGCTGCCCATCCTTCCGTGACTCCATGTAGCAGGCTACCTGCTCTGTCCTGGCAAAAAGACTTACACACATCTCTTCCAAATTCCCCACAGGAAAACAAAGAAAATACTGCAGTGACCCTAAAAATTAAGCTTCAAATAATGTTCTTGCTCAGCGCAGACTGCTAGGGTTGCATCAAGTCCCACTGCGATCAGCAGTGCAAGACTGCGTGGTTCCATGGCAATGCAATTGTCACTGGATCATGACTGAACTGTTGGCTTTAGCAGGCAATTACAGGAAGGGGTGGAGAAGGACATCTGTATACAGTAGTCTATTTTAGATATCAATAAATCTTAGGGGTTTTTTTAATTAAAATAGAAACTTGCTTGAGAAAGGAAATAATTTTTAGAGCCTGACCTACGGAAAGAATTAGCGTGTTTGGCACTATCTGTAATTTGTGAAAATAAACCTTTGTCCTTACCTGAGATGCACATAGTTTTAAATCCCCTGCCTCTCCAAGGTGTGGATGCCAGCTGCCCAAATATATCTAATCATTCTGTACTGTAGGCAAATTGCCCCTGTATCACTCCTCGCCTGACCGGTTTCCCAGCCCACTTAATCGCCGCATTGTATCATGAAACAGCATGTCATCCAGATACATTTAACGTATTTTTATTTTCTTTTAACAACGGCAACAGGAGATTACTAAACTGATTGCAGGTTATAATATAACCTTCCAGCAAGTAAGCTGTGTGCCAAAACAAATACGCAACCAATTTGAATGGTAACTATTAGGTACCTGCTAGAAGATCAGTACCAGTTGTATTACTTGATGCTTTGATGATACTTTGCCCTAACTTAAAGCATTATCAAAAAAACAATGAATTGGATTTTATATCCAAAAGTGGTGGTATTTGTCTGCAGGGTTTGCTGCTGTTTCTGTTCAGTTATGGCGGTCAAAACTTTGTAAAAACTAGGAGGGGAATGAGGACAGATTGATAACCGCCTACAGATCAACACCTTGCAGCACAACATTGCCCTTACATACGTCAGTTTTCAACAGCAGCTTGGTGGAGCATATAATATTAGCACCCTGCATGGCTTCCTGCTCACAGAGAAAGAAAAGAAAAACAGCACCAAGTGGAGCTCTTGGCAGGGACTGGAGATGCCTGGAGAGAAAAGGAAGGCTTACAGAAAAATAAAAGAACGAGGAACCTCATGTCCCCAGCATGTGAAGAGAGATATGGTACACACAGCAAAAAAAGGAGATAGCCACAGAGAGGGTCCTGAGCTCGCGAGGGAGGACAAAAACAGTACAGAGAGGAGGAAGTGAGGTGACACACAGAGCCACCGCCATGTACGGGAAGGGGAACGGCATGTCACAGAGCCTTTGCCATCGTCGGGGTGAGCGGGATGAGAGCCCTGGTAACTCCACCGAGAGCTCTCAGCCTTTGTGTTTCCCCAGGCTTATATTCCACCACACATCGCAGGAAGGTTCCCTGCGCTGCCTTGGGCCAAGCATGCGTAGTCTTTTCAAGTTTAAGAAGAGGTCATTACTGCCATCTCAGAGATCTCAGACCCTGTGTCCCTGGAAGTTTCACGTTACGTAGCTCCTGAGTCTGGCTGCTGAAATATAAAGTGATAGTGAAAACCAAACTACATTAAAAAAGCAGTGTTCTAAAACTGAAGCCTCTCACAGTGTGAACTACTAGGTTAAAGAAATGTGTATTGAACCAGCTCTCTAGCACAGCCACAAGCATGCAGGCAGTGATTTTCACAAAAATGAACTCTTATTAAACATTTGTATTCATGTTCTGAGTCCCTCAGACCTTTTGCTCTTTGTGCTACTTTACAAGCACTAACCTGGCCATTATGGGGTAAATCAATTTCTAGGCTCATGTCAATCCATAAACTGTTGACTGTCACCAACTCAGTGTATGTATACTGTAAAAAGAAATCCATGTAAATGCAAAGCTGCTAACAAAACAGAAACTTCAAGAAAGAGACCTCTCAGAGCACCTGCTTGAAGAAGCCTGCAAAAAAGGGCTCAGAGTAGTAGTTCTAATAAGCTACTAATTCCCAGTAAGCTGACTGGTTATTATTTCGTAGTAAAAGCATACTCATTCAGCAAAGGTTCGTAGTTAAACTACATCCCTCTTGCTATGAAAACCAGCTGTCAGCTGAGGTCGGAGTCAGGGGATGGATCCAGCGTGGACAGGGCTCTGTGGGTGCGACACCACTCCAGCACAAAACTCTGTGAAGCACCGTGTCATAGCAGAACAGACCACCCCACCCTGTGTCACCTCATCCTTGTCCCGATCTGCAGCTTCATCAGAGAAACAACTTTTGGAAGACATTTCCCAGATTTAGTGCCAATGTCACTTGGCAGATTAGCTCCCCATAAGGAAGAAAGTTATAGATTTAAGAAGGAAATCAAGAATCCTCTTCTTCCCCCTCCTCCCTGCATTTTAATTAGTAGGAACCAATCTTCCTTTGGCTCTCTGAGCAGTATCTGGCAGGGATGAAGAACTGAAACATTTAATTCTCCAAGCAGTGACTGTACTTGTTCTTCATCACCAGGCTGCTTTCCCTTTGCCTCTTTCACCCGTCATCAATGCTGACAGGTGGTACCTCTGAAGTAAGAGAACACCGGTCATGCAAAATACAAACACTTTCTCTTTGAAACACCGATTTGCTAATTCAGTGCTGGGAAACAACCTGAAACTTGCTTAACCCTATCCATCCAGCTCAAATTTATGTTCCCTGCCTTGATAGCTGCAGATATCTCATGGTACTTAATTAACAGACCATTGGCATGATCTGTCTTTGCAAACCTTTAAATCAAAACTGTGTGTTTTCCACAAGAGATTATCTGATTGAAATAGGGATTGATTCAGGGAAATCTAATGCCCTGTGCTATGCAGGTCAGACTGCTTGATTAGAGCTGTGTTTTTCTGGATTTATGAGTTCTTTTTTCTTTGAAAATTGAAATTATTAAGCTGTATCATTGAAAAACCCACAAGCATTCATCTTATTAATAGAAGCACAATAAAACAGAAGGCAGGAAGCAGGATAACTGTGGGAGGCTACTACACTTTCAAAAAGCAGAAGCATCTTGAACCCAGCAAAATCAGCAGATGAATGTTCCTGCTCTGTGGGAGCAGGATGGAACTGTGGAGAAGAGTTTGATCATCTTCAGCTCTGGCCCATTTTTCTTTTGTTTCTTGCTTTTTTTTTTTTTTTTTTTTTTTTAGGACTGTTGGGCTTTAACCCACCAGCTGCGCTATAGG
>Ga0181612_181808_pt1 | contig 20327 bp, 13 predicted proteins | sample HoacroProtozoa21_FD_119630 | JGI IMG/M metagenome (GOLD analysis project Ga0181612, IMG submission 119630) | Hoatzin crop microbial communities from Cojedes, Venezuel. Combined Assembly of Gp0051906, Gp0051904, Gp0051908 | reverse complement strand
GATTTTTACAGAAACATCAAAAGCGGGGAGATTCTAGGATTAGACCATAGGTTAGATTAGATAGTTACCTTGTTTCCAGCTAATTTCGTTACCATAAACTTGAAGTAGAGTCCTCAGTAAATCTTTTGCATTGAAGCAAATAATCGGAACTTTGCAGTGTAACATTTGAAACAACACTTGCCTGCATAAAAGTAGTTCATTAACACACACTACATTGCTACAAGATTTAGTGAATCTATTTACTTTATACATCTAATTAGCACCTAATACTAGACAATTAACACAAGACAATGCTTTATTCCTGTAAGAACAGAATATTGTATTTGAATATTAAGTTCTCAATTCAGTAATACCTGAAGCTTTATTCTATAATACTTCAAACATCCCAGCAGATAGGTCTAATCACGCATTTATAAAGAAAACAAATCCTTATTTGACATTCAAAATTAAATGCAATTTTAATGCGAAACAGCAACTGGCATCCCTGTAAAACTTTAATGTACGCAAATAAGATCACAGAGGCTTCTGAGTTAATGTAGTATTGTAAAAACATAATTTAAAAGTTACTAGACAATCTAAATTGCCATAATTGTCTAGTGTTAATATGCTATTTAAATCTAGTATACTTCGTCTTTGTCACAATTTTCCATTCCTTTTGAAAATGTCTATAGCTCCCACATCCATCGTATTTAAATAGATTTTATGAATTATACAGATATTAGTATCTAGATTTTACTAATTATTTGTGTCTTCTTTTTATAAGCTCTATTGTGAGCAATATAGAAAAAAATTTTTTTTTACAGAGGTTTAAAGTTTATTTATCTTTGGTGGCATGAAACCACAGTACCAAGTTTTTAAACATATTAGAAATTGTATAGATCATAAGGTATTATTGTATACAGTGTAGATCCACTATTCAACAACCACACCAATCTTACATCATATAATTTCCTATAGGCTTGATCTAAATGCTAATATTCAACTAGTTTATTATTGAATTTTTACTGTTCATATGTAAATGCTTTATTGATATATTATTTTCAATTCAGAACAATGTATATTCAAACTAACAGCATGTTATTAAACTAGTTGTCATATTACTCAAATATTACAGCTTGAGAAGTACAGGTAAGTGAAGTGATTTGTTTCAAGTCACTATGGAGAAGTGGCAGAGATGCAACTAAAAAACAAAACCAACATCTTGCAGATTAATCCTTTGTAATTTAACAACCCTAATTCAGCAGTTTACAATAAAGCAGTTACTACTGAAAGTCATAAAATACTCCAGAAGTTTTAACCTATGACTTTCATCTAAGAATCAGATTCAGTTCTCATTTCTCTGTTTATGGGATACTATTTCAAAGTTCATAGTAAGGAGTAAAATTGGGTTTTGGTTATATTAACTGGAAGTTTAAAACACAATCCAACTTTTTTTTTTTTAATTTAGTCTAACTGCTACGCAGATATACCAAGCATCTACTTTAAAAAATTATCTTGTAATTTTGATGTAATGCTACTGAATATTAGGAGAACTTCATTTGGGATCTCAAAAGCCATTAAAAAACCTTATTCTGCTGAAAAAAATAAAAATATTAGTAGAGCTCAAAAAGCATATTTACTGTAATTACATCCATCAAAAATGTACTAGATAAGAAATGAAGTTCAGGAAGTGGAAGATAAGATACAAGAAAGATAAACCTAGATGAGTGATATTTTTTGGTGCCATATAGCTGTAAGCTGTTCATAAAGGATTTCTAGGTGAATGTAAACAGTTCCTACCAGAACCTGAACCTAGTTCTGCAGGGCTGCAGTTAGTAATAGGCTGAGCAAAGGAACAGTCTATTCTTATTTGGTTTATATTAGCCCAGGCTCGACACAGAACTAATACAGCTAATATGAAATTCAATGAGCTTGACCTGTAAGGAGATCAAGCCTGTGCCATGTAACCAGCATCACTGTTGCTAAAAGCATATGTAAAGCAAACCAGTATTTTTTCCTACATACTCTCACCAAGCAAATTTCTTGTGAGCCTGTTGTTCTTGTTCCCAAAGAGATGACCAATCAATTTTTAAATAAATTAATTTATCATTTTCATTAGCAGCATTCCAAGTGTAGTCAGTTGAAGAGTAACTGGGTGGGCAAGGGTGATCAGTCTGATTCTTCACTAACACAACAACTCCTTTTACTGACGAGGTTAAGACCTGTTAAGTATAATTACAACAGTGTTTCCTCTGACAGATTTTATGCAATCCTATAAAGAAAATATTTTACAACTTAAAAGCTATTACATACACTACAGTTATTGCATACACCATTGGCACAGTAGAGGAGCATGAAAGTGTTGCAGCCTTGAAACAAAAATCCAGTGACAGACATAGTAAAAAGCAGGAGAAAACATTCTAATTCAAACAGTCTTACTTCAAGTATGCAAATGCTTGTTTAGCCCAAGTGGTTTCATTTTTTTTTTTTAAGTTTCACTTGCTAACTAAAAATAAAATGCAGTCAGAAGTCCTAAGGTTTACCTCCTTCTACATATATATTTTGGTGAGCAGTAATACACAAAACTGGTACAGATTCTAGGCTCCCAATGAACATGGTTTTATGTCTATCAGCCATATGCACAGTTCAAATGGTTCTACAAAACTGACTCTAAACAAAATATTCACTAACCTGCTCTGAGTTGAGCTGTGAAGAACCATCCTGAAATATCATAGCAGTTACAAAAGCCACAGCCTGTTCTATAGTCCCAAGCAATTGTCTTTTTTCTTCACATCCCAAACTCCTGATATCACAAGGATAATTATCAGAAGACTCTGTTTGTCCAGAAGTACAGTTGTATCTTCTTTCATGTGAAGAAGTGTAGGTCTTTACAGACAATCTTCTTGTTTTCTCTGAACAACACGTAGGCACATCCTGCTTTCTTTTAAGGGGAAGAGCTATATTCTTTTCACTATCCTTCAGGTTTTTTGCTTCTACTGAGAGATTTCTTTCTCTGTATCCCTGTGTTGGCAAGTCTAAATCCTGGTAATAGCTCACTATTTTGTTATCTTGACAGCAAAGTATGTCATCAGTATGTACTGTCCTGACTATTTGACCAGCAGTACTTTTTTCAGGGCTGGCAGATGTTTTTAATAAGGCAATTGTGGAATCATGAATCTGCTGGAGAAATTGGAAATCTTTTAGTGAAGCAATTATTCAACTTATTAGAAGAAATAAAAATACACATACATGAGTTAATTTAGATAAGCTCTGAAGGAGTGATAATCTATGAAAAAAATTGTTGATACTAACAAAATAAAGAGTCAGTTTAGGGGAACCACATTACTGATAAATACTTTTGCTTTATGTAAAGATTATTTTGTTAATTTATATTGCTCACATCCAAAACCAGACTGTTCTTTAATCTAATACTAATCCAACACTAAAAATGGCAGATTAACAACTGTAAAATACATCTAGTCCAGTAGCCTGTCTCCTATAGCGACTGGGTTATTAGTGATCTTTGTCTGAAGAGAGAAGACACCATTCATTCCCATCTTCAGCTTCAACATTCAGAGCTTTTTTCACAACAGCTTAGTTTATTAAAGAACTTTTGACAAGGGACCACAATGACAGCTTTGGCAATTCAAGTACACCGAGTCAACTGGATCTCCACCAATTTCTTCAAACAACTTACAAAATTGTAAGACATAACAAAAATACACATGAAAGTCACACTAAAAGTATTATCAGGTGTAACTCACTCTGCCCAGAAGAACTTTCCTACTCCAGATAGTCCTTGGATCCCTTTACAGCAGCATGCTATTAAATAGCATTAAGCAAGAAGTTGCATGGTAACGTTATGACTACTCTTCCATCCCTGATTTCCTTCAGAAATTTCCTTGGTGTGCTACTGGCCCTAGTGTTTACTGTTTATTTTGCTAGTTTCTCCTACAGCCTCTTCAGCTGAGACATTTCTTAAACAAGGACTCTGGAATGGCAACCAGCAACCTTTCCAAGATTCCCCAAGGTAAATGGGTGTTTAACTACCTACAGATATACAGAGTTGTACCTTCCCTCAATACTCCTCTTATGCTTTGAGCATCAACAGGTCTAACAGGAGCTGGCAAGCTTTCAACTCCTGAGGCATTTGAAAAAATGATGTATTATTAGTGATGCATTTGCAAGATCTTTCTCATAGTTTGTTTGTACTGTACTATTGTGTATTTACATTTAACTTAAATGAAGCAACTAGAAAAGAATACAAATTGTGTTAAGTTCAGCTTTTTGCATGATGACATTTTTTAGAAATCTCCTTCATACTGTCACTTAGCCACACTACTTTTTTATGGACAGATTTTAGTATTTAAGTCTCCAATGTTCTGTTTTGAATAAATCCCTATACTACCTACAAATGTTTTTTTTGTTTTGGCAAGGAAATTCCATGTATTTTCTTTTAAAAGCTCATCCATTTTTATGTAATTTCCTTTTTTGAAATGAAGCATTCCTGTAGTGACTCTTTTAATGCCTCAGAAAGATTATCATCTTTCTCAGAGCATCTTTCAGCAGGAAGATGTTGAACCCGATCTCACACGGTATCAAATAAAAAACAATTTCTCTTGTGAGTTCTCCAACCATTCCACAAAGCAGTTGTCTCCTAATTTTTAGTCTCAGCATCATTTATAAGCGTAATATTCACTCACTCCATTGAAAAGTAACTGAAGTCTCTCATAATTACTGTATTTTCTGCTCTTGTAGCACAGCTAGTCTTCTTCAGTACCTCTGCTGTCATTACCATTCCAAAACCTAAGGACTTCTCACTTCAAAAGAACAAGTTACTGCTGCACAGGGCTCCCACCCATTCCCCAAGACAACAATTTTCACTGATCAAAGGATATCATCCATCTCTATTCAATCTGTATTGATTGAGCAAGCCAGAACGACAAAGCAAATATATATATTTTTTTTTTCCTGGTTTTGCAATATTCCTCAACCCGGTTCCTGTATTCCCAAACCTCAGAACTATGGAGTCAAAAGATGAAAAAGGCTTAGACTGCTTAAGATCATACTTCATAGGACCAACTCTGCAGCAAAATAAACAATAAAAGTACATTGAACAGGTTCTAAGTAAATAGAAAAAGGAGGCTAATTAAGCTAATTAAGCTCTTGCTGCTACAAAAATGAATAGCTGTTGTTCTGAACAAAGACAAATTAATTGGACTTAGGCAATGCTAATCAAAAAGTGTACACTATAAAAAGCTACCGTAAATGGAAAAACAATACCAGAAGGACCAAATGTTTAAGAGCTGTAGAAAGACAACCAATACACTCAAGTGTATTCTCCAGTCAAAATGCAAATCGTTTTATTGTTTAACACAGCAGAATTTTAATTACGACACTCAAGTAACTATAGAATCAGGAATAAGCAATTCTCTTTTAAAGGTTAAAAAATAAGAACAAAGCAATTTAATAATTAAGTCAGAATAATACAGCTGGAACTACAATTAACCACAGAGAAGCAGCAGCTTCCAGGAAGAACTGATTTTCTATTAGAGATAATGACATGGCTGTAAGGAGAGAAAACAACTCCCGGGATGTAGTTTCATAATTTATGTGGATGTAGGAAAATTTCACTAGATGCAGTGAGTCAAAATTAGCACCTCGAGATTACAAAAAGTGGTTTCACTCCTATGCACAGCTGCATGTCTATCTGTAAGCCAATTTAATTTGTAGGAAACTACCCCACCCCACAAAAGAAACCAGTTTTCTGCATCTTCAGCAGCCTGAATGGACTTGCTGAAGTGTGCAACATGCACTAGAGTCAGAGTAAGGAAGGCTGTGAAATTTGCAGCTGGGACTTGCAGTATCTGCAACTCATCGATAAACTCAACGGATCTTACAATCACAGCCCAAGTTGGGGCTGCTGCAGTTATCAATTCCCATTCTTGTTCTGACACTCACTCACACACACATTAAACCAAATTCAGAGACGATTAAACCAAAAATCGAACTTCCTAACACAAAGTATTTTTCCATGCAAATCAGCTCACTCTATGATTACGTGCTAGTGATTGTTAGTGACAGAGGTTTGAGAACATTTTTAAACCCTGGTAAATATCCAAATGTGGCAACCTCGTTTACTTCTGATCAATCTGTCACAAAAGACTAACTTCCTATGAAAAAGATAACAGAAGTGGGGCCAAGACTCTCATACGTAAATAGATGTCAAATGCAAAATAAGGCACAGGAAAGTTATCTGAACTATAAGTGTATCCAATATATTGTGATAAAGCTTGTTATGAAAGAGTCAGTCTATAACAAATTCAAACCTGCCACAAAGAGTGCTTTTAGTGGTCTTCAATCTTACAGTATGCTTGCCTTTTCACTTTTCAGATGTGCATCCTTATCACCTAGTTTATTTTCCTTTGTCTTCTCTATACCTTTAAAAAAAGAATAGGAAACATTTTGCAATACAAATGAATCTGAGAGCAGTACATATAACTTTGGTTACATACAGTGTCATACTACTGACACTTTTACCAAACCTGAAATAATTGCAACAAAATTTTCCATGACAACCATTTTTTTCAAATTAATATCATTCATGGTTTAAAGGGCCCTGCGGGTTCCTAAATGTGCATATGAAACACTGTGCTCTGCCCTCATTAAGAAAAAATTAATTCAAATTTGCTACAAGGCAGACAAACATTTTCCACAGTATTCAGAAGAGGCGTTACTATAATACCATAAATATGTATATTTCCTTCTTTCAAGAAAACACATCCCATCATGGTCAAAGTAAAGCTGGGGTCATGGGCAAGAACAAAAAAAAAAAAAAAAAATCCCCAAAAAACAAACTCTGCATACTTCACACAGTTTAACTGCTACCTTGGAATTGGGTGGCATTATTCCACAATAGTTTTCTTCAGTAAAACACTATTTGCAAACACATCTTTAGCATATCATGCCCTACAGAGAACTGACCATGCTTCATCTGCAGAGGGTGATTTTTTCACACTGTTCATGCTCACAGTAGAACAGGTATTGTGAGACCAGACAAGAACAGAGAGCAAGGAGAATTCAGGCCTATCAAGCTGACAGAAAGATAAGGTAATGACTAGGACCACAAGAAGCAGGACGGCTATCAGTGTCGGGTCTAGGACAGAGCCCTGTGCCCAGCACAGCTGTTAGTCTGGGCTCACCACTGAACTACCAGTGATATTTAGCCTACAGCTCTGAAAGCAGACAGATGCTGTAGTTTAAGGAAGGCTTTGTAAATGCACCTCAGGACTCTGCATGATGCTAAATGAAACAAGACATGCCTTCTCTATTCTGCCCTCAACACTGCCCAGTAGCCCCAAGGAGAGGAGAAACAAGTGAAGGCTGGAATAAAAGAGCAAGGGGCAACAGGCTAGCAGGAATTACAAACTCAGTAGGTACAGGAAGAGGAACAGGGGAAAAAGAGAACTCCACTGAAGTTAGGGTCTCTCCAGAGTTTGCTAGTAGTTAGGATTCCTTTGTCTCTAGATTCTTTTACTGCCTAGCCAAAAAGACACCTCATGGGCAAAATACGGATTTTGTCCCCTTGTAACTCCTGGTCCACACCAAGTACAACACTCCACTGCTGTTCTCAGCTATAAACTTTGTATTACCAGCAGCAAGACACTTTCTGAATGTTACATGCTGATGACCAACATCAAACAAAGCATAAGGTGATCTATTTCTACTTCCTGAAACGTTTTAAAAAAAAAAATTATGTCTAGGTAAACCAGGACCCTGTACTTAAAATACTGAAAAAAACATTTTCAAGGACTAACTAGCTAATTAGTCCTAAGCTTATTACTTCACAGTATTACATGTAGGTTCATGTTGGTGTATGTGTATAATCAGTTATCTCCAGCTCAGACTTCTAACCAGAGCTGTTAGAACAAACATGGCTTAGCTGTATTTGTAGCTTCAAACATTTATGTTTGTTTTTTTTAACACTTCCTACAATAAAATTATAATTTAAGAATGATACTAACCGAGTTTTAATTCGGTGCCTTTAATTGTTTCAGAGCTAGATACGTTTTCTTGACAAATTAACCCTCCAGAGAAGATGAGGATTACATTTCTCTCCTTCAACACCCAGTATTCAGTATGACACGTACCTGAAAAGCTATGTAACCTCAAATTTCTGGTTTATGAAAAACTATCACCAGATGGCAGTAGAAATCCATCCTTGCCTTCAAACTCCTCACAGCTAGATGGAACCTTTACAAGCTGTACCACCAAGATAACAACAGAATTTCACCCACTAGTTCAACATCACAGATCTTTGTCCCATTTGAACCCAATATTTACTTTCTAAAGACAAACAGGTTTTCCAGTAAGTAGAATATAATATTTAAAGACTATCAATAAAATACAGCTCAATGCAGCTTGAAACAGACCAACTAATATGACAGGTTTTGGTTTTGTTTCTAAGGGAGGCAAACTTTTTCTTCCCTCCAGATCCACCCTGATCAGCTAAAGCTACATATACATAGGCAATTTCCTAGAAGCAATTCAAATAAATTTGTTCTTAAGCCCGTACACTAGAAACAATTGTAATTACTCCACAGAAAACAAGCAAGAAAAGCTAGTGATGTGACCTGCCGCCACCAAATGCTTATACTGTTCTTTCACTCCCCAGTGAATAAGGATTTAGCAGCACTACAAAGAAGACAGCAAGCTCATTTGGCTAAAGATATCAGACACCTTCATAGTGTTTTTCACAAAAAGAGAATCTGTAATTTTACAGCTTGACAGAGAGTGAATGGATCAAGAGTGGACAACAGAACATGACACAGATACCGCACAGCACAGAGTTCCCCAGTCCAAGACAAAAAACATTGCATGGGAAAATAAGGAAGGGAAAATGACAACGTAGCGGGAGAAGTAGAAAGGCAATTAAACTGAGTCAAAAAATTAATCTGGTTTTCTTTAAAACAACCTGGGGTTTGGTCCAAATGTACCATTTTAAAATAAACCCATCCCACATTTCTTCAAATGCGTATCACTGATTCACACAGCAATGAACTACTACCCTTGTCACTGCTACGCCATCAGGCTCCACTGATCCAACACGTTATTGCTGAAAGAAGAGCCTGAACTATTATTTACATAAAACCGAGGCTGGAACAAGCACCATGTACACAAGAACAAATACTAGATTCAAATCCCATTGACCAGATAATGTTCCAGGATCTAGTTCTCAGGAGAAAACAGACAACTGAAATTAAGCAAAACTCTTCACTTTCTATCTACTTCCTTCCAGAGCTACAAGACTGGCAGACTATGAAATGCACAGAATTGAGAATAAGAATTCCATCTTGGAAAACCTCCCTAGTACCCACAAATTCCGAGTAAGATTTGCTCAACAGTCAAAGATCTGCTGAGGCACTTTTAACATTACCTAATTTGCTCTGCCACCAGGACTTTTGTTCCCTTTTCCCCCTAGAATTTCACCAGGAATAAGTTGCTAAGGAAGATGTGTTTAAAGCACAAACACGAGCCTGGAGAGTTCACAGGCCTTCTGGCAAGTTCCCAGTACCTCTAGTGATCTTTAAATATCTAGTCCAGAGTCAAGTTAACTTATACATTTAATTCACAATATTAGTTAATGAACAATTTGAAATTCTCACCTAACATCTATAATACATAGTAGGATCAGAAAGAAAAAAAAAAAAAAAAAGAAATTGAGGGTACTGGTAATAGCCTAGGTTCCTTGCACTCACATAGTATTATTTAATCACAAAAGTCCCAGCAAATGTCAGAGTTACAGCTTAATTTCTCTTCTAAACCGGGAAACCTGAACTCTGACTTTTTTTCTTTTTAAATAGGGACTAGAGGTTTGATATCATTTTGTTTGTTTGGGCTTCAGTTTTTCAACTGAAAATAGAAACACTTAAAAAGGCTAAGATTTACTCACTCTGGCTATTCTTTCTGCTAGTGTGAACTTCTCCTACAGGAACAGACTGCAAAGCTGTCATAACCCTCTGAGCAATATCAGATAAACACACCTCAGAAGTCTCACATCCTATGTACGATGTGTACTGTTCCATTTTTAACATTAAACCTAAACACAGAACACACACAAATTACACATGATATCAGGGCCACAGAAAAATCTGCATTTACACTGTTGAAATTAAAGACAAAATATAGTGAACGTATTCAGCCATTCATTCTCCTCGAAAGTGATGTTTCCTCTCTGACATGCCTATGAGTTTCTAAGTATTGTAAATAAAAATTAGCGAACTGTAATAATTCACAAAAAACAGTGAGTGAAACATCTGTGAAAAAGTGTTTTAATACACCACTATAAAAATTAGGCAGTCCTATTAAGCTAACTTCTAATAAAAAAAAAATCTGACAAATAAAATAAGAATTACCATTTATGTCTGAAATTACCTCCTCCCTCCTCAACGTCTTTAAACTAGTCTATACCTAGCATATGCATACATTTACTTTTATTGGTGCTCAGGTTTTATCAAGAAAAAAAACTTTCCAAGTAACTGCCAAAATAGAGCAAACACAGGATGAAACAAACAAGTATTACTATCCTGATATACAAATACTAGTAATGTGTTGTTTCAGAAAATATTTATCATTAAAGACCTCTATTCCTTAAACTTCGTATAATTGATGTGTTCAAGTACTGTTAAATACTAATAATATCAAATAAGTTACTATAGTTTGTCAATTTGAGAAATGGGTCAGCAACCTCTACAGTCTTTACAAGCTTTGACTGCAGCGACTGCTGTTCTAAACTTTCCTTTTTTAAAAAGCAGTTGCCTTTCTAGTTGACCTGTAGTCATATTCTACAGTACACACAAAATACCCGGAGAGCCCCTAGATATAACACATATGGGAGAATTAGAAACCACACTGTCCATACTGATGACTTTGTTGACTTTATACAGTCAGACCAGAAGGATGCATAAAACTTACCACAAAAACAAAAGTAAGTAGCCAATATTTTCAAAATACTTAGAAGGATTCAAGTTGTACAAGTCCATTGGTTACCAAAAACTGCTGGTAAATTATTCCTAGACAAGTTAGTAACTGGAGTCCTGTTACTCTCGTCTTCTCCCACTAAATCCAATGCATGAGTAGATGTTCAAGTCAAGATTAACCATCAAGTAAACAATATTTCCTCTGCTTACATGGAAGTATTTCTCTTAGGTCAAGACCACAGGCACACTACAAGTTTGAATTCTTACAAATACAAATGTTTGTATCCAGATTGAAAGAGGAACATCTGTCAGGCTGCATTAGTATTGCCTACACCTACCTAGCTCAAATTTTATAGTAGGCACGCGAAAGGGAGAGAAACAGAATGGCTTTCTTTTCCCTGACATTCCAAGAGTCAGAAGTATAATCTTTCCCCATGCACAGCTCCTGCTAACTTTTATAATTAAGAGCAACGCTTTTTTCCTACACAGGGTAAAAACACTCCCTGACTTCTCAGGGTGGGAAGCAGCAGTTTTAAATCCTCAGGGACACATCAAAATGAGAACCTAGCAGACTAAATATAAACAAGACGCTATGCATAAGAATACACCTAAAACCAACACATGGATTGGCCATAAATATTGACAACATTGAACTGAATTTATAGTGTTTGGTATTTAATAACAAACACAATGTATAGAGTTAAGCAACATGAAATCCAGATATAAAGGCATCCAATCAGTAAGTTAAAAACAATTCAAACGTTTAAAAATAAGTTATACTCGCATAAAAAAGTCTGCAATCAAAATAGTTTTAACGTTACTGTAGTTAAAGTTAATTCACTAACCTTCATCAATATGTACAATGCTTGAAAGCAAGCACTGCTGATCCCACCAAAATATAAAAGACAAAGTTATCATACTATAAAAGCCTATTTAGTTCCATGGGTATATTACAAAGCTATATAAAATCTGATAAACAGTCTAACAATGGACATGAAACCAAGAATATGAAAGCAACAGGATTCTGAATTGAAATGCCTATCATTACAAATTATAGGGTAAACTCAGAAGTCCAAAAGGTAAATTTCATATTCGTTTTCTCTGAAGAGCCCAGTATGCCTATGGACTGGTTTCAATGGAGAAGACAGGCCATAAGTTAAATTAAGATATATCGGAATGGTCTTAAAACAGATACTCTTGGTACTTGAAAAAGATTCTGGTACACATTCCAACACATTTCTAATAAACCCAAATCTTCTTGGAAGAAGTCTAAGGGAAATGATCACGGAATATTTGCTTGAAGAACCACCCTCTTCAGAAGGAGCACATTACATTCATGTTCCAAAATCTGGAATGCCTTCTCTGAATTTATGTTTCAGTTCGCTTATAAAAGGTTCCTAGCATGCAAGAAAAATTATCTCAAAGGTATGAAACATTCCTTTTTGTGCTATGCTGTGTGCAGTGGAAATCAACATACAGGCTAGCAGAAGAGCAGCCTGAATGTCCGTTCAAATAACAAACGTATTACTTCATATCAAAGAACTTTGACAAATCTGAGATTTGAACTTGGTGGGCAGATGCCAGAGGCCATAAAGCAGCACACAATCCCAACGTGGTAATCGTGGCAGCTAAACATACATTGCAATGACAGACAAATGTTAGCCTTGACAAGCTAATACTTATTCCATAAACTTGTAGACAGTTTACACATGCTTTCCTTTCTTATGATTACACTGAAGTTTAAACATTAAGAACATCACTGGTGACGAAATTCTGATCTTCCAGACCACTGGCTTTAGCCTCAGCCTGCTGTTCAAGCTTCTCCACGATCTCTTTCAAGTGGTCTTCATCTTTGAAAAAATATACATACAAGTTTCTTTCCATCTGAAGCAACTTATTTGACTCTAAAACGTTTCTCTTTGACTTCACATCAGCAACCAGATCCATAAGGAGTTGATTTAGTTTATTCAAATCAACTTCCAGTTGATGGAACTGCTCAGTAAGTTCCTAACAAAAAAATACAAGACAAATTTATTAATTTTATATTGTTAATACAGTAGCTGAACTAGAAATATAGAAGTTTTTTGCTTCTGGAAGCCACATTTGTTTGTCAGTGAAAAGTCATCACAAAAAAACAGAAAAATAGGTGATAAGGGATTCCATTCAACTTATGTAACTTTTGAACTCCACGTAACAGTACTGCCATCAGGTTATGAAATCGTAATTTCATTTACTTGTTTACTAAAACTGATGAGTTAAGACCATAAGAATCTGGCCCTCAACTAGACTGAAAATGTCATTCAACCATCTACCAATTACAAATCTCCATAGACAGCCTTTTCAGGACATGGTTTAGCAGGCATGGTGGTGATGGGTTGACGGTTGGACTGGATAATCTTAGCAGTCTTTTCCAACCTTAATGATTCTATGATATCTTAAAAGGGAACCAAAAGAAAAACAACAAATAAGCCAATTCAGTTTTAAAATTAAATCATTAATTACCAGCTACAATTTTCCCAACTGCCATTCTTACGATAGTCCAGCATAAGCAGGCTAGTCACCTACTTCCATGTTGTTTCCTTATTACAGGAATTACTTTTCTTGAGAAACACCAGCAACAGAAAGAGATGTCACTATGTTTTAAGAATTAACTTGAATCAACAGAAGGGTATCTGATTTAATAACATGCAATCTCTAAATACATATTGTTCCAATTACAAGTTTAATTTTTTAATAAAAACTGTTCTATATGATGCAAATTCACTGGACAGATGGAAGTGTTAAATATATTTTCATGTGTTTAACCAAGGAAGTATTATGTAACAGAAGACCTCCCTCAATTCATTTATGAGATATCTACAATTATTTCAAAACTGTAACAAGCTGCACTTAAATGGGAATAGGAGTTGTTAGAAGAGGCTCTAAACCAAATACCCGGCAGCTCTGTAGCAGGATTGTCCTACTACAACTGTCCATCAAGATTCTGATATTCTTATTTTGTCCAAATGAGCCACCCATGGCCAGGCTTTTTAAGGGGCTAAACCATACTATCTAGGTGTTACAGGTAATGGGGGAAACAAGCCCATCTGAAATAGAGAATTTTTTTCCCCAGTGACACCATATCCAGACAACATATTTCCCATACCATAAACATACTAGTAATACATGACTGTATATGACTTTGAAAGAAATTAAAAGTTAGATGCAACAATTTGCTTCAAAGCAAAAAATTATTACCTGCCCACATTTACAAAATTTAACATTTGCTAAGAACAATGTAAACACCGAGGCCGCAGTCATTATGCTAACAAAATTGTTGCTGACAAATGGGAGCCAGTTTGCGTATCTACAGCCTTCATACTACACTCTCCTTAGTAAAAGAACATGATGCACATGAATGTAATCACTTTAAGAACAAGACAAGGGCTTACCCGACTACTGAGTTGTATCTGATTTCCTCCACGATACAGAGCATCATGAAGGGTATCTACATCACTTTTTAGCTTGGACAAAAGGAGAGACTGTTCTTGAGAAGACGCTGCTAGCTGATCTTGTACTGTAGCACAGTCCTCCTTTAACTTCTGAGCCATCTGCTCCAGGCTTTCATATGTTTTAAACAATTGCTGGTTTTTATTTTCTCCTTCCAGAAGCTCATACAGCCTGTAACAAATGAAGTTAGACACACAAGCATTTTTAAGTTTCATAAGCACTCCTGTCAATATTAGTCAAGAGAAGATGTTCATGTTGAGAAGTCAGAGGACTAGCAAAGGACAGTACTGCTCAGGGTACTCTTACTACACTGCTATATCTCCCACAGATTTAATGATTCCATCTATATATAGCTAGCATGTGATTACTAGGACTCCAAAACATTTCAATATTAAATTAACAGCAATGAAATACCAAAGTAACAGTTCATAAGTACACAATGAATGCAAATAGAAGCTGACAATGTGCTTTTGCCAACTATTTCCTGACATTTCAAGGACAGCAAAGTAAGATCCAACCTTTAAGTGCTGAAAAACAGCAAACTTCAGTGGCCAATGAGAAATAAGAGAAATCTTTGTAACATTTTCAAGCTTACCAGAGTATTTCTGTCTGTGAAGAGACTGCTAAGAAATTCTCCAATTAGTTCGGCATCATGCAAAAGACCACAATACCCGCTGTACCAAACTGTACCTTTACACTGCATCAGGAAGAGTCTAATACGATTAGAGGTAACTTTGCTCGATTGCTACTGCCACCTCTCCATAGTAAAATCTTCAGGAATTCAGCCCCAATATAGAATCAGATTGGCTTTAATACAAGCAGGAGCTATATTTCAAGAGTAACTGATTTTCTTTCAAGTGTCTTCTGCTTACAGACCCTTTAGGGTTTTTAATTTTTTTTAACCTCCCTTCACGATCATGAATACATGCCTTTTCCAAAAAAGTGAAAAGTAGCCAGACAACATCCTGATTCAGTGATTTGGAGACTTAATAATAAACTTACACAAAAATGTTACAAGTTGCCAATGTAAACACATAATGGGAACAAAGTTAATGCTGCCTAATTCTGGCAGTTTTTCGCTGTGCAAGACCATATCCAACTATCACTTACCAATTATTTAAAAAACACTTCAAGCACCATTTTAAAGAAGGAGGAAAAGCCCGACATTAACACACCTACAATTATACAATACACCTCATCAAAAGGTTTAAAGTCTTGAAGGGACAGCAACACAGCACAAATTCCTACTGTATCACCTGAGCTACAAGGAGACTTAATTCCTTAGATGGTGAAAAGCCAGACTCCTACATGGATGACAGGACACTGACGCCAGTGGCAAGCCACGCAGTGAAAATAAGCTACACACATTTCATCTATTCAAGCAGTCATTCCTCTCCTCTACCACATGGTGGCTTTTGCAGGCTAAGCTGATGAGGCCACGCATATGATCTGGGAAGTCATTGTTATTAAAAGCTCTCTGCTTCCAGAACAGCTTTCAAGAGGTTCTAGATCAGGGCACCATAATAAGCCAGGTCTGGCTTTAAAGGGTCTTTATGTTCTGGATATTGTTTAGGAATGCTTCAGCAATATTAACATGACTGATAATCGAACAGTTTTTCCTCAGGCAAACCTGAAAAGAATTTCAAAGGATAAGCAAGAGGCAAGTCTCATATCTTGCAGGCTTCAGTTCTAGATAATTCAAAATACTAATTAGCTACAGTAGTAACTAAGAACTTAGCAACAGAAAAGGCTTAGCTTGCCTAAGCCTTTATCTCCCCAATATTATTTCAAAAATCAAAGTTCAATAGTGACTGTAACGCTTACCTGCAAGAGAAACCATCATTTGAACTAATGGTGTTTCTGGGCTTTGCATGTTGAGTTTGCTCAGTTATCACCTGTAGTCTCTGTTGCAACTCATTAATGCTCTTTTTCAAAGATTCTACTAAATTCTCAAGTTGACAGCAGATCTCCTTATGTCTCTTCAACTCCATTTCATAGGCTAGCTCAATAAGTTCAAATGATACTTTCTGTCTTATCAAATGCCTGCATATTTCATCTTGTCTTGAAGCATAATAGTCCTGCTGAGCAATCTGACGATCCAAGTACCCTTTCACCACTGGCGCACTGAAACATCGTGCATTCTCTTTCAGAAGAGGAAGCAGCTCTTCATTGTTTATCTGAGTTATATCTTGTTTAATTGTTGAAATTTCATCATTTAAACTAGATATTTTGGCATCAAGGTTTTCTTGTTTTCCAGTATCCTGCATAAAGCAAAATATTCATCAATTTCTTCATGGTTCCCTCCAAGCCACTTCCCTAACACATTTCTTCAGTTCACACAAGATTCCTGTACTCACATTACATTAAAATCACTGCATCTTTCATATCTACAAAATTAAATGAAAGCTCCACAAGCAGTTTTACAGACCTTTACCACAAAAGGCAAAATACAGATTCAAAAAGCAGATATCAAATCAATGTATTTCAATAAATAGTAATTTCATTCTATTGCAGGGCCAGGAAACAGTTTATTGTGGAAAAAACAGAAGAGCTGTATTTTACCTCGCCCCTAGATTTCAAGCACATCTAACTGAAATCTCATATGCAAACATAATTTTTTGTATTCAGTCAGATGACTATCAACACTGCTAGCAGAACCAATCCTTTTCAAATGACTAAACAATCAAGCCCTCTGTTAGTCATCCACAAATGAAAATATACAAACTGTCATGATGCCTCAAGTTAGTCCGTGACTGGCATAAACTAATATTTTTCATTCTGTTACGATTTCTTCACATTATTAAACTCCAGTAGTCAAATTTGCCTGTCATTCACTTGTTGAGAGACTTCTGGGGCTTCAGCTATCCGATCCATTTATTTGGTATTTAAAACATGTCAACACAATGTCACCATATTACAAATACTTGAGTTTCAAAAGAGTCAGTGAATTAAAATTTTCCAAGTTTACGCTACGGAACGTCAACAGAAATACACTTATATTAGCTCCTCAACGGCACAAAATTTCAACCACAGTTAAACTTTTGTTTGTTGTACAAACTGAGAGCCAGTTATAATTTGAAATTTCAAAGTTGAACTAAACTGGCAAGGTACTACTAAATTCTAGATTATTTAAGGTAGTAATTTGGGAAAGTAGAATTAAAGGTACTCTTCCATACTGATGAATTTCTAACTATAGAAACTGGAGCCATTTCACAAGAGGAGTTCTGTGAGCAAAGCTGAAACTTCATAAAAAGCGCAATTTTACTATCTAAAAATAGTTGAAAGAACAATAACTCGGGGATCCCTTTTACTAGATCCAGTTAAACACACCTGCCTGTTTGCCTGTTTAAAACTCCACCACCTTCTACCGCATTTTGCAGCTTACCTTGCTGTTAAAGGACTGCAGCATGCTCTCTGCGCATTTTATAGCTGAATTCATGCTCTCCTCTTTAGCTTGCATCTGAATCAGCTGATGTTGAGCGCAAATATACGCGGTCTGGAGCCTGGCCATCTCTTGACTCACTTCACAAACTTGATTAGTCTCATCACAAGGGACTTGTTTGCTTATATCCAGCAGCTGAAAGCTGTCTTCATGTGAATTTTCAACCCATTCAGACATACCTTGATAAAAATCTTTTTTTAAGTATGATGTAAATGCTGCAGTGCTTTGCTCTTCTCGAGACAAATACTCGTCCAAAGAAAGCTGGGAAAAAAACACTGGATGTGGACCTGAACCTTGTTCTGAATCTGAAGCAGTGAAGAGAGAGGCCAGTTTCTTAGCTGCATCTATAAGAGATAGCAGTTCATTATTAAGCTTATTATTTGCCACAGTAAACTCTTCCAGTCCTTCTTTCAAATCTTTATGTGCTTCTACCTCTTTGCTTTTTAATGTTTGTAAGATATGGCTGTTCGCAGAAACCACCATTTGAAGCTTATTATGCCGATGAATTTGAAGTTTTTTTAACTTCTGAAGAGTTTGAAGCTCATCCTCCAATTTCTTCAGTTCCTCCTCCTCTTCTTCTTCTTCCTCCTCTTGACTACCGTGCTTTGAATCCATGGGCTTCAAGGTTTTAAGGACTTCATCCAGTGCATTTCCTTCCAATATGGGCTTACCAGATTCAAGAAGACTATCAAAATCTTGCAGTTCTTTTTCAGACACCACATGCTGCTCATTTACATTTTCACAAAACCACTCCATAAATAACTTGTCTTCTGAAGACTCAAACAGCCAGTCAAAATCTTCTCCATTAAGCTCATCAGCTTTAGGATATCCAATTTTCTTAAGAGTTTCCACAAAATCTTTTCCACAGCTCATGATTAAAATATTTTTTGTAAGCAAAAAACGTCCAAATACATGAAAAAAATCTTGGATATTATTCCAGCTGTAACTTTTTCATCATTTTAAATGAACATTCAGTATTTTAATAAACAGAGTCTGCACAGGAAAAAGGAAGTGTCAGATCACAACAGAAAATGGAATGCTATTCTGGATTAGAGCGTCTGGACAAAGACAAGAAAACAATTTTTATTTTGGGGATATCCTAATAGCTTTTGTTCATCACATCAGAACACATTTTTACATCAATTAAATCCCTGATCTTTGCAAACACATTTTTCCTTAATTCACATACATTTACTATTAAGATACAATACTGCCGTTAACTTAAAAGCAACAGGTGTAAATATTGAGTATTCATTGGCCTGCAAAAGTGATTTACTTACAGTTTTCCTCACATTAAATAAAAAACCCACTCACAATCATTTTAACATTTCAGCTTGTTCTAGAAATAAAAATACAGTGACATTACACTGCACTTCAAGATCTTGCTTATAAAACTATTTTTTACTTCAGCAGCAAGCAGAATCTCGTCTTCTGAACCTCCACTTTAAAGTTTCCTCTGAAAATGGAACAAGAAATACTTCAACATAAAAATACCTCAGCATAATAATGCAGGGTTTTGACCAATTATATAAAAAAAATAAGGTCAGTGTAAATAAACTTGTGAAAATAGTCACAACTTAAAAGTTACAAGAAAAAGGGATCTGCTGTTTTGCTGTTTCCCAGCAAACAAATCACCAGCCTGGGGATCCTGAAGCGAGCAAACAGATCATCAGTTTTGGGATCCTAAAGTAAGTGCAACAGACAGCAAAGAATCGGATAAATTATCAAGAAACTCAGGAGGCCTTGTCTGCAATACTCTGGTAACATCCAGGGTTTAGTATTACCTAATACTTTGTTTCTAGAACGTACATTCCACCAGAAAACCCCACTTTGCCAGCCGGCCTGAGGGGCACGAGTGCCGAACAAGCAAACGCACCCTGCTGAAACCCTGCGTCTGTCGAACTTCGGTTAGAATTCCAGATCACATCAGAAACAGAATTTGTCAGCCGAGTATCCTGTCACAGGGCAGCCTTCCAGCTGCCCTCTGCCTTCCACGCTAAATAGGGCTGTCGTCAAAATGAATACACAAGGAGGGCGCAGAGCGTTACGCGTGTGTCTGCAGGTCCCCAGGGCACGCTCCAGCCGCCATCAAATCTCCGGACACCCGAGGGGGGTGGGCGCGATCCCCGTCCCCAGCACGATGGCCGCAGCCAGCTCAGCCCCCTCAGGGGCTCTCCCCCAGCGCCTGCGAGCCCAACGCCTGCCGGCCGGGTCCCAAAGCCGCGGCGGCTGCTGCCTCCAGTCCCGAGGGGCTCTCGGCTAAGAGCCGCGCCGGGGCAGGACGAGGAGGCGGGAGGGGAGAGGGGATGCTGCGGTGTCCCGGTGCGACCCCGCGCCAGCCGGTACTCACCGCGGCGCGCTGCCTCAGCGACTGCAGAGGGCCGGGAGAAGCAGGGGGGGGGAGAGCCGGGGGATGGCGGGGGGGGGGGGGGGGGGGG
>Ga0181612_134864_pt1 | contig 20329 bp, 5 predicted proteins | sample HoacroProtozoa21_FD_119630 | JGI IMG/M metagenome (GOLD analysis project Ga0181612, IMG submission 119630) | Hoatzin crop microbial communities from Cojedes, Venezuel. Combined Assembly of Gp0051906, Gp0051904, Gp0051908 | reverse complement strand
GCAGCCTGCTGCAGGTGACCCTGCTCTGGCAGGCGGGTTGTACTGGGTGATCCTCAGAGGTCCCTTCCAACCCCTACCATTCTGGGATTCTGTGAGTCTGTGAGTCTGTGATTCTGTTGTATTGTTCCAGGTGCAGGAATACAAATACCTTTAGAAGAAATAATTGAAAAGACCATTTTTATACAGGGATTAAAAAAAAAAAATATTGTGAATCCCACCAAAGGCATTTTGGTTATTAAGGACAAGAAGATTGAAATAATTTTCAAATTTCAGAAGTCAATTTTGTTTGTTTAAAAGATGGGTTGCACTTGTGAGAACAAAATGTCTTTTTTTTTTAAATATTTTTTTTGTCAAAATATTGAATAGAAGAATTTCAAGAATTTTGAAAGTCAACATAATATTCGGATCAGCCAGGTTGGACACATATGTTCCTACAACCTTTGATTTTTATTCTGACTTAAGGAACCAACATGAAAATCAGGGAGGGGGGGAACACCAGGGAAGCTGGAAATGCTAAAATACATAGTAATTTCTGAAAAAAAGAAGAAGTATATTTCCATTAGATTGTGTCCAAGTATTGCAGCACAGTTACAAAGCCATAATTTGACAGAATCCATAGCGCAGCTTCTAAACCTTTTCAAATGTAGTGTTCTGTTGATCTAAATATAATGTATCTTTGCATTTTACATATTTCTTTTGATGTGTGTAACATTCTGAGCCAAATGAAAAAAATACTAAATATACTAAAAATTTAATCTGTGGTGTGTAAAAGACAAATAAAACATTTAAATATATTTCCAAAATAAAGTGAATCTACAGTATAAATGATGCACTTATCAATTGTAATACATTATGTTTTCTGTCTCATTTCAGAAGGTATTATGGTAATAATTTTGGATTTTAGCCAAGTGCTCAGCAGAGGATTTTAAATATCCTCTGAATAGACACATTTAACAGCTTTTCACCATACAGAGCACTGCTCTTATCAGTGAGTAGCAGGAAAATGATTAATACACTTTGGGTAAACTTACACTTGGTCTTCTTTAGGTGGAGAAGGAGGCATCACTAAGGGCTGAAATCTCTAATTATATAAGAGGATATAAAAGACAGCAACTCACAGACATCAGATGCATATTCTGTAGGTCTACACAACAGATGGTGGTGTCTGGCAGTGTCTTTTCTTTTAAACAGAAAAATATTGTTATAAAAATATTCAGAATACATTTTTAGTGACTTAACCAAATGTGTGGATGAATTAGTGGGAAATGGAAGCCGTGATGTGGTTCATGCAGGAGCAAAAATTTTCTATGAAATCTTGTTGTTTAGGATTCTTCCACTCTTATACTGCTTTCAGCTTTAAGACACAGCAGTGTGTTCATGTCCTTGGCATTATCTATTTAAATACATCCTGAACCTATACATTTTTGATACTTTTAATTTGTACTGCAGTGTATTGGGATATCCTGAATACCATGTTTTTACCCCTTCCCAACCCATTACTGCTAAAATGAATCACTATTATCAACCACAAAGGGAATTTTCTCTTGCAACCAAAGTTCTCTGAAGGGAGAATCCTCTGCAGACCTACACTTTGAGTGACAAGTTCTTACGCGTGTCTCATTATGAGTGGGTTAAATTAACATATATTCTGCCAAGCTGAAGAAAATAGCTGTGGCTAATAACCGAACATGCAGGAAGCAGCCTGTGAATCTGGCTATGATGAATTTCTTCAAGGTGTTCCAATACTTGTGGGGGTCAGGTGAATATGTTACTATTATGTTCAAATCTAAGTAAATCTGATGCATCTGGGCTGCTTTTTTGTGGGAACAGCTATTTCAACTCTTTTCCAAAGAGATCAGCTCTTCCCTGCACTTCCAAAGCAATGTGTTAGAGTGAGACTGAAAATGGTCACACTGGCTCCAGAGCCACAAATACAGAGCTCTACACGTAGTCAGATAGCCAAAACCTGCAGGCAGAGTTAATTGCATAAACATTTTCTGCTGAAGGCTTTTCTCAATACACAAATTCTTTCTTTTCATAAAATTGAATTGACTACCTAATCCCTTTCCTAAACAATATCTGTAGGAAGATGGCACTTGTACCTTGAGAAGGACGTTATAGCAGAAATGAAAATAAAAGATTTTCTTCAGTCTTTTTAATTTTTTGCACACATACTCCCACACTACACAATGCCAATATTTAAAACTGACCATTAAGGAACAGTATTTTGAATTTCAAGCAATTGGGAGGTCTTCTGGAACAATGCTGGGCATAAATTAGCGCACCCAATTCTCCTTTTCACTGGAATATCTTGCTGGGGACAATTCAACTTCAGTTAAAATAACAGCTGAGACAGAATCATTAGTTCCCAACAGGCAACAACGTAATCACAGAAATAATTCATAAAGCTGGGCTCAGTGTTTCGAGAACACTGGCTCTCTGTGACTTTTCCAGTCAGACAGTTGCACCTTGTGAAGAACCTTCCATCTATCAAGATAGGAAGAGTAGTCAAGATGTTAGTGTCTTTATTTCACAGAAGCAAATTTCAAGATGAAAACAAAAGAGAATCATGATTCTGATGCCATCAAATCTTATAAAGCATTTGCTACAGATGTTTGAAATCACTCACTATAAAAATAATTTGTTGATTTCAGCAGTATTTAGTGATATCTATTAAAGCCTCACTGTTATATGTAAAATCTATAAATATCTTCTGCAGCAGCATCCATCTAATGACTCTACATGAATTGCAAAAACAAGTGGTCAAATTATCAAAAGAAATGACATCAAACTATTTGCAAACCCTGCCAGCTAACCTGAATGCAAAAAGAGATCTAGCAAACCACCATCATCACACCTCCTCTTTGTTCCTTCCGCAGGTACCCCACAACATGCATCCGAAAAGAGAGCCATGCCACGGTATTTCTTCAGATCAAACAAAGCGAACAGTTTCCAAACACAGCCCCACTTCAGGAATGCCCAGCCACACACCCCTTCTTCCTTCACAAGGCAGGGACTATGGTGCAAGCGTGGATCCTGATCACTGCTGTGATAACATTACTAAGTGTAGAGGCAGTCTCTTGGACAGAAAGGTCTTGAGCTATTTAGGCATCTATAAATTGATACCAAAAGACATCCTGGGCAGAAAATAGCCCGTCTAGATCCACCTCACAGAGGAAAAGCCAGTTATTAAATATCCTCTGCTGAAAGAAATAAAATATATATAAAACTTAGAATTAATACTTTTTGCATATTTTTACAGTTGTTCCCTTTTTTGGTGAAGAAGATATACATGGATTTTTTATTAGCTTTTTTAATTAGTACTTGAAAAAATAAGTTAATATACAACATAGAAGAGAGAGTTTGCAACCTCAGTAAAAAAAATATGCATTCCGTGTACTGAAGAGTGACCAGCGGTGTGGAGTTTCCAGCTGTTCTTTATATTTTCCACCAACACAGAAGAACCAAAGGAACCAAAGGTTCTATAAAAATAGTTTACCCAGTTTGTAATTCACAAGCCTGAGATAAGAGCTAGTTCAAGCTAAACATATTAATGTTCCTAAAAACGGATCTTTCCTCCTAATGCACTTGATCAATCCGCAGAGCTTTGATCAGAGAACAGCTTAGAGGTACCTTCATATTTCATACCTGTTACTTTTATATCCAAGGCATGGGTACCGCCACTTCAGAACAAAACCATGAAAGCCTTTGCAATACTTTCATTAAAAAAAGAAAGAGTTCAAAATAGGAAAAAACAACACTTCTGCATCTCATACTCAACAACAAAGGTGGTATATAATAGTTCAATATCTCTTTCAGGTCAGAGGTGTATTTAGAAAAACATCAAGGATGATTCTGTCTAGTTTTATAAGTAAGCTAAATGACACATACTGCACTTTAATCTTTGTTTGATGCATACGGTTGACAGGAGCTACAAAGGTACAATACAAAGCTTTCGAGTATTCTCCCATATATTTTGTACAAGATGGAGGAACACATCTTCCTCCATGAAATATAAATACTTACATTTGTGCATTATGTATGTGAGGTTACACAAATGAATAAGTTTCCTAAAAGGCAGCAGAGCTGAAATGCAAAGAGGATGTACAGTTTGTAGGAAGAAAATCAATTAGCCTGGTACAGTACCAAAACAAAATACTTTCTCAGTAGAGCTGATTCTAACTTAACTCTCATTTGTCCTGACGTAACTCCATGAATTTAATTAAATGCTCTGCAGCTGTGTTGTTTAAAGAAATACTATATTCTGGTATATTTTGTTTTGTATGAATTCATTTTTGTTAATGGCTGGTTTATTTACTTTGCTGTATTCTGGTATTTCAGGCAGTTAGTGAAAAATGTCAAAGCAAGATACACAGGCTCGAGTAAACAAGAAAGCAATTCATAAATTACATTTGATTACCCAGAGTTGGACTTATCACAATGTCTTTGTATAGCAACAAATAAAATATCTCATATTTTTCACAGAAATAACTTTTCATTATCTCACGGAAATCATGTTATAGATGTCCGACACCTGGTTTCTTTTTGACTCGTAGCAGGCCATAACAGTATTTTTCAAAGTAAGAATGCTTTTTTCCCTCCTTGTCAATGGTATTCTTTATCCAAGAAATTATAGGACTGCCTTGGATTGTGGGAGTTTAATTATGAGCACACAGGATTGCAGTGAAGTCACTATAAACCAATTCATATCAGCTTATCGAAAGGAATTGGTTCTAGGGTAATGCTGATATGTCTGTAATGCCTCACGCTGTACAAGTACATAGAAATGAACTTCAGTGAAAGCAACTTCATCTGTCATTATGTCAAGTACAGAAAAACTACTCTGAGAACTTCCACAGGAAAAGAAGCACACATTCTGCTTCAGGATCTGGGTCCGTACGTCTCAGAATCGAAATAATAATCAGATGGTAAATTTATTTAGTGCTTTAAAAGGCAAAGGTTCAAAGAAAAAGTGGGAATTGTTGAGTTCGGGAGAAAGTCACCAATGACCCTTTGTAAAGTTGTCACAGCATAAGGCTTTTGTGAGTGTAGTGAGGAAGGCAAAAAATGCTGGAGGGTGTCTTGGAAAAAAAATAATAAATAATGTCCAGGGACAGCTCGGCAACAGACCTTTACAGATAGCTAACTGCAAGTAAATCATGATTTTCATGAAAATCATATCATGGATTTTTTTCTCAATTTTGGTCTTTTTCTCAAGAACAAGAAAATATTTTATTTCTATGAAGAATCGATTTGACCATAATTAAAGATACTTTAGTGAAACTAAAAAGTATAGCTATGATATTTCACCAGAAGTCTCCATTATCTTTAATGAAAAAGATATATTCTCAAGAAGGAATGGAGAATTTTCCAAATGGAGAGTTGCTGTTTTTTTGTTATGTTTTTTTTTTTTTAAATGCCTGTTCTTTGTTTTGTGTTTGAAGGGAAGAGGCTATATTGTGATGTGTTTTTAGGCCTGGCAAGACAAAAAACATTCTGACATTATTGTGTCAACTCTAGAACAACAAAGAAGAACGAACAAAAATCTAAAATGCATTGGAATCTCTCTATATAATACTTTTTAAGTACAGAGTATTTAAAATTTAAAATATTTAGATCTTCACAACTTCCGAAAACCTCTAGTTAACTTTAAAAGTGGGCTAGCAGCAACTTCAAGAAGTCATCTAGTCACTCCTCTGCACTTCATGATTTTAAACATACATACTACACAATTCTTTAAGTAATAGTAATAGTCTAATGAGCCAAACATATTTTACCAAAGGTAACAAAGTTTCAAAGGTTCAGCCAAGGTTGCTTTACAGTTGAGCCAAAAATAATGCAGTAGCCATAAGAATGAAAGTGTATACTCTGACACCTTCTAAAGCCTCAGGTCCACTACAATTTGTATGAACAGTGGTCTTTCAAAAACCTTACAAAACTGAGTTTCAGGAGGACTGCTACACTAATACTCAAAACATATTTCTCAGCTTTTCACAGTTTCATGCTCTAACTATTGTTCCTCTTTTCTGGTACTCCTTCAGGAATTCTTGCTTTATAAAATGCTATCGTGAAGGGTTGAAGGATTTTTTTCCTCCCACTTGTATACTGTCAAGGGATGCTTTTTGAAGACCTCACTTTCACCATCAAGAGCTAGGGAGGCAGACCTGATGGCCTTGTGGGATTTAATTAGAGTTCACCAAGTTAGAATCTCCAAGCTCTCAAAGCCCTAATTTAAATATAAGTTCACTCACTCTTCAACTGTTCCTTAGGTCCTTATTAAAATTTGAAGTTATTAAAGAGAATATTCGAAGTTTTTTTTTGCAATAGATATAAACTAAACTAGAAATGTGCCTCACTCAAACAGCCCTCCTGTGTTAAAACCCTTGCCAATTGCTTGTAACAAAACTACGTGAAACAGAACAGAACCAGTGGAAACGCGTTTGCACTGCTCCATGTCCAACCACAGGGAGATGAGGAGGCACGGCTGCGATGAATCTGGTGCTGGACCACATTTCAAAGGCATTGGTTCTTTGGGTAGCTGACCTAATGTAGTCTTGCAGTAATAACAAGTACTGCTGCTCTTGCTCGGTGTAATTTGTGTAGTATTTCCTTCATTAAGACGTCATTCAAAAGGTTTGTTCTGCACTGATGACACATCAGATCCATTTAAAATAAACTTTCTTGTCAATCAAAGTTTTACAACATGTGGCTATGTGAAAAAGAGCTATATATAACAAGGTTTATGAGTGACAATGTAGCTACACAGCAATTTTAAAAAATACAAAACACCCTACTTTTTTTTTTTAATTAAGTGCTGGCAGCAACATTTTTACCCCAAGACCCAGTGACTCCACAAAGAAGTCAGGTTAAAAAATGGCAGGGACCAAAGTGAGGAGATATGCAGCTACACTGGTGCTGGGGAAATTAAGCAGAAGACAGAAGTCATAGTACAGGGAAACAAAAGATTGACTGGCTGCAGAAATCATTCACGGGGAGACAACAGGGACAGCATTTCTTACCATTGTTTCTGCTTTATCCTGTCTGTAGTAAGCAAGAGTTGCAGTGTTTCCTAAAATAAGGAATCCTTCTAATAAGAAGGATTAGAAAACTTCCTACTCTGCTTCATGATTTCCATATCAGATGGCTTGAGTTTAGGTTTGTACAGCTCACAGTGATGCCAGCAAGATGCAGTAGATGCAGCATCTTTCTCTCAATCATGACCACCTCTCTTTTACCTGATTTACTTTGATTCTGCAATTGTCATATTGACGGTCTCACAATTCATATAAATCAACTTTTAAGTAGCTAGATTTCGGATTAAATGGCATCTGAAAATCTGAAGAGGATTAAATAGTTCAAAGTGATTGGTGGGTGCTTCTACTACACTTTCTATCTATTTTTCATTTAAAAAAAAGATACAGCCCCAAATCTAAATTTTACATGCTGGGTGACATATTCCCAGAAATATGTGTGAATGTTAAATTGCAAATGTAAAGGGGAAAATTATCCTCCCTGGACTTTTACCAATTTCAGCATAGATATAATTGAGGGTACTCTAAAATGTCCAAGTACCATTTAATTTTGCCCTTATTAGAAATTAACCCAAGCAGTGCAGTTTAGATTTGGTTAAAAGTTTGAAACTTCCCACTTCCAAGAACTTCCAAGAAGCTGTCAGAATAGGAAGGAGCAACCAGGATTAAGGTTTGATTGACTTCCAAACTACATGCAAAAAACCCAGATAAATTACATGTAAGCATATATTAATTCTCAATGGCTAGGTAACCATTTTCAGAAGCTTCACAAAGAGATCCGCATTTCTCTAGTTCCAATCACAAGGTAATTTTCAAGCCAAGTTACTTGGAACCATGTTTTGTTCTGCTGATGATTGTAATGGAATAGCACCAAGGATTAATTTGACTGCTAGGTGAAATTTCAGTGTTGACCTAGACAGCCATGGCAATGATACACTCATTGCTAAAAATGACGTGCCATGTTCAAACCTCTCGAAGCTCAAAGTCCTTCTGTCCAAAACAAGGTTCTCTAGCATATGGATAACCCAGAAAAGCAGAAACAAAAATCATTTGTTTCAGTATCTGGGCCAAATCGAAATCACCCTCATGAACCTTGGCCAGGAAAAAGGTAAGTAAAGAACACAGAGCAGCTCTAAGGTAAGTTGTACTGCCCTTAGAAGTTCTGTGCTGGAAGTGACCACTTAGCAGGCTTCAGTAGGGCAATATATGTTAAGCCTGTACTTTAAAAGAACTGGTAGATAAATACTAAGAATGTCACCAAAGGTAAGGTAATCAAACCCACATCTGTTCTTGGCCCTGCCAAAAAGGAACATATAAATATAAAAATAAAAATATGCACATAAAACTCTAGCGATACACATTTTTAATTAAATATTTCTGATAGACTACTTACTTAATACTGTTTATGCTGTGTATTGACGAAGATAATTTTATTTCAGGCCATTTCAATACTGGTCATGACATAAAACTTATGTTATTTTCTCCAGTGTGAGGGGTGTTTGAGAGATCCAGACTGAAAGACGCATATAACATTTTTAACTGGCAACCGTTTATAAGTATCTGGAGGTATTCAAGCAGGCAATCCCAGATCTGAGGAGCAATTACAAAGCAAGTTAAAATCTACCTAAAATTCTTTTATCAATTAAATGTTTTTTATAATTATGCTCTCAAAAGCTTTTCAAGAAAATACAGATTAAGAAAGAGGTTAAAAAAATAGGAAGTCTTTCTTGAGAAAAGCAAGTTAAATTATGAGGCTATACAAACAAAAAAACCCTGGACATAGATTCATATCAGATTTCTGCATGGAGATATAGCTGATTGATGAACTACAAATATTGAAAGTTTTAACAACAAATTTAACTACAAATTTTGACACTATTCTCTGAAAAAAAAAAAAGAAAAAGCCTTGCTCACAGAAGATAAGCAACCTACATTAACAGTGCTCAAAAAATCAATAGTGGGCTGAGATAGTAAATATTTAGCAGCATAGCCTGTTGCCTGCAGTTATATGGCAATAAAAGATGAGTTTGTGTTTCTGACAACCACACAAAAATCATTAAGATATTTAACAAGGCAGGCACATTCACGGTCTTTTTCTCCATCTTTTTACATTTTTAAGATTTCATATTTTTTTCGATCATCAACAATATTTTACTAATTTACTAGCTAGGAAATAAATCCTTCTTCAGAACTGAAGAGGTGTCTTGTGCTGGAGACTCCTCCTAATAAAGCCACAAAATCATCCATGGGAGGATATAGCAATTGTCAGTTACTCAGTTTTGGCTCTAGAACAATACGTCTAAAAATCAGTAAGTAGTTTTTGCTATTGGTAGTGATAACAATAGATGAGACATACTAGAAGTACCACATTTATTTGAAACATATTTGTGTACATATGCTTGATGCATACGTGTAGATACATACTCTGCTTCTCTGTATATTCTTAAAATTAAAAAATATATATATTTAATCTTGGTATTGATTAGGAACTGCTTTGGAAAGCATCAAAACATTAATAACTTTTTTTTTTATTAAATCCTTTCAATACAGAGAAGACATTTTTTCCTCAGTTTCGCATAGTTCCACTTTAGAAGAGGAAGATGTGAATTAAAACTATGAGAGTACTGGATTCACTACAGCCAATCCTTCCTACTAATGTACAGAAGAAATGCTTCTCACACACCACGAGAAGAGATTCAGAGTAAGAACCTAAAAAATTACATTAGGACTTTAGGAGATATTCAGATATTTAAGTCCAAAAAAACCCCACCCACCAGCAAATTATCTTGAGCTGCCTCATCTGAAGACTGATTGCATTTTACAAACTTCCTGAGTATTTATTGTAGGATAAATTCAGGTGCTTAAACACAGGTAGTGGCTCTAAGATATCCTGGATATAGGCACAGGCTGGCAGATAGAAGTCAGGTTCTACGAGAAACCCACACAGTTCTGCAGTAGGTGGAGATTCCACAGGTGAAAGGTCTTGTACCAAGTGCTAAGAGTTTGCAAGGGATGTGGGGAAAGCAATCAATTAACTTTGGTGAAGATGAGATGTAGTTACTGGTCTCCACTTAAAACAGGTTTTTATTCTTAGGGGACAAGACCAAGAGGTGTCAGATACAATAAACATTTACCAGAAATTTGAAGGAAAGAATTGTTTATGCTTTGTCCTATTCATAGTTCAGCTCCTCTCAAACATTGTAAAGGATGTAGGAATTTCCAATGTCACACATATTGTTATTTTTTTCTGCATGCAGTGTAGTTCTCATGGGCATTTTAAAATAAAATTCCTGCTATTTGTGAAGGTAGTACACCACTCAGTAGTATTTTGATAATGCTGGAAATTAGAGTGAATATTATAACAAGTAAATAAATTTAGCTTAGAGAACAATATATATTTTTTGAGGCTGCAGTGGAGGAAATAGTGTAAGGTCCTCCTCATTTCTGGCTGAAGAAGACATCTCCTTTCCTTATGCCATCTTCTTCACTTGATTCCCCTACATCCTTCTAAACTGCTGGCAGTATGTCTTCAGGAGCTGCTTCTTTGTTAAATCTATAGTGTTAAACTTCCAAAAGTAATTTCAACAAATTAGAAAGAAAGAACATACATTTTCTCTGTAATACTCGTTAAGTGCTAAATCTATGTTCATTATGACTTTTGAAAGTTTTAAGCAGTTTGTGATGTTTCTGTGAAATTCAAGCAGATAGCCACAAACCTCAATTAAAATTTTTTTTTTTTCCTTTTCTTGGTATTACAGAAGCAGAAAAAAACTCCTAGGTCTGAAGCTAAAATACAAGCATGAATAATGATGAAACAGCCAACGCACAGAAGAAAAAACAGAATATTCTTGTGTCATCAATATTTTTTTTGAGTGCTAGAAAAGAGAAAGAAGCAAAATTCTTTGCTTTGACATCTTCATCCCAAGGTAGCTATTATGTCATTCCTCAGGTTCTTCACATCTGCAGCTCTCTCATACATTCTCTAAATCGATCCTGTCTACATAGGGTCACCAATTATGAAAGCTGTGGGGTTAAATCAAAGCGCAGTTCTGCTGAAGGCAATAGATGAAAAAAAATAGAATTAAATAAGAATATTCTTCATTTATTCAATAATCTGGATCTTGACTAAGAGGAGACTTTTGACACTGGTCTTCTGTAGAAGTACTCCGACGAGAAAGAAAAAAAATAATATATTACAAATTACCTTGCTTTGTGTTAAGGTCTTCTTTAGCATTTGTAGATTTTATCATAGGGTGTATACAAAACTATACATAAAATCTACTTTCTTCTGCACAGAGATATTTCTGTGACAATGTTGAGGATCCAGAGAATTCTTAGTACTTTCCTTGCTTCTGTCTTTGTCTTCATTTTCCCTTCCCAGGCAGGATAAGTAAGTAAAGTCCATGATGCAGTTTTCTAGAGTGGTCTGGATATGCCTTGACCAGCAGCCGGAGTCTAAGCAATGTGTTGTGAGATGTGGGTCTGTTCCCTGTAACACCTAAAACTGCAAGAGAAATGAGGCTTCCTGTGACTGCTGCATAGTGAGCGAATCAATGGAAATTCAGTCAAGAAGACAGTTGCTAAGCTGACGTCACTTTGCCGTATGAAGTGTTCATTGCCTTGCACAGCATAATTCCTTTGCAACTGTACGCAAATTTCTCATCTGTCATGTCCATTTTCTTTAAACGAGGTTATACCAGTATTAGCATGAAGTAGGGAATGGTTTTCCACTCCTGAGGAAACCCTGTGACGCTTCAGAAATGTGCCCCCATACAATGACAACTAATATATTTTTTTTTCTAAGGAACTGACATTCTATTTTTACTCACAGTTCAGGAGTTCCTTTGTAACAAGCATGGCAGGGAAATGCATGGTAAGTGGAAGATTTCAAAAAACCTTTTAGAAGTTCACTCCAAAAAAACTTTGAGAAGCTCACTGATACCCAGCAATTTTCCTATGAAAAGTTTTATTTTAACAGATCCTGATGGAAACACGTTTTGCTGGAATTTCTCCAAGTGGCTGTCACTGAAGGAGGATACTGCAGACAATGCCTGTAGGGCAGTGACAGCTGTAAAATGTGTGGAAAGAACAGCCCTACCAGGACGTACAAGAAGATGAGGGATTGTGGGAGTGAACATTGGCAGTTTAGGATATAGTGGTCTTGGTTTATTCCCCATGTCAAAATTAATGCTCTGTCTTATGAACCACAGATGTCCAACGTTCTAGGTCAGCCATTCTGGGTCAGATAACGGATGAACCCAACACATTATTTTGTGTCCGGCAGTTCCCAAACTACTTCCCTAAAGAGTAGTCTGAAAATAGAGCAAATACCCTCAAACACTGCCCCAGTCTTCAACCATTTGTGGATCAGACACATCACAAGTCAGATCTGGTGCTTTTTCAAAGATGTTTTTTTTTTCCTTTTACATAAATTTTAAAAGTATAAGAAGAAATTTGTCTGACACAGATTCACAAATACTGTTACTGTGTCACTGTGTCTATCACACCTTCTACCATTGCAAGGCTGTTCCATCTGCAGTCATTTCCAACACTTTCATATGCAAAAAAGTGAAAAAGATGAGATATCCACCGAGCATCATTGATCCTTCCCAATAGTCCACGGCGTGTTTTGTAAGGTCCTTCAGAAGCAGCTGCTGCAGCACTGCAATACCTTAGCACAGGATGGTCGTCGTAGTTCCAGAAGTCTTGCTGCTGTACAAAAACAACCCTGCTCTGTCACACACCTGTGACAGTGTCTTATTCCTAGCAGAGTTTCCCAAAATGTGTTTCTGTATGTAATAACCAGCAGAACATTTTTGTGTGGTTAAGAACCCACCATAGGTACATGTAAGTGGAAGACATTACCCATTTTTAAAGGAAGTTCCACCATTTTTCTGCTTGCCAAGGGAGAAAAGAGCAGGAGGCATTTTTTCAGTGATTTGTCACGTAACATTTGTAATGCTTTTAGTAGTATTTTCTCTTGAACACCTATGAACTATCTCCTTTCTGACTGATGAATGGTTGGCATTAGTCAAAGGCCTATTGCTAAGGTATACAGCACAGTATGTAAAAATTGAAACATTATTCTGGTCCCAGTAGCTGTCACTGTCCAGAGCTTTTCTCATGATTATCTACACTACAGCATTCTTAGTTTCATTATATTTCTCCTACTCAATCCCTTCTGTAAGGTCAATTAAATTTTCTCTATTCTTAGTGATTATTCCCTTCAAATATTCACAGATAGCTATTATGAACCCTCCAGTTGTCTTTAACCAAGCTATAAATACGTATTCAGTGCTCTGTATTTTTTAATATATGAAGTCCTCCAATATCTCATCACATTTAGGGCTTTGCTCTGAGCTACTAATTTTCCGTTGTCTTTGGTGATTAAGTGTTTACAAACTTGTGGTAATGTCTGTGTGAGCTATTATCACTGTTATATTGAGAGGAATGATAATCACTCTGTCCTGTGATGTTACTCCTCCAAATACATCACCAAGGATCACACTGGTTTCCCAGCCATGTTGCACATCAGCACCTACCTAATCTGCTTCTTATGGAGTGCAGGGGTTGACATTACTAGTCTTTTCCTGTTATAATCTGTTTATTATTCTTTATAAGATTCTTTTTCCCTATTAATTCCTTCCTATGATGTAACGAAGTGTGTTCCAAGAGGACAAGCCTGAAGCTTAACCACTTGTTTCTGCTTGCAGGGGTTACTGTTGTGCCGCAGGAGCATCACACAGGGCCATGCAGTTCCGGGCTTTTCAAAGTATTTTCATTTTCATGTGCAATAAATACTGACTAGCATTGAAACCTTAGTTCGCCAATATCTGATTATTTGTTTAGATTTCTTGTTACAGCTCTTCTGAATACAATAACTGTTAATATGATTTGGATAGTAACTAAGTAATTATGCATTAAAAATTGAAAACCATATTCCAGCTTCAGTTAGTTGGAAGGAAAGTGATATTTTGATTAAAATTTCCCTGAAACATTATTTCAAAACATCTGTTGCTCTCTAATTTTGTTTTCTTTTGTTCAGAGCAACACGATTTCAGTTTGTGGTTATGCAATCGTGTCTTTCCCTATTGACAAAGAAAACAAAAACCAACTAGTTAATTGAATAAAGATGTTGATTGGGAAAAGTTTCTTCCCAGCTCTAACTCAAACTATGCTAAGAAAAATTAAGAGAAATTATTTCGTAGGAGGATATGAACTCAAAAAATAAATGTTAAATACTTAAAATCATGGTGCATACCTGCACTGCAGTAACACAAGTGACTATGTTGGTATAGATAACAACCTGAATGCTCTTTAGACTGGCTGAGTTGGGTACCAAAACCAGCATACTTGTGCTATTTTAGTTCAGGCTAATTTCAATCTGCTGAAGAGAGTGTGTTCACTGTGACTACAACATGGGTGTAGCTCTAACTTGGTTAAAATCCCGTGGCAAGGATTTGTTGTTGAATGATTTTAGACCACCTGTATAGAGTGAGGAAATTCTGATATATAATGTTTGAATCAATGTGGACCTGTACTAGGAGTTGATTAATTTACTGATGGGTCTTTCAGGGTTTTTGAACAAATGTTATCGATAATGGTTGAAAGAGTTGTCAGGTCTGTGCCTGCCACCATCGCTAGACACAGAAGGATTCCAAAGTTGCAAATCGCTCTTTCAATTCAGCCAAGCAAAGGAGATTTTGGGTCAGGGAAGTTCATAGTTTTTCTTCTCTTTTTTTTTTTCCTTCCTCTGTAAGTATAGAAAACTGAATTTAATCACTAAAAAACCTGGCATCTTTTGCCAGTAGGGATATTTTTGTACACTCTAATGGATTATTTTTGCTCTGCTTGGCAGGGGACCTTTTCCTCCCTGTGCAACAACACTGTACATCGAAAGTTATATTAGATGAGTTGAGACTAGATACCCACTTTACATGTCTGCAGTTCACCCTTTGAAATCCACAGTCTTTGTTCTTTAGATAATATTCTCGTGCTGCTGACCTTCCAAATGTTTCTTTAATTTCTGTTCCCTGCTGCACTGCAGGAGTTTTATGAGGGTGAACATAGAATTAGTAATCCATTTCCATTAGTAGTAAATCTGCTTTTGCCCTTGCAGGGGAACCTTTGCTTCGGTGTCTGTACTTTTGCAAAAATAATGAATTCATGCAGGAGGTTATCCAGATAACAGCAAACCAGGGTTTAAAGTCTAACCTGGTACACCACTGCCTCAGGGCTAAATTCTGAGTCCATTTAAGCAGAAGAGGTGGACCACAAACATGAAAACTCTTCCCCCATGGCTGCTCCAATCACCAAAATGCATGCAGAGGTTAGCAATTCTGTAATTTAAATGTGCTGTGAGTATTCTGTTTTCAGGAGAACAAAAAGGCCCTTTAATCAGAATTTTCCCTCTCTTTTCTTGATTGATCTTGTCCACTTAATTAACTCGTGCTTCAGCTGCACTTCATCTAGGAAGTTACTGTGTTCACAACCATTCTCAGAAGCAGATTACTCTGTTTTATTTATTTATATTTTATTTGTATGTTACATTTATAATTTATAGATATAATGTACACATTTTGTTACTACCAATTTGATGTTGATTCATGTTATAATTTCAATAGCACTCAACAAAATTCTACATCTATTGTAAAGTTCATATTCCAATTACTGTGTCAACATTTAAAGGAATGTCTCCTGCTGTTTTTTAAGTGAAAACAAAATGAAATATGTAGCTTAAGGTTCCAAGCTAGCACAAAAAACTACATTTTGCTACACATTCTCCACAGGACACAGAAAGTACTAGAAGAGACTTCTAGTAATTATATGTAATTGTCACACCCAGAAGTATAATAAAACTGGTTAAATGACAAAAAAAATCCCAGCCTGTATATTTATTTATTGATATGCTTTTGAATTTTGGATCAAGTTTTAATTGATGTGATGAGCTACAAAAACAACAATTCAATTAAAAAAAAAATCAGAAAAATACTCTCGTGCAAGAATGATGTCTATATTATATTACAAGAACTAGGAGAATATATATATATCTCCTGCAACTAAAGTGCAGATTTGTTTGTTATATGTTTAAATTTATATATAATATATAGTAGAAAAGTAACTGGTTACCCACTTACTCATAAGAAAGCAGTTTTCTCTATATGTGTTGGTCTAAGCTTAAATATCAGGCTGCCAAATAAATGTAGGAAAGAAAGGACAGCTGATAACTTGCTCCACTGAGCAGCTCACAAGAGTGATGGAACAGCATCAGAACAACTGTCCCTAGCAAAATTTTATCGTATTAGTCACTTCCAATTTCAATACAACAGTAAAATCTGTGACCTGTTTTGAGGAGCCGATTCATCTGAATTTGGCCTCTTAAAAGTTAATATGAAGAAGCTTTCAATATGGATCCGCTTATGAGTGAAACAATGAGGATTACAGGGTGTTAGAGAGGTTGGATGTACCCTAAGGGTATAATCTCCGGTGAGGTCAAGGCTGGGTGGCTTAGCGAAAAAGAGACGTGTAAGCACTGTAAAGATCCATTTTCTCAGCTCGATAAAACAGGGAAGAACATGGTTTGATGGCTCACTCTTTACCAGGTGAAGTGCACAAAAAAAAGGTTGCTACATATTCTCCGGCATTAAAACTGAAAAAAAGCTAGAAAGATAACTCTTGTTCATTTCATATTTAATCAGGTCTATAACCTATTAAGCACGGACAAAGGTATGTGACAGATAATGACATTGTTTGGCAAATACATCTCCGTATGTGTTCTTCTCTGACTCTCCAAGCTACTAACATTTGCACTTTCCAAAGAAGAAGTTCTGGAAACACAGGTAAAAGAAGAAAATTTTGAACAAGTAACTGTAAGAAAAATTAAAATATCCCTTTTGTAGTTTATAAAATAAATGACCCACGCACTCTGATTTACTAAATAAGGCTCCCAGACTTTCACCCAGATCTTTGTTCTGGTGTGCCATAAAACAAGATTAGCCATAACCTAGACAAAGTTTGTTTTCTCGAGGAAGGAGAGAGCACCACAGAACCAGCACTTCAGCAGCATCCAGCTGTCAGAAATGTTCCCTCTTGCAGAATGGGCACAGCTGCTTTGAGTGTTAATCTGTGTGCCCATTGAAATCTGAATTTCTTGCTTTCAAAACCACATGCCTATATTGCGGTTTAGCAAAATTGCATAGTCAGGAACACTAAAGCTTCACAACACAGAAGTGTCCAGAAATCAGTATAGGACCTTCTTTTTTTAAAAAAAAAAAAGTGACTTTGTGAATAACAGGGAGCAACTGAGGGTCAGGGAACAGCATTTTGCAGCAAAACCAGAAAAAGAAAAACATTTCAACCTATGAAATATCCCATTTTCTGCATCTCATGTCAAAGTGGAGCTCACTTAAATGTGAATACCCTAAGTCATGAAAGGATAATCAAATGGCACCTTATCTGAGCTATATTTTATCTGAAGTATTTTAAACACTTGAACTACTTGAAATATGAAAACATTTGCACTTTAATATGGGGTTTCCTTTAAAAGAAAATCCCTCATTGTAATAACAAATCAAATAGCTGCCCTGGTCATGTTCTTTTAATGTCTGAAACTGGCAGCTGCCAGATGAGGTGAACATGCAGTGCAAGCTTGGGTAGTAATTCTTTTCTTTGCAGATGTTTTTTATCACACAATCTAAGTGATGCTTGCAAATTGAGAACCCTGTTAAGTGTGTAGTTGAAGTCACTTGCTGTTTGTACTAATCACTTGCAATATTTGTGTAGTAAGATATATTTTGAACATCTAAATATATATCAGTGTAGAGCTTCTCTCTGAAATTGAAAACCCCACGTTCCACATTTTTAAGAAAGCCTATAAATATTACATAGATCCTTTAGAAATGGCCCAACTATAATTAATTGGTCTGATAATGAGATCAAGTTTTCTAGACCTTTCCCCCACACATGACTGTAATAGAGACTACAACTGCACTTCCTAAGATGAAAGTTACAACCTCCGTCTGTTATAAATAATTTTTTTCTTTTTTGGCAAGAAATTGCCAAAGTGGCATGCAGCCAGACTTTTCCACCTCTCTGCAGCTTTCCAACCGTGATCAACAAGACCAGTTGCATAATAATCCATTCTGTTGCTCATGTGCTAAAATTATATGTACATTTAGCTGTTTTGCTGAGAGAGGCTTATGCCACTATACAATGCAAATAAGGGGGTTGAAGCTAACCCTTCGGGCCTCCATCAAAGTTAATAACAATCTTGCCATTGATTTCCATAGGCTTTGTATCAAGATCTTAGATTTTATCGAGTGGAGCTTTGCGACCTGAGGGGAAAAGTGAATGTAAGACAACCCACAAGGGAGGTTTATCTTCTCCTCCTGGGACATATCCATGGTAAAGATACGAGTCAGCTACAGCTTTCTGCAACCAGCCCTGTCAAATTCAAGTCGTACGTGCTCAGGTGCTCTCTTCTGACTGTTCTCCTGCTCGGTCCCTATAGGTTAAAGAGGCAACCGCCATATAAATAAAGCCAGTTGTGATAGCTAAGCCTGCTAAGTATTGAGCATCTTCAAATGCATCACAGTACCATGTGCCTTACTTAAATGATAAGATTTTCTTTCTCAGTAGCGCAGCTTTAAATAGGAAAATTGACATTTGCATTTTTAAAAAAAACAAGTACATCCTTGGAGAGTTGAATTTTTCTGTCGCCTCTGGAAACAGAGCGTCCTGTCAGACTTAAAGACAAGACTTCAGTAAGAGAACGCATTAACCTAGTGACCATTTCCTGAAGTTAAATCATCCTAAACAACCAAACAAAATTCTCCTAATTAAATCTGATAAAAAAGTTTGAGCAGACTGAAAATTTTGTGAAACGAATCTCTTAACACTGTCACAGACAAGGACAGAAAAAATAAATTATTATAACTATTCCAGATTTTATTTCTCTGTAAGCAGTGTTATCTCACTCCCAGAAATAGCACTTTTATTTTTCCATCCAAAAATAAAAACAAAAATGGTGATCGTGTTTTAAAGGATAATCTAATTTATTGTTAATGGTTTGAATCATTCCAGGGGTCAAAGGCATCTTTTACATCAATTTGCAAAAGCAAATTAATGTTTTGAAGGAAATGTAAAAGTCAAGTTGCTTGGGAGTACATTAAATTATACGCTAGTTAATGGTGTTAGAGAGATGGTTTAAAAATAAATTGCCCATAGTACCTTTTAATAAAGGAGCTAAATGCATTTTTGTTCCCTGCTAAAAGCAGATGCCTATTTGGCACTGTTTTGAATCCCATTTGCCATGTATATTTTGATTAATACTATGCCCGGTAATCTGCTCTACGTGGTCTAGGTTCAGTAACCTCACCGTAAAATAATGAGCCTTCAAGAATAAAAAATATGCTAGCTATAAAGTTCTGTATTCTGAAGGGCTCCAAATGTATTCAAATGAAACAAAAAAAAATCTTTCACCCTGTAAATTTACTTAAAAGTGAAACTTTGATATCTCAATTTGTATTTAGCTTTCTGTCTGAGCTCTGAAAGCTGGACAAGACATCACATTTTTAATATGTTTTCTGTAAATACCTTTTCTTTGAGTCAGTTGCCATGGGACCTTGCAAAAGCCCTAGTCTTAAGGGATCTTATGGCAACCGGGATGCAGCCAATAGCAATGAGTTCACTTGTTAAGTAGTGTCTTCAGAAAAAGGTCCAGCACTCATATTTTATGAAATATGTAACATAATTTACCCAAGGTTGTCAAAAGAGATGAATTTCAGCCAAATGCAAGGTAATAAATAGTAATATGTGCTGCGTATAGTTGACTTATAACCCTTGGCATTTTGAAACAAAATTCTTTTGAAGAATTCATTTTATACGTCATAAACTTTCCTATTGTTTTTCATGTTTTGACTGTCTTTGTCATCAGATTTCTTGTGGAAAGTATTTCTGAAAACTGTAAATGAAGCATTATTTTCAAGAATATTTATACAGGTCTCTGTTTCTATGGTGTTCTCGGAATAAGAAAGTTAGTAGTGTAGAAAAATGGTCTGTTTCATTAGATCAGAACCTAGGGGGAAAAAGAGGCAATAAGGTAATGTACATGTGAGCTTTTTTATTATTATTTATTTAATGATTATAGAAAAACCTTCTCCAAGATTGAAAGTTATTTGTTTTTTTGGCGTACTCATGTTATTTTGGGGAACAGGGTAATGTCATGGTTGTTTTATTACTAGTAATAGTACTAGTAGTATAGTACTATTATTATTATTATTATTATTATTATTATTATT
>Ga0181612_182812_pt1 | contig 20331 bp, 11 predicted proteins | sample HoacroProtozoa21_FD_119630 | JGI IMG/M metagenome (GOLD analysis project Ga0181612, IMG submission 119630) | Hoatzin crop microbial communities from Cojedes, Venezuel. Combined Assembly of Gp0051906, Gp0051904, Gp0051908 | reverse complement strand
TGAAGGCTGTTGGTTTTTTTTTTTTTTAAACAAAATGTGCGAGCGGGGGGGGCAGCCACCAGCATAACGGTGTCCCTCGTCCCGAGTAAGCTGAGGCTGAAGCACGAGTGTGGTGGGAGGATGTCTTTGTTGCCCTGGTTAGACTGACACTGGAAACTTTATTTTTGGCACTTTCAGAGATAGCATCTTCGTGTTTCCTCTTCAACTGTCTCTCCTCTGCTTTGCATATTGGTTGGATTTTTTTTTTTTCCCTCTTCTCTTTATTTGCCTGCATCTCACCTTCCCTGTTCCATCCCCTTCCCACCCCGCTCGCTGTTTGGCTGCTTGGGGCTGCACCCACGGGAGTGTGACAGGCGCCTTCCCCTCCCTGGGGGGTCCCAGCACTGCCCACGGGTGTGCTGGGAGAGGAGAGGCCATGTCTTGCTGTGGGTGATTAACCAGCACCTCCTGCCCTGCGGCGTTAGGGTTGTCTGCTGTCGTGGTTCGCAAAGGGCAGGAGGTTGCAGGTGGCACTGTGCTACCTGGAGGGACCGAGAAGGTGGTTGTATGTGTGGGGGTGCTAGATCAAAATCCTGGGGGTTTTTGGTTGTTCGTTTAGGGATCGTGGTCTGGAATCCAGTAGAAATTTGGAATGCTTCAAATGCTACCAATTTTTCTTTTATTTTACTTTGCTGTAACCAGGAGCAAAATTTAGCATACTGCTCTTTGTTGGTATTTGCTAATTGGTAGCTTTTGGGTGGGTTGCCTGGAGGTTTCTTGAATGTCCAAGGTGAAATGTTTGGGCTGTGGCTGGAGGCTTCGTCTGTGAAATGCTGTATGAGAAGAGGTGCAACATTGCCCTGGAAAAATAGCAAGATGCTTTAGGTTGACTTACTCATGCTGCACGGTGCTTGGGAAACCTCCTATGCTTGGGCGCAGTTTTGTTTGTAAAGCCTCGGCGAGGATCTTGTCTGACAGCTAATTATTGCAAGTATTTCAGTGAGTTTTTCTTAAATCGATGCTCTGCCCAACCAAGACCGAGCTACATCTTGGCGTCTTCTGGCCAAGTCCTGTGGGCAGAGTGTTTCCAACCAGAGTCTTGGGCATGAGCCTTTCAGCAGGCTGCTGTGGTTCCTGGGCAGTGATGCTCCAACGATTTTCTTCAATGCACCTCAGGATCCTGCAGCAAACCCCAAATATTTTAATTTTACCCCATCTATGTTTTCCAAAGCCCTATCGTTTTGCCCCAGTGAGCGATGGAGTAACGTTACCTTGAGATCCCAGTGTCAATGTTGCCAGTTCCACCAGTAAGAGGAGTCTCTGCGGTGCCTTACCCAGGCTTTCAATCATGCTGGCAGACGACTCTGAAAAGACTATGCTGACTTGTTTCTTTTAAATTTAACCATATAACAACACATAAAAATGAATGGGGAAGCCGTGGTATTACAGCCTTTTGCAAGTAATGCTTGTTTGATTGGTCATACCAATAAATTGTAGATCACTTCAGAATTGCAGCTTTGAATAGATTACCCAATAGGATTAGTGCCTTCGACTTCTTCTCATTACTAACTTAATTTATGTGACCAGAATGGAGCAGGGTTATGTTTTTTTTAAAGTAATCCTGAGTCCAGTCCTCTAAGTGCTCCATACACAGAACTCGAGTTTATTCTGATGCCAATCTGGGGAGGCCGCTTGCAGGATTGGGTCCTTGACATTCAGGAGAAAAGTATGAGGATGAAAATGCAGTGATTTAATAGCTGTTGAATTTCTTCCATACATGTGTATTTACTTGAATCCTCAGCTGTTGTAGTGTCATGGATTTAATTGATTTGTGCTAGCTGAGTATCATGCCAAGGCATGTAAATCTAAGCAATACTCTTTAAATTGCTTACAGCAATTAATTACCCCTTAATATTGATGTAAGATAATGTGGTAGAAATCAAGTGAAACTGACACTCTTCGCTGTCCTTTTTTCTCCCAAAAACTGCCATTGGAAGGGCTAGCATGCTGCCAGTCTGTGACTCTGAAACAGTGGCTGGTGTCCTACAGCATCTTCTGTATTTGTATCAGTCTCGCTCCTTTTTATTTAGTATGTCTAGATTTACACCAGCAAAAAGCCACTCAGGGCTGACCCCAACCCTTGCTCCAAGAGCAGGCAGCCAACCCACCAGCTGGGTTGATGGAAGGGGAGCGTGAATCAAACCCAGGTCCTGCCAGCAAGCTTTGGGCGGGTGGCACACGGCAGCGGGAGGGTGGCTGTTGAGACCCAGGGGCCGTTGGGAGAACTCATGCATTTTAGCAGTTACTGGGTTTCCTGTTGTGGTTCTCTGTCGCCCAGAATGGTCACAGCCTTGAAGAGCGCCTTTGCTGCTGCGGCTGCCTGACCTGGGTTTGAATGCCAGCGGTGCTTGGGCGCTGGCATGCAATAAAGATTGCCCTGTGCCCAGACACAGCGGGAGCACCCTGCTTTCGGGGGGTGGTGTAGGTGGGGGTCCGGAGGTAGAAGAGCAACCCATACATCGAGCCACAGGGTTGTCAGTGCTGGAATGTAGTTAACAGTTCTTCCTTTTTTGCTTCTTCCTTCAATTCACACAGTATTTGCATTTTATTTCGCTGCTGCAGTGTCATTTCTTTGCTTTTGAGATGGATATAGTAGAATTTTTCATGATGCTTTACACAGAATGAAACAGGTGAGAAATGGTCGCCTGTTTTGGCATTGCTACCACATTCAGTGTCTTGATGTTCTTCAAAATATAAATTCATACTGATGAAATTCAGAAAACATTGTGCATGATAACAGTGAAACATGTCTGACTTACCTTGCTAGACCCATGTTTTCCTTTTTAAATTTTTTTTTTCCTTTTCTTTTTCTCTTTTTTTTCGAAACAGGAAGAGAAAATCCATTCAGGAGAAACTCTTCTTCATGTAAGTGTTATTTATGCTTGTTTATGAAATTACAAAAGGGTTATAAAGCTCATGAAAACGTTCAAATACTGAACATTTACCATCTGTCCATAGAAACCAAGTATAGAACATGTAAAAATAGGCTGTAGTTACACAGTAATAACACCCAGCAACTGTTACCTTATATCTATCTGTGCAGTTCTTCTGTGCATATCACTGCAGAATTTAGAAACCATTGCAAAGCACTCTGCAGACATTTAAGCAGCATGCCCGTGAAGTTGGTGTGTAAATCCCAGAGGGGTAATATTCGAGTGGTTTGCCCAAAGCAGAGGAGACCCGTAAGTGAGAGCTCGTTTTAGCACCCCAGAGTCCCCGATTCCCAAACCCTGTGACAAGAGTCAGCTTCTCTGCCTTGGATCCTACAAAATCCAAGTTCTGCCTATAGAGCCATGTGTTTGCGTGCATGTATATGTGTGGGTAAGAGAGAGTGTGTTTACGCATATTTGGCCTCAAATAACCTGTAGGTATTTCAGGCCTTTTCTACAACCTGTGGTGATATCCATTAAAATAAGAGTAGATGCCACCAGCTGCTGGTGAATACTGTTGCAAAGGTTTTGTGAAAGCGTTTGGTTCCAGACTGGCGGCTCAGTCTGGGTGAGCCCGGTGCAGTATTCTTCATGGGACCAAGAACGCTGCATGTCATAAAAATCCAACAGATTTTCTTCCACACCATCTATTGACCTGGTTTGCTTGTAGATCTCAGGTTTGAAAATGCTTGAGTAGTATAGGAAGCTCTGCTCTGGTATTTCTTCCTAACTAATATAACTGATTAAATGTTTTAAGGGGCTGCATAGATGAAGACTCATTGCCTTAATGCAAAGTTAGCTCAATCAGGAAGATGACTGCATTGTTCCCAATGCAGGGCCCACTTCGCATAACTTCCAAGCATGTACTGCGTCCAGTGGCATGGCAAGACCACGAGCGCTCACCTCAGGCTGATTTCCCATAAGTCAACAATTTTTTTGGAAAAATAACACATATCTCAGAATTGCAGCACTCCATTATGCTTGCATAGCAACTGCTGGTTAATATGTAGCAAAACGCCATGTGGTAACAAATGTTTTTTCGCTATTGTTGAGCTGGAATGTTAGTTCAGCTTCTAGATAAGTGGCTTGCGCAAGGCGCTCCGGTAGACCATGATTTCTGTGGCTTGTACGGTAGTTCTGTAGGCAACCGTGTTCTGCTTTTCCTCTCCCCTGTGCTTCCCTTCATCTTCCACGTGAGCGAGGGGTGGGCTTAGCTGAAGGCAGGGACCTGGCAGCCCTTTGCATCCCGCAAAGCACCAGTGTCGGGTTTATATTAAGCCCGTTGCTAGTCAAGCATCTGTTGAAAACACTCTTTATTCTGGTTGTGTGTCTAGCAGAAACGTTGTAAGATGCTTTATTTAATAGCTTTAAACCACAAGTGTTCTTTGGCTGGTTTTATGGATATCATAAGAATCTTTCAAGTTAAAATAAAAAAAAAAAAGCCAGCAGTTAGTGAAAGACACCCCACAAAAGGATTAAAGAATCCTCTTTCCATGCAGCTGGAATCCTAGCTGAGACTAGCTTAAGAGATTGTACTTTTGAGAATGTAAATCATCATTTTTAAAAGGTAATGGAGAAGGAAAACTCCAGAAGGCTTTTGATTATGACCATTTTCAACATTTGTAGGTCATTATTATTTCATTCTAGGGGAGGAAATTCAAACCTCCTGAAAAGCCTGTGAAGCACTTGCTTCCCGGAGATTTTAAATGGGAAACAGTGCAACAAAACCACCTTTAAGGGAAAAAGCTACCAAACGGAGAAGAACCTGAATGCATGAACCCTACAGCAGTGACTGTATGGTGTCTGGAAACTGCAGAATAAGCGTGCAGCGCAGTTCTGAGGAGTTTTGTCTGGAGATTTCAGTGCCACAAACGAGTAACCAGGAGCTTCCTAAGTCCAATACATATACTCCAAGATGAACGAGTAATGAAAAGTTTGTGGTCCAGAGGCCATTTGCGGTGCAGCCTTCCATCACCTGCTGTGGCTTTTCAACAGCTAATGGCAAGCTTTGAGCATCAGAGCCTCTCTCTTCTGGTTCTGTGCATGAAATATTACGACTCTGACTCAATAACTCTATTTGTACCTGTCTGTGCATTGGCTCCCTTTGTCTTCTTCAACTGTGGGTTTTCCAAAAGAGTGTTAAACTCCAAGGGTGGGAATAGCAAGGCTGTAGTGAAATGGTAGGATCGTGAAGCATCCAGGACAGGGACCTCCCCCATGCCCCGTTCTGAGGGGGTTGACTCCTGTTGTGGTCAATGCTCGGCGGGGATTAATCCCGCAGGACTGTGACTTGGACCAGTCACTGTGACAGGAGGTGACTACTTTGAGAAAGGACTCTTTGTGACAGTAACCAGCCATATGTAGTTGTAATGATATGAAAGGGACCATCTTATTGTAGTCACTTTGAGACAAATACTACCACAATTCATTACTTTCCATCAGTGCCTCATCCTATGGAGGAATCACCACTGCCCATCTACATTGAGGAGGGGACAGAAGTCCCGACTGGTGAGTGCAGTTGGGATGGGATATGTTTAAGGGGGGGTATAACGGTACTTGGGTTTTATATTCCTCATGTTTGTGTATACCCATTTGTCAATGAAAATTGTAAGGGCTGTTGCAAATGTTTTGGGATTTTTTTAAATTTTATTTTATTTTCTTAATGCAAGTGTATTTTGGAGCTCCTGAGTATGTTAAATACTGCTAGTGTTGGTTTTCAGCTAATCATAAATCAAAGTACATAGATTGTGTATTAACATTAAGAGCTTCCCTGCAAGATCTTGTAACGCAAGGCTGGGGAAGACCACAAGTATCACAAGAGGTAGTTCCCACTTCAGCCTTTGACCTCAGTGTAATAATCTGCTCCTTGGGTCAGTAGTTTTTGTCCTGCTGATGCTGTCCTGTCCGGCACCCTGCAGACTCGCATTTTCCACACCACTGAATAGCCAGAATAGAGTTAGAGAGGTTTGCTGTTACCTGCGCTGCACACCCCCATTTCTGAGCTCTTCTGTGGATGTATTGTCACTACCAGGAGATACAGGTTTGGCTGTTGGGTTTTGTTTTGTTTTTGAAATAGAGGAGCAGTCTTTCAGATAACCCATAAAGAAAGAGACTAAAAGATCAATCAGTTGGTCTGTGGTTATCTCTTTGGACTGTAGAAAGCTGTGACTGCAGCATTTCCCAGAGCCCTTTATTCAACCTGTTGCATATAGTAAGTGTGCCTTGGCTACCACCTTGGGAGTCTGCCCTGTTGAGCAGATATGTCTCTTCAAATAGCTTTTTCTTATTATACATCCTGAATTTTTCCATTCCTAAATTCAAGCAATTGCTTCTTGTCCTACTGTCTTTTGAGATAGATTAATTACCTTCCTTTACACACAGTACCTTGAAGATATTTATATCTGGATCTCAGCCCAGGAGTCTTCTCATTTATAGACCATATTAATTTAGCTCTTTTACTCTCTCCTTAGATCACTTTTGTTGTTCCTATTTGTATTGCCTTTAATTTTTCTACGTCCTTTCTAATCTGTGGAGACTTGAACACTCATACTATATCCTCTGTGGTTGTTTTGACGTAGCATTATGCCTTAGATTTCCATAGCATCCCCCATCATAAGTACACATCCAGAAATAGCTTAGCCTTTGACCCTTCTCCTGCATCACACAGAGAAACTATTACTTGGCTAATCTTACTTGCAATCACCTTTACGTCTTTCTTGAATTCATGGCTTGGCAGCTAGCTGCTGCTCTCCTGAGATGCAGGGCTTTATCCTTACTAGCATGCCACTTACTTATTTTACCCAGGAATAATTGAAGACAGTATGCCTATGCATTCATTTTAATGCCCTGGGATTTTTTCATTTATGTAGTTGTTACTGTTTTATCATATGTAGAGAGCAAAGAAGTACTTACAATTTTATATGTTGCTACAACTGTCTTCTGTACGTTACTCCAGACTCCTTTTCCAGCTCCCTCATACTCGTTTGCATACCTTCCCTAACTTTTCCTTCCTCCAGTTATTAAAGTTCATAATGTAAAACCTGACAGGTTTAGCCTTCTCCTTGTCTTCATTTTGTACCCTTTCTCATTACACAGTTAGCATATTGTTGGTGTATCCCTTCCATGCGTGGCACGGTGTGGTCTTTGCCACAGCAGATCGTCTTTTCCTCACCTCTGCTGGGGTTGTAGTCAGCTGAACGTCTGCTCAACACCAGTCCCTTCTTGTGTAGCCATTAAGGCTAAGTTCTGTCGTGTCCCCTGGTATTTCGTCTTGTCTTTCCCATTGCACTGAGGAAACCTGGACTGTCGGGATGGTGGTATCCACACAAAGAAGAATATTGTAAGGCTGATGAATTGCAAAACTGACCAAATGAAAAAAGACCCCACCTATGAGTGAAAAGCTTTTTAGAGGATGTTTGTTGGGTGCTGTCATGAAGCATGTTTGTTGGTCCAGGCTCTAAAATACAGCAGTAGCGGTGAAATGGCCAAATTGGGTTGGGGAGGGCATCGTGTTTACTTATTTTAAATAAGTGTTTGGACTGTCAGTACAGCACACTGTGGTTGAGGGGGAATGAGTAGAAAACGTAAATGATGCAGAGAGGAGAGCAAACCACAAGCTCGGGGTTTGGTATTTGAATGCCTGGCATGGGTCAGGACTTTTGTAACAGTTGGATGCAGAATAAATCGTCAAGCTAGGAAGTCAGCTGCAGAAGGCTGACCTGGGTCTGGGTCTCGGTTTTGGTCCTGCTTTCCAGTGAGCTTACCAGCATGATCCAGATCCAGGGTGCCCATTTGCGCCTGTGTAGACCAGAACAGGAATAAAAAGAAGTCCTTTCTGAGTTTAGATTGGAGAAGAATAACACACCATGCAGTTGTTAGAACAATTCAGCACAACCATCATTTAGTTTTAAAAGATTGTTTGGAGAGCTTAGATTATTTCTGCATCTGAAACATACTTTGGATAGTATATGGAGCACATAGTCTTCTGGCCCAAGCCTGAATGGTGGTGGTAGATCGCTTTGTAGCTTCTGTATTTATTTAATAAAAAAATAGAGAAATCAGTAGTTTGTTTCAGAGTCTAAATTTAACAACCCTAATTATTTCGAGCAATTTGAAAAGGAACATAAATCTCACTTGTTTATTACAGCTGCTTCATGAAAACAGCAGCTACAAATAATACCCAATAATGAAAATCTAGCTAACGCTGTCGTGAATTAACCAGCAAGCGAACGAGCGTGTGGGATCTGGACAGAGGCAGCCTTTCTTTCTCTGGAGGGAGGGCCTCTGCACAGGGAGAAGGCAGTTATTACCTAAATGCTGGTTTTATCTCCTTGGATGAAATTAAGACTTTGACATTTCTGCATAGATTAATAAGACTTTAGATTGGAAAAGGTCTGAGCTCTTCTTAATTTTTATGTACTTTTGCACTTTCTGGCTTACGTTCCTCGAGGAAGGTAGGTAAGCAAGATGCAACAAACGTTAATAAATCAAAGACATTTCTGACGAGATGGAGAGTATTTTGTGAGCACTCGCAAAGAATCTACAGAATAATAATAAAAGAGCGCAAGTCAGACCCTGGCAGTCTTTGTTCAGGCACGGTTTCAACTGTCTTCCACACAATTAAATGGTTCACAAGTTTGAAGTTGAGGACAGGCAGAGCAGGTCATTATTTGCCATTGTCATTCGTGCTAAGGTCATGGCCACATTCCACGATCACCATTTGGAACCTGGTGTGGTAAGCAATGAAAAAACCGCCTGAGGCTACACAGTCCAAATTTACATTTTATAAAGCAAAAACCCAGGAGCAAAATATTTGTATTGGCAGTCATTGTATTTGGCCTGTGCAGAACATCACCGAGGGAATAATTGCCTCCTCAGGGATCAAGGAGCAGCAGAGCTGTAGGTTGAGATGTTTGTTTATATTATTCCTTCCAAGTCACATTTTGAGACATAAGTGTTGTTGAATACCTGTAAAATTAGCTGCAAAGACATAACAAATTCAGGATCTAATTCTTGACTGATTCACTCCAGTGTAGCTTTGTTGATTCCAGTAGCATTGCTATTGCTTTATCGTTGTATAAACAGTATCAAAGTCAGACCCCCCTTTTCAGGAGTCAGTCCTGCTGACCATGAAACCCCCGGAACTTCTGCTGTAGCTCTGTGTCCCTACGTGGGCAAAATCCCAGTGGTCCACTTCTGATCTTACTGGCCCATTTTGCTAATGAATAGCACTGGCTTCAGTGGTCTTGTGTCAAAAGTACACAGGTGTTAGACCTTGTCTGTATGTATTTTTTTCCCCTGTTAAATCATCTCGATATGAGGGAAAGCTCCATGAGCACTCTGAAGCCATATTCTCTTGGTGGTACTCGCAAGCCATGGTGTAGCCTTGGCTCATTTGAGTGATCTTGATTACGGGAGAAGAAAGTTCTTGTAATTGCTCAGAGTTTCTTCTGCCACTGCTTGATCACTGCTTTTAGGCATCTCTGATGTCTTATTCATGTTAAAAATTGGATTTTGGGCAGACTCACTGAAAGACCGATGCTTGCTTTGTTGTTTTTTTGCTCCTTCGTTAAGAGTTAGAGCTGTTTTTGAAGTGGGGTGAGCCATAGGAAGGGCACCTTTCTGAGACAAGGAGAGAATTCAGCACCTTTTCGAGAGCTAGCTCTGTGTCTCTCTAGGAGTTTGCTCTCCCTCATAAGAGAAGAGAACCATGTCTGAGATGCACTTCAGAGTTTGCTCTTCCATGGGGTGCTGGCACACAGAAAGCTTGATTTTTACCAGGTATTGAGTGCCTTCTGCCAGGTATTGAGTGCCCTCCTATCCTTTGCAGCCAAAAAGGAGTTGATTGCTCTTGGCATCAGGCAAATCTGGACCCAGAAGACCACAGGTAGTATTTACCAATTATTTATGTGCTTTCGCATGCCAGAGATTGTCTGAATTTATTTCCCTAGCATACAAGAGATTTCAGGTGTTAATGACACTTGTCTGCCATTAAAACTTTTTTTAAAAAATTAGAATAATACAATAATAAGCATGACATTTATTGCATTGCCATGGGGAAATTAAAACCCCCCCAAATTAACTACATTCCAAATAACTATTAGCTCTTTAGCGCTATTGCAAATGTGTGAGTTGTATACCCTGAATGAGCACCATATGCCAGTTGATTGTGGCTCAGTGAGTCACAGGACACATTGTGGAAAGCAAGAATTGCTTGGCATGCATTGTAATAGGGTTTTTTGTTTGGTTTTCTTAAAGAAATGCGTTTTGACTCTGACAATAAAATGAGTATCATCTCATTTTATGATATGCTGCATTTTATCATATGCTGCCACCAGGGACTGTTGCTTATTTTGTACTTAACCTGGAGCTTACTCATTTGTCACTCATCGCACACACCCTCTGTCTCTTTTTCTTTCCAACTGCTTGTATTGTATGTGTGCAGTATCGGAATATGAAGATTGAGCTTTCCATTCGGTATTGTATTGTCATTTTGTGTTAATCATCTTCTCCCTTTTACTCCTCATCTTTATTTGTCCAACAGGGAAACTCAGATTGGTTATAAGGAAAAATTGTTCACCCTGAGAGGAGTGAAGCAGTGGTACAGGTTGCTCAGAGATTGTACAGTCTCCACTCTGGGAGGTTTTCAGAGCTTGACCAGATAAGGCCGTCAGCAACCCAGTCTGATTTTGATGTTGGCCCTTCTTTGAGCAAGAGACTGAGCTGTGTGACCTCTAGAAGTTCCTTCTAACCTAAATTACGTTATAGTTCTGTGTAATACTCAGTTCCCTTTCTGATTCAGCCATGGTGCTGTGTGTGTCATTAACTCCTCACTCCCCGTTGGAGTCACTCATTTGTACCAGCATAGAACAGACATGACCTCCTGAAGGTCAATGAAGTTAAAGTGGTTTTGCTGAAGTGGGGTCAAAATCAAGATGTAAATGGTAACCTCAGATGAGATCAGTAAGTGAAATCTGGGTGTCTCTGAAATTAGTTTGAGTTTTTACCGGGATTTCACTTGAGATTTCTGCAAATCTTCATTAAGTAGCAGTTGAAGTTATCAGTTGAAGAGTTTGATGCAGAATTATGTCAGGATGATAAGTATTAAAAAGTAAACATCGCCCTTTTTCCCTTTCAGTTACAAATCCCGTCCTCTAGCAGCCTGGAAGAGGGCTTTGGGGTATTCAGGATTTAGCGAGTCACCGACTGTCCTTGCTCTGCCGTTGCGTGCTGGTTTCCTCGTGCGGCTGTAACCACGTGAGGGAGGTGATACTGCACAGAGCATCTGCTCCTCGGCCAAACGCCTGCCCAGCCCTGCAGCTGTCTGCCAGAGAGCTTCCAACGTGCAGACGGGTGTCTGTGAGCTCTACAGGGTAGCAAACTTTCATGGGTTGGCCCATATGCTATCCAAAAGCCGCCCTTTGTCAGAATAATCTTATTTTAATTCTGCTGAAAGAAAGCAAAACTACACGCAGATTCACCAGATCAGTCTCGGGAATTTTGAACAATGATCTGGCTGTTATGGAAAAGGAGGGAAAAAAAAAAAAAAAAAAAAGGCCCAATTGCTAGGAAAAAGAAAATAGGGAATAGTTTTATAGGGTTGCTCTTTTAAGTCTGCCATGATAAGGTGATTTTTCTCCATATCTCTCCTTTATCAGCAAGACATATATTGCTTATGCAAACGCCTTATTTCCCATCAGGCTCTGTTAAAAGTAAAGTTTACAAAAGGGGCTACCGTAGTGGATTGAGGAAAGACTACATATGAGCAACTAAAAGCCTTTGTTGTCCCTTTTTATGCAAAGCAAGATTCTAAAATCAAGACTTGCTTTCATACACTTTTTCTAGGGATTGCTGCCCTCCCTCTTCTGTAACCACGTCAATTCTCTCTCCTCATACAGATCCTCTTTAAACAATGTGGAGGGTTCCTCTTTCAAACATGAAAAAAGCTGTGGTGCCATGTAGAGGGAAAGTGGTAGCAGAAGATATTGTTACCTGGTAGGGTTGAAGGTCCCTTCTCCACCACTCTTCCTGCAGTACACAAGCTATAGATTACAAGTCAAATTGAATAGACAGATTGTACTCACATGAGGAATTTAAAGCAATACATCTGACTTTGAATCACCTGGGTTTCCGCTTCTGCAGCACTGTCAGAAGTTCAAGTCACTCTTTTATGCATGTCACTTCCTTACAAAAATCCAGCGAAGTAAACCAAAGGAAGTTTTCTTGCTTTCTACCATTAGTTTACATACGGAGTTGTTTTTATGGCCATGTCAGCTGTTTGGCACGTACCCATCATTTATGGTGGAACTGCAAACAGTTCCCCACCTGTCTGTAATTAGCTTTTGCACACACACAGAAAAAAAATCATGAAAATCAATTATGGTCATGATGAAAACAGCTTTGGGTATTAAAGGTTAACGTGCCACATTGGTATCTAGCATGAGCACGTTTGCTTATGTGAAATTGCACTGAGGAAGATCCGCAACTGTTCAGCTTTGTGAACTGCATCTCTGAACCGGTCAACAGGAGTAGGCTGAGTTTACAGTCGTCAAGCTGAGACTGTAAAAGCAATGAAAACCATCGGCTGGTGTTTGTTTGTGAAAAGCTAAGAGATGGAGAAAAGTACCCAGGCTGTTCGTATATTGTCATGCTATACTTGGGGCTGCTTACCTGCAACAGCCAACTGAAAAGCAAACACCTGTAGCCTGTGGGCCTGACACTGATACAAAGGACCACAGATACCTATTTCTTGTAAGAGCAAAGCTGACTCCGATATGAAATTACCTTTGGAGGCAGCATTTCCAGGGTGAATGCGGTGGGGCTTTTGTCCAAGTCGTGTGTGGGATCATAGTTTTGTTTGTGCTTGGTGTGTGCTCTGCACTTCGCAGCCCATGGTATGCAGAAGTGGTTTATGTGTTCGTTTCCTTGGAGAAGTGAAGTATTTGTTCTGGTGGTATTTGGTTTTCAGATCTCTTGACATAAAAATGAGCGCAGCTCTCCGTATATGAAAGCTGATGTCAGAGGCCCCTGGCGAAAGCGAACTGAAAATATACCTTTGACGGGGAATCAGCCTGAATCATGGGATGTTTGAAAGCGTGTGGGTTTAGTGGTCAATACCAAAGGTTTTGCTTCCAGCTCAGACCTTCAAAACAGATGGGTAGTGATAAAAAAAATTGTGATTTTTGATCAAATAATGCCCATTGAGAGGCCTGTAGGACGTAGCGGCATTCCTTCTGAAATGCCCTCCAGGAGCACGGTGAGTGGCTCCGGCCGGCTGTGGAAGCACGGAGGACAGAGCTGCAGCTGGAGACCGAGCCGAGGCTGTTCTGGGATTAAACAAAAAATGCCAGTGTCCAGCCACGCAAGCCAGCACCAGGCACCAGCTGCATGAAAGCAAATAAATACCATAGTGTCTACACAACTTCGCTTTTTGTGTGTGTGTGAGAAAGTCTACAGTTCACCGACCTGTTTTGCAAAGTTGTGCTCTCTGTGAGCTTGTTCATCAACTTTTGCCACTTCTTCTTTTAGCATATCCCCTACAGAAACCCCTGTGCACTGTTTGGCTCTGCCATAGCCAGAGTTTCAATTTCATTTCCTGTGTGAAACTTCATATGCTGAAAGTTTCTGTTCCGGTTTTTTTTTTGTGAAGGAAAGAAAACAAACAACAGTAAATTAAACCTCAGGGTGCTTCAGCAGTCTTTGATGGCTGAGCCCTGCGAGCAGCAGTGCCCTGGCCGAGCACTGTGGCCACCTGAGTACCACGGTGCAGCAGCAAGGGCCGGTGCTCCACCTTGGCTCCACATCTTACTCATGTCCATCACTGATTCATGTTTTTGCTGGTAATTACTGTCAGCATGAAGGAGAAGTCAAGACTGTCATCAGAAGTAGCTTACTCTTATCATCAAGCTTAAGAGCGCATGGCTCTGTCCTCAGGGCTTCATCGCCTTCTTGGACTTTATAGCCCTGTCATGGGGCAAACACTGTTGATCACGTGCATGTAATAGCTGTTTGCCTGGTACGAGCTGGCTGGCCGCTTGCCACCCACAGTGCCGCGTTGCACAACTCTTCCTTCCATTAATGCATTCTAGAAAAATAATTGGGTGTTATGCAAATGGGGAGGGGAACAAAGAAGAAGAAAGGATTGTTCTCCTCCACCAATGGTGTTGGGATCTAGGTTTGTGGGAATAAGGTGCTGTATGGTGTGTTTAAACGGCTGCCACAGGTGGGATAGAAATCTGTCCTCCGTTGTGGTTGAAGTTAAGATGAATGGAGGCAATAAAAACACAACTCTGTCTTTGTGTGGAGGTGGCCTAGGCAGGTATGGCAACAGCCGGCTTACAAAGGTGATCAGAGCCATTAGTGAGTATGGACAACTCCACCTGTTTTTCCAAAAACATGTAATCTTATATCTGTTCTTTACTTAGTTGGAAAACATACTGAAAAAGTAATCTTCAATTACGGTAAAGCCCTGACCACTAGCGTTGGTAAACTCAGTAAACTTAAAGCTAAATTCAGAATTAGTTGAAAAAACAGGTGAGGGTGGAATGATTTATCCCCAAGAAAAAATCACTTTGCAATAATTAATGCATGTGTTTTATAGCACATTTGCTTCACTAAATGGCTACTTTATTGTTTCTCTTCTGTGCACTGGGGCACTGCTCGATTATCGTAGTATGGGGTTTGCTGTCTGACATTAACTTGCGTTGTAAGTGCCTTGCAGATGTGTCACACGAAATCAATATGTTATTAATCACATGCAAAAAATTCAATAGGCACAGTGCACACGATTGACTAGTCAAGTTTGTAAGGTTTGTGGGCTTTAAGGTTTTTGCCTTTTTTTGTAGCAGTATGAGGAATATCCCTTACAGAATTTGATGTGGCTTATTTGTGGCAGTAAAACTAGTTTAATTGACACCAAGACTTACACAGAGAATTGCAATCCACTCAACAGCAGACCTTCAGAATCGAAAACAAAATGAAAATGCTTGTTCCTTTGGTCTAAAGTTGTATAACTGCAGATACAAGGTGGTTGAAGAGCCAAGGATGTGCAGAGCTCATTTAATGTTCTTCAGCAATGCCCATACCACTTGGAAACTGATCACCTTGCCATGCCACTTGGATATACTCGTGAGTTTTGTTAAAGGCCCTCTCTTAAAGACGAGGGCCTCAAGGTGTTGTCACCCAGTGAATTAATGTTTTTTCACTTTCAAGGTAGGAGAGCTGGTACAGCGGAGGGAGTATGCAGGGGAAGCAGCGGGGAGCTGATGCTTCTTTCCAGGCTGTTGGCAATCAGGAGGCTGTTAACTGGTACACCTGGAGGCATAGAATTAGGTCAGCAGTTGGCTTCACGTGGACAAACCCAAGTGTTAACTGGATGTTCTCCCACACATAATTACCAGTACAGTGTACTACGGATGAGCAGTTTCCCTTTGTTCTCCCTGCCTCCACCAACCCTTGCTTTCATGCTCCCCTTGTCTGTGGTCCTCTTTGCAGGAGTTGCCCTTGGGCTTGCTTCCCTGAGGAGGGGACAGAGCAGGAGAATCCAGCTCTCTGGTGCAGGACACTTGGTTTCTCACTGGGATAGAGCAGCCACTGTGCCCACAGAAGTTTTCAGTAGTAAGGAGTTGTAACTGGTATGATGCAGTGTGCCAGTCCTCTGCCGTGCTGCATAACCCCTGCTCTGCCTCGCTGCCCGCTGCAGGGGCTGGGGCTGCCCTGGGCCATCGCCCTGGGGAATCAGGCTCCATCCCTCTGAGGCTGGGAAGCATCAGCTTTGCTTCAGCCCCGGTGTTTAGGGTCAGGGTCATGTTCCCTCTGAAACCCATTGGAGTTCGTTCTCCTTTCCACCCCACACAACAGGAAAGGAGTTTTTAATTTCCTCCTGTTCTGGGTTTAGTTGTAACTGCTTTATTCTTTCACATGAATGAGTAGAACAAAATGAGCATCTAGAGTATTACGTGACTGCAGATTTTCTGCTGCTGAAATCTGAGTAAAGATGTGGGATTTTATAACAGCTGACACGGTACCTTTTTGAGGCATTTGAAGAGCATGAATGGAAACCCCAGCGAGAAAGAAGTAAGTGGGGGGGAAAAAGATACCTTTTGTCCAGACCACAACTGATGAAAAAGAAATTGCATTAAGCCCTGGGCTTTCCTCTCAGAATAGACTTCAGCTTTGTAAAGGAGTGCATTTTGCTCCTAGAAAATTTTCAGTGGCAGATTTTCCAGTCAATCTTTGAAGACTAAAAAAAGTGTCATAATGAAAGAAAAGGAAAGGATGAAGGAATGAGAAGGGAGATAGCGAAAGTTGGAGGGAAAACTGAGAAAGAAGAAAGGGATAGATGTTTATTTAAACACCCGTATGCAGGGGAATGTGAACAGGAAAAGAGGAGTCCATTGAAGACAAAAAGAATAGCGAGGTGGTCTTCAGGGAATTTTTAGAGGCATTTTTAAAAAGAGAGGCGATGTGTGCAATAAAGGGAGCAGTGTTGTTTTTCAGAAAACATAGGTATCTTTTTCAATGAAGCAGAAAGAACTTGGATATGAGTTAAGGACGATAAATGAAGTCAGGTGTTCTTTGGATGCTGGGGTGGCCTCGAGGGCTGCCAAACGTAAAGGCTTTTTCTTCTGCAGATCAGAAAGACTTGCACTAAGGCCATAAGTTTGATCAAGGGGCTGTTTATTTTAATCATGTATTGATTGGCTTAACCACACTGCTCCAGGAGGGAGAGCGAGCTGTCAACAGCAAGAATTACAGCTTTCAAAGTTCCAAGTAATCCTAGGGAATGAGCCAAACATAATAAATGCAGTTTTATTCGGGACTTGATCCTACTACTGTAGAAATCAATAGCAGCTTTTCCATTGCTCTCAATGAGAGTGGAAGCTGCTTATGTGAAGAGCAGCTCTCATCCAGCAATCAGGGCAGCTAATTTTCAAATATTCATGAATATGAATATAAAATAGTAATAATTTTTAAAAAGAACTCACCCACAAATATATTGGCAGATATAGAAAAGCTCAATTTTTTAAGGGAGATTGATTTCCAAGATATGAAAGAAAAAATGGCAGAAAAATAAGAGGGATGGTAATATCATTGTGATGTGATGAACAGATGTGTTGCAAAAGCCGTGGAGACAGGAGAGAAGGAGAAAGCACTGAGAAGCTCAAGATACACAGACTACACAGGCTGAACATAGTAGAAAAAGTAGTGGTGGTACACATCACACTGCCAAAATAGTCCAGAAAATCAGCAGTTTAGCCATACAATCACTCCTCAGGCAGCATTCCCATCAAGGTCAGAGACACTCGGGAGTGTGTACTTTGCTTTTAGTTAGAAGAAAGAGGCGAAAACCAAATGTTCGGTTGTGATTCTAGTCACCAATTCAGTGTGTCAAATCCCTATTCAAAGTTTCTATGCGTTGACCAAAAAAGAAGTAGCTCCTTTGCTGTGGTTTCTGATCTTCAGATGCAAGACAGGGCATGCATTTTCGCATGCATAAATGTTTACAAATGCACATCTACGCGTACAGGCAGACTTTGGTTTTTGTGTTTCCATCAGGGGTTGGAAAAGCACTGTTTTGAAGACATGATTTTTAAAGATTACTAAGTGAGGTAGCATCCACGGTGAATTTTGTCCTCAGGGCTCCTCCTGGAAGGTATTACCTTGTATTGGTCGCCTGTCTCTGGCTGTAAGAAGCTTGGAGCGGATCATTACTGTAATCCCAAAGCAGAAATTGAACAGTGTATTTTCAGATGTGTAATCCATGGGTTGTCTGTCAAAAAAAAGTCAGTGGCTCAGCAGTAATGTGAGTTGTTTCTGTTCTGACAACCAGCAGGTCCCGTCCATGCTGGTGGCCTTCCCCCATCTGCATCTCTCACCGTCTGATCCCCCTGCCCAGTGCCTCCCCTGTCCCCTACCCCTCATTTTTTGCATGTTATGAAGGATTATGTTTCAATGTCGGTATTATTTTAAAGGGTACAGGTTATCTGAGGTGCAGGCTGTACGTGCAAAGATACGATAGCTGTAGCACAGTAGATGGCCCAAGCTGGGCTGCCTGCAGAAGCACACTGCTTATGGCTAATCTTTTGGTATTTTCAGCTGTGCACCAGAGACTAATCAGTCACGGGGGGAAACAAGAGAGCTTGGGTTATCGCAGGGCTATTGCACACGTGGACATTTGTGCGCAGGGGGCAGAGGTGTGATTCTCCTGTGGAAGGAGAGCAGCCCTTGAGGTGCTTCTGGCCGCCCCAGGGCGCGGATGCTTGAGAAGCCAAAGCATCCGTGCTGGCTCCCTCATTCTGTTTTTCCACATTTTACCAGCATCGATTTGACAACCCCATTTCATCCTCAGTTGACTAGGGTCTGTACCAGTGTGTGTGAGAGCAGATCCTGGGCCTGGCCTGGTCTGGATCCTTTCTCCTCTTGCTTTTGGATCAGGCTCGAGCTCTGTGGCTGGACTCAGCCTAGTAGCCCACTGTAAACGGCAGGCTCGACTGCTGCTTTTTATTTATCTGTATTAAGTTCATCAGATGAAGCCAGAGCTTCCTGGGGCCATCCAAAGCTTCCTGGAGGGGGTACTCTCGCAGGCAGATGTGGCTCCGGGAAGGCAGACATGTGGCTCCGGGAGACAGACATTTGCCTCAGACTTGGATTGTTCCTTTTGGACTATGTGGTTGTAAGAGCATTTTCTGACAATATGTTTCAGTGGGGGAATCAGATAGACTTAGATCTCGGATACCATCCCCACTAAGTGATACAGTAAAAATAACCTATTATTCTCTGGTTCTGACCTGGGCGGTGACAACATATTGTTTCAGCATCTCTGTCAGACTATTTCCCTTAAGAGCCATTTTAACCTCACCCAGTGGGACATAGCTAGAGGAAATGAAACTCCAACCCTATTAAGGAAAAAGACAATGCCTTTTACTAAACAAACTTGATTTTCTTGGCTTTTCTTCACCAGGGAGAATCGCCCGTACCCCCCACCCTTGCAGCCTTTGTAGACAGTTCCTGTAATTGGGAATGGCTGGGTGGACACCAATGGTTGGCAGCAAAGGGGGATAAATCCGACATCCCTTGAACGTGACACGGGCTGGGACTGCAGTCCCAGGTGGCCGCTTAGCGTCAATTCCTATGGTACTGGTCGACGGTACGTGCCTGCCAGCAACAGCCGCCGGCCCTCGAAACACAATTGGGATTTTAGCAAGACTAGATAAGAGATACACAGTAAGACCGGACTGTTACTAATTTTGTGCAGGCGTTGGATAGGTACTGTACCAGGCCCCACTAGCCAGAGCTGGTAACTTGCAGCAAAGTCGTGGTGGTCCGTCTCCTGGCACCTGTACAGTGAAACGGCCGCCCCAAAAGCAAGCATGACCTTGCAGGTTTGTCATTTGCAGGCTAAGGGAAACATCACTATCCATCTTCACACTCCAGCGAAGGCTGAAACAAAATTTACACTCAGTAATTAGGTTTTCAAGTGTGGCCATTAATTTGGGGTGTCTTAATACAAATTAGAAATCCCTTTCTAAAATGCAGTCCCACGCAGTTACGAAGTAGGAGTCTGAAAAGGCACCATTTCACACTTTGTGTGTGGGTAATTAGGACAAACCACAGGGTGATCACCTCGTCCAGGGGAGAGTTAGGCTTTACAGAATACAATCAACTGGTCGGGCTTGCAAACTGTGGGTAGAGCTGAGTAACACCTGGGTCAACGTAAATCCACAAACAAGAAGAGTAAAGCTGGCAGAAGAATAAAGAACTCTGTGTCGCAAGAGTTTTTCATTTCAGAGGTGGCTAATGTGCATAGGTCCTCTCATTTTTTTTTACATAAATGTTCCCTGCATGCCCAGTGTTCTGTTTCGGGGTGTTTCCAGTATCAGTCCCCATGGGGAGCCGTTAAGCTCCTATTTCAAACCTTAATCCTGCGAGGATCTATAAATGTATGTATCTCTGTGCCCTGTTGAGCAGGTTTATGGCTGTCCTAGCTGTTCAGCGGATATTTGTCTGAAAAAGAAGAGCATGCCCTAAATACTAGGTGTGAGTTACTCTCTCTTTTGCACACTTTCTTCCTCTGTTGATGAGTATTTCAGTAACCCCTGTGAAGAACAGCTTCCATGAGAGATGGTCTGCATGCCCTCCATTCCTCAGCCCAGAATAGCCTGTTGCCTGATGGTTATGACATTCTCCTGCAAGGTGGAAGATAGGGATTCAGACAGCACAAATAGCAAAAGAAGGTGAAATTTGGCTTTCTCCATGCCCGGCTGCTGTTGCAGTGAGAGCAGGACATCAGCCACCTTGTAGGTACCTCTCTGAAGAAAAGCGATTGCACCTACTTATTTTTTTTTCTCCCCCAAAAGATGAC
>Ga0181612_145357_pt1 | contig 20333 bp, 15 predicted proteins | sample HoacroProtozoa21_FD_119630 | JGI IMG/M metagenome (GOLD analysis project Ga0181612, IMG submission 119630) | Hoatzin crop microbial communities from Cojedes, Venezuel. Combined Assembly of Gp0051906, Gp0051904, Gp0051908 | reverse complement strand
CGATGGTTTGCAAAGCAAGACAAGAACGAGCAACTGCCCGTCGGCAGCGGGACATCTGACGCCGACGACTACGAATGGCTCGTCAGCCTGCGCAATATGAACCGCACCAACTTCTACTTCCCCGACATGTATCGAAAACTGGCGGAAACATACGCCGCGCCACGGCTAATCAAGAGCGGACGAACGACGCTCGCCCTGCAAATCATGGACATGGGAGACAACATCTTCTTGCCTAACAAGGTGATAAACAAGCAGAACAACCACTGCGGAGCTCTCTTCGCCATGGCCGACACCCTGGGAGCCAACGCCGTCAGCACATTCGCCAAACGACTGCTGAACCCGAAGAACGAGCGCGACCGCTTCTACGGCGACCACGGCAGCCGATGCAACCCAGACTACTGGTACGACCTTACTGGCACGCTGCTTCTGCGCGAGTGCCGCTACGAGGAGGCAGAGAAGTGGTTGAAGAAGGTGTCAAACCAGTATAACGCCCGCCAAACCGCACGCCCGTACTACCGCCGAAATCCCTTCGCTTTCGACTATCTCGGCGGCGAATGCTATCGTAAGGGCGACACCCAAATGAAGATTCGCAACGACTATAAGCTGTGGTTCGCAAGGCGCATGGTACAGTTGAAACGCGCCTACACTCGCGGTGGCAACGCCGACAGCCGAGCAAAGGCAAAGTACGAGTACGCCCTGGGAATGCGCAATTCGGCGTATCCCTGCTGGGCTCTCACCGGCTACTATTGCGCAGAGCTGCTTATGGACAGCCACATAGACATCGGCGACACCTATGAATTCGACGTGTACGGAGGCGGGAAATACATATCACGCCACGAGAAAGACCTCGACCGAATACGGCGCACAAGCGACGCCATGATGAAGGAAGCCAAGGCGAACATTGCCGACCGCGAATATCTCGCACGCATAGAGTGGGCGCAGGGAAACTACAAGACTGTGAAGCGCCACTACGACAACACTGCCCTCGCGCAAGCGAAGAAGAGTCGCTGCGACCGCTGGAAAGACTATTAAGACGGTCTGTTTGTCAGATTATCATCACCGTAATGTCATGATAAAACCACGATAGTGATTTCTCACTGTCGTGGTTTTAATTTTGTGGTTTAGGCTAAATCAGAATGTGATTTAAGCTAAACCAGAACGTGATTCAGGCTAAACCACAAAACTGCGCGGTTGCAGCTTGGGCTTTCCGCCACCGAAGTACGGGCTTCTTAGTTGATTCCGTTGCCGGTGTAGAGCTGATAGTATTTCCCTTTCAGTTCGAGCAGCTCTTGGTGGCTTCCGCGCTCTATTATCTTTCCGTGCTCAAGCACAATGATGCAGTCGCTGTTGCGCACGGTTGACAGTCGGTGTGCGATGACGAAGGTGGTTCGGCCCTGCATCATGGAGTCCATGCCTTTCTGCACTATGCGCTCCGTTCGCGTATCGATGCTTGAGGTGGCCTCGTCGAGTATCAGCACGGGCGGGTCGGCAATGGCTGCTCGTGCCACGGCTATAAGTTGGCGCTCGCCTGCGCTTAGGTTGCCCCCGTCGCCGCTTAGCACCGTCTGATATCCGTTGGCCAGACGGCGTATGAAGTCGTGGGCTCCCACGAGTTTTGCGGTCTCTATGCACTCTTCGTCGGTGGCGTCGAGGCGACCGTAGCGTATGTTGTCGAGCACGGTTCCGGTGAACAGTCGCGTCTCTTGCAGCACCATTCCGAAGCTGCGTCTGAGGTCCGACTTCGATATGTCGTTGATGTTGATGCCGTCGTATTGTATCTTTCCGTCCTGAATGTCGTAGAAGCGCGTAACGAGGTTCAGTATGGTAGTCTTGCCGGCTCCCGTGCCTCCCACGAAGGCAATCTTTTGGTCGGGCATTGCGTCGATGTCGATGTCGAAGAGCACTTGTTTCTCTGGGGTATATCCGAAGTCCACCTTGTCGAACTTCACTCCTCCCTCCACGGGGGTGCCGTTGCTCCACGTCCACTCTTTTTCCGATTTCTTCTGCAGGGTGATTTTTCCTTCGTCGGTCTCTGGCTCGGCGTCGAGCAGTGCAAACACGCGGTCGGCACCTGCGGCGGCCATTATAATGCTGTTGATTTGATTGGATATCTGCGACACTGGCTGGGTGAAGTTCTTGTTGAGGGTGAGGAACGAGACGATGGTTCCGAGGGTTATCCCGAAGCCGAAGTTGCCCAGAGCGAAGGTGGCGCCCACGATTGCTATCAGCACGTAGGTGAGTTGTCCGAGGTTGCCGTTCACTGGCATCACTATGTTGGCTATGCGGTTGGCGTTGTATGCGCTCGAACGCAGTTGCTCGTTAATCTGCTCGAATTCCTGCATCGCTTGCTTTTCGTGGCAGAACACTTTCACCACTTTTTGCCCCGTCATCATCTCCTCGATAAACGAATTGACGCGGGCCAGACTTTGCTGTTGTACTGTGAAGTGCTTCCGTGAACGTGTGCTCAATTGCTTGGTGGCTATCATCATCACCGCGGCCATTACGATAGAGACGCACGTTAGGGGCACGCTCAGAACGAGCATGCTCACGAGTGTTACGGTGATGGTGATGGCAGAGTTGAACAGTTGGGGCAGGGCCTGACCGACGAGTTGTCGTAGAGTGTCGATGTCGTTTGTATAGACCGACATAATGTCTCCGTGCGCCCGCTGGTCGAAGTATTTTATTGGCAGGCTCTCCATGTGGGTGAACAGTTGCCGCCGGAGCCTGAGCAGCGAGCCCTGCGAGACGCGAATCATTATGAGGTTGTAGGTGTAGGAGCATATCACTCCGAAGAGCAGAACGAGGCCGAGGCGGAAGAGCGCCTGCCAGAGCGAGCTGTACTGCGGGTCGGCGGCGTGGGTCAGAGGCACGATGTAGTCGTCGATGAGGGTCTTGGTGAAGAGTGTCGATAGCAGCGTGGTTACGGAGCTGACGAGGATGCAGACCATGACGACGACGTAGCTGATGCGATAGTTCTTCAGCACATATTTCGTAAGTCGGATGAGGGTTGACTTCGACTGCCGCCGTTCCTCTGCCGTCGCAGCCATGTTGCGTGGCCCTCTGTTGGGTTGAAATCCGTTCTTCATTTTGCGTGTTCGTGGTTTGGTGTTATGGTGTCTTTGGGGAGCCGCCTTGTTAGCTCTCCTTTTTGTCGAAGTCGGCAGTGTCGCTGTCTTGCAGTTCGTAAATCTCTCGATAGACCTTGTTAGTCTTTAGCAGTTGCTCGTGGGTGTCGAATCCACTTAGGTGGCCGTTGTCGAGCACGAGTATGCGGTCGCAGTCTTTCACTGTTGATATTCGCTGCGAGATGAGGAGCTTTGTCATTCCTGGCATGGCGGCTTTCATGTTCTGCCGTATTCGGGCGTCGGTGGCAGTGTCGCAGGCGCTCGTAGAATCGTCGAGCACGAGAATCTTCGGCTGCTTCAGCAGTGCGCGTGCAATGCAGAGGCGTTGTTTTTGTCCGCCCGAAACGTTGGTTCCGCCTTGCTCTATTCGTGTGTCGTATCCGTCGGGCATCTCGCTGATGAATTCGTCGGCACAGGCCATGCGGCACGCTTCCTGTGCTTGCTCAAGGGTGCAGTCGGGGTTGCCCCAGCGCAGGTTGTCGAGTATTGTCCCGCTAAACAAGACGTTGCTCTGCAGGACCACCGACACGGCGTTGCGCAGGGTGGTGAGGTCGTACTGCCGCACGTCGATGCCTCCGACGAAGACGCTTCCGTGGTTTACGTCGTAGAGACGGCTTATCAAGTTTACCAGCGACGACTTACCACTGCCGGTGCCGCCTATTATTCCGATGGTCTCGCCCTTCTTGATTCGGAAGTCGAGGCTGTTGATGGCGTACTCCAAGTGCTCTTGCTCGCCCTTGGTGCGCTCTTCCTTTATCTTTCGGTTGTAGGAGAACTGCACGTGGTTGAACTCTACGCTGCCGTCTTTCACCTCCATCACAGGGCGGGCGGGGTTCTGAATGTCGGGCAGTTCGTTTATCACCTGCGCCACTCGTTGTCCGCTGGCAGCGCTCTGGGTGAGCATGACGAATATCATGCTTAGCATCATGAGTGCCTGAAGAATGCTCATTACATAGGTGAAAAGAGAGGTGAGCTCTCCCGTTGTGAGTGTGCTTTCTACCACGAAGTGAGCACCGAACCACGATAGTGCGATGATGCAGCCATAGACGACCATGTTCATTATTGGTTGGTTCAGAGCCATCAGCTTCTCTGCTTTTACGTTGAGTTGATAGAGCCAGGTAGCGGCTTTGTCGAACTTCTCGTTCTCGTATTCTTCGCGGACGAAAGCCTTGACCACGCGGATGGCCGACACGTTCTCTTGCACTGCGAGGTTGAGGCGGTCGTAGGCCTTGAACACTTGCGTGAAGAGGCGTGAGGCGTGCACTATAATATATCCCAGGGCGCTGCCGAGGACGACAAGTGCTACTACGAAGATGATGCTGAGCTTCGGGTTAATGACGATGCACATCACTATGCTCAAGACAAGGCGGAACGGCGCGCGTACGGTTACTCTGAGTAGCTGCTGATAGGCGTTTTGCAGGTTGCTCACGTCGGTTGTCATTCGCGTTACGAGTCCCGAAGCAGAGTACTTGTCGATGTCGGAGAAGGCGAACCGCTGTATGTTCCGGTACATTGCCGTGCGCAGATTAGCCGCGAAACCCGACGAGGCGAGCGCCGAGAAACGCCCTGCCATTATGCCGAAGAAGAGGCTAAGGAAGGCCATGCCTATCATTACCGCCCCGTAGAAATAAACTTGCGAGATGTCGCCCGCGTTGATGCCTCGGTCGATAAGCGAGGCTGTCACGTATGGAATCAGTACGTCCATCACCACTTCGAGAGCGGTGAACACGGGCGTGGCTATCGACGGCCACTTGTACTGCTTGATTTGTGAAGCGAGAGTCTTAAACATTGTGGCAAAGGTACAAAAAAATGTCGAAAACGAGAGCGATTTCTTAAAACTTTAGGAAGTTTAAACTCACACGGGCACGATGTCGAGGCTCTTCACGTAGATTGAGGGCGATTGATTAGCCTTGTCGAACGAGCCGCCCGCGTATCTTACCACATAGTTAGTGGGGGAGGTGAGGCAAAGCACCTTCTTGGTTCGGGTACAGGCCACGTAGAACTTCTTCGTCTCATCGTTGAGTTGTCCGTTTCTTAGGCTCTTGTATGAGGGGAACAAGTCGTATGTCAGGCTGGGCACATAGACGTAGTTCCACTCTTTTCCCTTGGCGGAATGGATGGTGGAGAGCGTTACGAAGTCGTTGCTCTGCTCCTCAAGATGGTCTGACTTCACCGACGGACGGTCGTAGAAGTCGTAGAACTCGGCTTGATAAGGGGAGAGCTTAATCTTTAGGTTCACGTAAGAGTTTATCTTCAAGTCGGCAACCTTGGCAACGAAGTCGGTGAGCGTCTGGGCGCTTTTCCCGCCGAGCTCCATCAGGCGGATATAGTCGGCAGACAGTTCCTTCACGGGGAAGAACGGGTGAACCAGCTCTAAGGGCATCGTCTTACAGTCGTTGTGATGTTCTTCTTTCTTGCTGATATATTCTTCGATTAGTGACACGAACGGGCGGGCGTGCTCCACTCGGCTGATGCGTTCCACGTTCTGCTTGAATGTCTCGTGCGCCACCACTCCCTCGGCAAAGGCGTCGAAGGGCATAGAGAGGAAGAATTGCTGAAGGGCGTACTTCTTTTGCTCGATGGCTCCGAGGAGATAGATGAAGGCTTGCACCTCCTGCTTCAGCACGGGCTGCCCTCCAAACGTCTTGAAGGGAATGCCGGCGTCGTTGAAGGCTTGGGCGAAGGGGTCGAAGCCGTAGGAGCTTGAGATGAGTATGGCGTGGTCGGCGTAGCAGCTGTGCCCCTCGGCCACCGATTCGGCTATTCGCTGCACTATGAAGTCTCGCTCGGCTTGCTCGTTCAAGAGTCTGTAGCAACAGAGCGGCTCGCCTGGGTTTTGGGGATTGTAGAGAGGCGGGTTCTTGCAGTCGGTGAAGGTGAGCGTGTTGACGAACTTCAGCACTGTGTCGGGGCAGCGATAACTGCGCGAGAGCTTGAAATACTGGGCTTTGAAGCCTACGTCTATAAAGTTTTTCATGCTTCCGTCGCGGAAGCCATAGATGTTTTGCCGCTGGTCGCCAACGACGAATATGCGTAGCGAGTCAGACGCATCGAAGATCTTCTTCAGAATGTTGCAGTCTTTTCGGCTTAGGTCTTGCGCCTCGTCAATCACTATTTCGAAGGTCTGTTGGGCTATGAACCGTGCAAACTCGTCGTCTTGCAGGTCGGCGAGACATTTGTCGGTTATCATGTCGAAGGTGAGCAGTCGGTGCTCCTCGATGTAGGCTTCCACGAGTTCTTTCTTGTGCTGAAACCGTTGCTCAATCTTCATGCGCTCCATTTCGTCGATGACGTCGTAGGCGAACACTTCGTCTTTCGACTCGTAGTATCGGCGCAACATATTGAGGGCAAACGAGTGGAGCGTGCCAATTTCGAGGTTCGAGGAGCTCTCGAAGTCGGTCGTACCGAACACTTTGTAGTCGAATCTCGCCTGAAGGTGGCGGGCGGCAGCGTTGGTGAAGGCCAGTCCCACGATGCGTCTGCCGTCGGTCTGTCGCAGTGAGTGAACTATGCGATCGACGATGAGATGCGTCTTTCCCGTGCCAGGGCCGGCTATCACGAGCGATGCCCTCGCCTCGGAGTTTACGGCGTTGTCTTGCTCTTCGTTGGTGTCGCTCAGTGCCATCTGGTATGCTCCCTTCTTCGGCTTAGTGTCGCAGCCGTAGAGTATGTCCATAATCTTCCTCACCTTGTTAAGCAGGTCTATCATCTCGTGCGTGCTGATTCCGTAGAGGTTCAGCGATAGGTCGTGGATATAGTCGTTGAGGCGTCGGCGAACTTCGTGGGCGGTGAACTTGTACGACCCCTCGTGGTTGGCGTAGTAATCGCTCATCGCACTGAAAAGATTGTCGTCGGTCGATGCGGGCTTCAGTCTTATGGGTTGCGTGGGGTCGTTGGCGAAGCGATAGGCCACTTCGAGCAGTTGCCTCATCGCCACTACTCGCTCGTAGGCGTTGTCGGTGGTGTAGAGTGCGTCGAGCCTCGTGTAAGATTGTTGGATTAGTTGCTCTCTGTTCATATTACGGTCTGTTTGGTGCAGCAAAGTTACTAAAAAATCCAAAGAAAACGAGCTCTTTCCCGAAAAAGCATCGTATCTTTGGATTGTGTCTATGCCGATGGCTGTTGCTTGTGTCAGAGGCCGGCCTTCAAGCCCCTCACCACAGCCGAGGAGAAGCCTGCGTGCTCCATCTCGTTGAGACCGCGGATGGTTACTCCGCCTGGGGTGCAAACTTGGTCGATGAGTGCCTCTGGGTGGGCGTCGGAATGCTGGAGCAGCTCCACGGCTCCCTTCACCGTCTGCGCCACTATCCGCTCTGCCTCGCCAGACCGGAAGCCCATCTCGATGCCGCCCTCGGTGGCAGCTCGCACGTAGCGCAGTGCATAGGCTATGCCGCAAGAGGCGAGGGTGGTGCCGGCTGCGAGCAGGCGTTCTTCGGTGATTACCGATTGTCCGAGTTGGTCGAAGAGGTGGCGAATGGTCTCCACCTGCTCTTTCGAGGCGCCGCAGGGCACTATGAACGACACCGACTGGCGCACGGCAATGGCAATGTTGGGGATGACAAGGAAGAACGGCAGCGATTTGTCGGCCAACCATTCGCTCACTTGTTGGGCCTTGATGCCTGCTGCCACCACGATAAGCATCTGGTGGGAAGGGCGAAGCACCGAACGAATCTCACCTATAACTCCCTCGACGAGCCACGGCTTCACCACGATGCAAACCACGTCGGCCTGCTCTGCGGCCAGTTGGTTGTCGGTGGTGAGACTCACTCCGCTCTCGGCGAAACGCTCGACGGCCCGTTGCGAAGGGTCGGAGACACAGATGTCGGCTCGCTCTACGACGCCCGACTCCATCAGTCCCTCTACCATTGCGCCGCCCATCGCACCAGCGCCAATAATCGAAATCTTCATTCCCGTTGTCTGTTTATAAGGTCTTTCCTATTTATAAAGTCAATAAAGAGTCGGCGCGAGTTCCTCGAATTTCTCAAGTTATTAGGAGGGTGAAAAAATCTTCCAAAGGTGGAACCTCAAAATACAAGTCATCTCTCACTCCCCACTCCTCTCTCCTCACTCCTCATTACCCCCATCTCACTCAATGCTTCCGAGCACCGTTTCGAGCTTTTGGATGAACGAGTCAACGTCGTCGCGACCGAACGTCAGCGGCGGAAGCAGGCGCAGAATGTTGGTCGAGGCGCACCCTGTGAAGCAATGTTCGTCGTAGAGCAACTTCTGTCGCACCTCCTTTTGCGGAACGTCGAGCTCTACTCCTATCATCAGTCCGCGACCGCGGACGTCGGTGATGTGGGTGGTGCGCTGTTGCAGCTCGCGCAGTTCGTCCATGAAATAGTCGCCCACGAGATGAGCGTTCTCCACGAGTCCTTCGTCTTCCATCACGTCGAGCACGGCGAGGGCAGCGGCGCAGGCAAGATGGTTTCCGCCGAACGTAGTGCCGAGCTGCCCGAACACTGCCTCGAAGCGAGGGGCAATGAGCACGGCTCCCATCGGGAATCCGCCGCCTATGCCCTTGGCTACGGAGATGAGGTCGGGCTTGATGCCAAGCCACTGGTGGGCGAAGAAACGCCCGCTGCGCCCGTATCCGCACTGTATCTCGTCGCAGACGAGAATCGTTCCGTTGCGCTTGCAGGCTTCGGCCACTGCCTGTGCGAATTCGGCTGTGGCGAGGTGGCAGCCGCCCACTCCCTGGATGCATTCGAGTATCACTGCGCACACGTCGCCCTTGTCTATCTCGTTGACCCACTCTTCGGTGGCGTTCAGAGGCAGATAGGTGGTGTGGTGGTTATGGTTTATTGGGGCGATAATCTTTGGATTGTCTGTAACTTCTACGGCGAGCGACGTGCGACCGTGGAAGGCTCCCTTCGCCGAGATTACCCGTGTGCGCCCCGTGGCAAACGAGGCTAACTTTAGGCAGTTCTCGTTGGCTTCGGCGCCGCTATTGATGAGGAACAGCTGATAGTCGTCGTAGCCACAAGCCTTGCCGAGTCGTTCGGCCAGCTGTTCTTGCAGGCGGTTCACTACTGAGTTGGAATAGAAACCGAGCTGGTCGAGTTGTTCTTTCATCTTTTCCACGTAGTGTGGATGGCAGTGGCCGATGCTTATCACGGCGTGTCCTCCGTAAACGTCGAGGTATTCCGTGCCTTTGTCGTCATAGACTTTGCATCCTTTTCCCTTGACGATGTTCACGTCGAACAGTGGATATACTGGGTATAGTTTCATCTTGCTTTAAACTTTTTATCGTGATTGTGTGATGGATTGTCTGCGGTGGGTGTAGGGTTTATAGGCTGTATAGGGGAGAAAGGTAGGGTAGGGGAGTTGGTCTGAACGGGGGTCCGATGACTTATTTCCCACCGTGGAGATGAGCAGGAGTAATCTCACTCCTCGCTTCTCACTTCCCTCTCCTCATTTCGTTCCCACGAATCAAAACGCGCTCGGCTTTAGTCGGAGGCCAGACGTCTCGTCGATGCCAAACATGAGATTCATGTTTTGAACGGCTTGGCCAACGGCACCCTTCAGCAGATTGTCGATGGTGGACGTGATGAGCAACTTCGGTCCGAACTTCTCGCAATGCACGAGAGCCTTGTTGGTGTTCACCACTTGCTTCATGTCTATCGGGCGGTCCACATAGTGGGTGAAGGCGGCGTCGGCGTAGAACTCTCGGTATGCCTCCACTATCTGCTCGGCGTCGAGGTCGGTCTTCACCACCGAAGTGGCGAATATGCCCCGCGCGAAGTTGCCGCGCCAAGGGATGAAGTCGATGTCGGCGTCGAGCGAGCCTTGCACTTGCCGCAGGCTTTGCCTTATCTCCGGCACGTGCTGGTGCTGGAAAGGCTTATAGATGCTCAGGTTGTCGGTGCGCCACGAGAAGTGGGTGGCGGCACTGGGCTTCACGCCGGCTCCCGTGGAACCAGTGATGGCGTTCACCGTGATGTCGCCGCTCAAGATGCCGAGCTTTGCGGCTGGCAACAGTCCGAGCTGTATGCAGGTGGCGAAGCAGCCAGGGTTGGCTATGCGGGTGGCCTTGCCTATGCGCTCGCGATTTATTTCGGGCAGTCCATAGACGAACGGGTTTCCCTCGCGCTCAAGGCGAAAGTCTTGCGCAAGGTCTATTATCTTCAGACCGTCGGGCAGGCTGTGTTCGCCGAGGAAAGCCTCGCTCTTGCCGTGCCCAAAGCAGAAGAACACCACATCGACGTCGTCGAACGGCATCTCGGAAGTGAAGCGCATCTCCGTCTCTCCCAACAGCCCTTCGTGCACGTCGGTAATCAGGTTGCCCGCGTTGCTCTCGCTGTTTATCCACGCTATCTCTGCCTCCGGATGGTTAATCAGCAGTCGAATCAGTTCGCCCGCAGTATATCCCGCTCCGCCAAGTATTCCTACTTTCATTATATATTGTTTATCAAGTTTGTAAAGTTCTTCAATTTTAACGAGAAGAAAGAGCCTCTCAACTCTTTCGAGTTCGTCAAGTTCTTAAAGAAGTCCGAAGGTTTGGCTATAGTGCTCATCAAGTTCAATGTCCAGCAAGAAGTCGTTTTGTTAGCGCGGAATGGACGTTTCTTTCCCACTGTTCCACTTCTTTAAACTTCTTGAAAGACTTGATGAACTTTATAGACTTGACGAACTAACGTTCCTCGTCGGGATGTATTCCGTAATAGACTCTTAGCGGCGTGCTCGACACTTTGATGAAGCCCTTAGCCTCCTCCGACGTCCATCCGTGCTGCATCTCTCCGTATTCGCCCAGCTTAGACTTCAGCAGGTCGTCGGGGGAGTCAACGCCGACGGTCTCGAATCCCAACGGGCGCAACCGAAGGATGGCCGTGCCGTTCACGTGGCGCTGCGACGAAGTGAGCATGGCCTCTATGTCGGGCATCACGGGCTCTAAGTACTGACTCTCGTGGAGGAACATTCCGTACCAGTTGGCCACTTGGTCCTTCCAGTACTGCTGCCACTTCGAGAGAGTGTACTTCTCAAGCATGCGGTGCGCCTCGATGATGAGCTTCGGGGCTGCTGCCTCGAATCCCACGCGACCCTTGATGCCGATAATCGTGTCGCCAACGTTGCAGTCGCGCCCTATTCCGTAGGCGGCGCCACGCTCCTCAATCTTCTGTATTGCAGCGATTTTGTCGTCGAACTTCTCGCCATCCACGGCCACTATCTCGCCCTTCTCGAACGTTATCTTCAGCAGCGACTCGTCTTGCCGAGTAACGTGCTTCAAGTAAGCCTCTTCGGGCAGACCTTGTGCCGAGTCAAGCAGCTCGCCGCCGCAAATGCTGGTTCCCCAGATGCCCACGTTGTAGGAATACTTCAGTTTCGCAAAGTCTGCCGAGAAGCCATGGGCGTTCAGATAGTCCACCTCCTCCTTGCGCGAAAGTTTCTCGTCGCGTGTCAGCGTGATAATCTCCACGCCCGGCGCCATGACGAGGAAGGTCATGTCGAAACGTATCTGGTCGTTTCCTGCACCCGTAGAGCCGTGGGCAATGGCGTCCGCGCCGATGGCCTTGGCATAGCGCGCTATTGCTATGGCCTGGAAAATGCGCTCCGAGGAGACACTGATGGGGTAACAGTTGTTGCGAAGAACGTTGCCGAAAATCATATACTTCAGCGACTTCTCGTAATACTCGTGCGTTACGTCGAGCGTCTCATAGCGAACGGCGCCCAGTTTCATCGCGTTCTCCTCGTTCTTCTTCAGCTGTTCCTCGCTGAATCCGCCCGTGTTGGCGCATGCAGCATACACGTCCCAACCCTCCTGCGAGAGTCGCATCACGGTGTAGCTCGTGTCGAGGCCTCCCGAAAAGGCCACCACTACTTTCTTCTTATTCCTATCCATTTCTCTTTTCTCCTTATGGTCAATTTTCAATCTTACCCTTACCGTCAATCTTGCGAATCCTGTCGAGCACCTCTTGCGGCAGCTTTGCGGGCAGATGCTCCTCAGGGTCGTAGAGCATAGCCGTGCAGATGCAATATTTTCGCCCCGTGCGATGCAGCACGTCAACATTGATGCAGCCCTCGCAGCCGCGCCAGAAAGCCTCGTCGTCCGTCAGGTCGGCAAACGTTACGGGCTGGTAGCCCAACTGAGTGTTCATCGCCATAACCGCGGCGCCGCTCGTCAGCGAGAAAATCTTCGCGTGAGGCCAGCGCGTGCGAGCCAGCGTGAACGTCAGGTCCTTTATCCGCTTGGCCAGCCCCAGCCCGCGGAAGTCGGGATGCACGATTAGTCCCGACGTCGTAACATACTGCTTGTTTCCCCACGTCTCGATATAGCTGAAGCCGGCAAAGCGGTCGCCCGCGAGAGCTATCACGGCCTTCGCCTCCTTCATCTTCGTAGTAAGGTATTCGTGGGTTCGTTTGGCTATTCCCGTGCCCCTCACCTTCGCTGCTTCGGCGATGGTGTCGAGGATGGTGTCAACATATTTCTCGTGGCTTGCGTCGGCCACCAATACTTCTATTTCCGTATCTTCCGCTTTCATTGCTGCATAGACGTAATCTTCTTCGCAAACTCACTGCGAATGGTGCCCTCCTTCAATACGACGATGATGGTGTCGTCGCCCGCTATCGTGCCAAGAATCTCATCGAAGTGAGCCGCGTCGATGTCGTAGGCAATGGCGCTCGCGTAGCCTGGCCGAGTCTTTATCACGCCGAGGTTACCCGAAAAGTTGATGCTCATGAAGCCTTGCACCCGCGACATCTCGCTCACCGTACCAGGGGTCGGAATGCGTTTGTACATCGTCTCGTTAGGCAGCACATATACATACTTCCCGTTCATACTTGCGGCCTTAGCCACTTTCAGTTGCTTCAAGTCGCGGCTCAACGTCGCTTGCGTCAGAGTGTAACCCTCCTCGCGCAACGCACTCAGCACCTCTTCTTGGCTGCCAAGTTCGCGGCTCGAAATCAGCATCCTCAGCGTCATCAGTCTGTCGCTCTTTACTTTCATCTTCTGTATATTTATGTTCTTTTCGCCTGCAAAGGTAGGAATAAATATTCAAACCGCCAAATGTTTTATGCAAAAAGGTGCATAAGAACATAAAAACATAACCGTGCATCAACTTTCTTTCCATCGTCGTTGCATTCCTTCCCCTCCATCGTCGCGATGCCTTTCAGCGAGACAAGAATATGGAAATAAGCCACAAAAGCCAATATTACAGTGGAAAAAGTTTGGTGGTCTCGCGGAAAGTTCGTAACTTTGCCCTCGAAGAAAATTATTCTTTCTATGGAACCAAAGATTGGAGACCTAATGAAAGTCGATCCGAATCTATCGGGCGCTTACGAATGGATCACGGGCGAGGTGATTGGCATAGAGCATAACCCGTTTAGGGGACTGTGCGTTGCCATAAAAGACTCCACGGGGCGCATCTACTGGGGTCCTGCAAGATATTTTAAGGCAGCCTGATGTTCGCGATTGCTTTCGATATGGAGATTGCGGATTTGCGCAGGAATTATGGCGATCCGTATAACAATGCCTATTATAGGATTGGTGAAGTGCTGAGAAACTTCGGGTTCTACGGCACTCAAGGAAGCGTGTATCTTTCAAACGACAACAATATGATGACTTGACTCGTGCGATGAATGCTCTGAAAGAAATTGATTGGTTTCGCAATACGGTACGCGACATAAGAGCTTTTAGAGTGGAAGACTGGTCAGACTTCAATAGTTTTTTCAAAGAGTAATTTCTTCCGTCAAAAATATTCTCAATAATGAGTTTTCGCCCCGAATGCGGCGGGCGAGAGCTAAAACTCCACGTATGGTTCGAGGCGGCGAATGGCTTCGGGAGGAAAGTCGCGCAGCAACGAAAGCTCGGCGAACGACTCTATGCGGTGCTGGCGACGCTTGTCGAGAATGGCTTTCGCTTGGTAATAACTGATGTAAGGATGGCGGCGCAGAGTCTGCATCGACGCCGTGTTCAGGTTGAGCTTCCGAGGCGAAGCGTTGTCAACGGTGAAATACTTGATAGACTCCACGGGGAAATTGCTGATTTCTGACAACTGCGACGGGCTGACAAAACCGCCGAGACGCTCGCGATAGCCCACTATGGCGCGGGCGAAACCACTGCCGATGCCTGGCACGCGCTTCAGCTGAGAAGTGTCGGCAGAGTTAAGCGCAATGTGCTCCGTCTCCTTAATCTTAATGGGATATTTCACGGTGTCGCGCTCATACTTGGGTGCTGGCTCCACCAACTGAGCGGCGGGCTGATAGTCGTCGCTTATGCGGATGAAGGGCTCCAGTCGCCGATAGTCTTTCTTCGACAGACCGTAGAGTCGGGCAAAGTCGGTGGGCTTTCGATAGACGCCCCCTCGCGCGCGATACTTATATATATTCTTCACCTGCCACGGACGTAGCCCCAGACGGAGCAGCGTCGTCGAGTCGGCAGTGTTGGGGTCGAAGGGGAACGTCTCTGGTTGCACCGTCGGCTCGGCATAGTTGTATGCTCGTTCGTAGTGGCGTTCGCCGTAGTCAGGCCTGTTTTTCCACGGGTCGGGCAGCGAGTCCTCGGCGGCGAGTCGCGTGTCCGTCTCACCGTTGTCGCCCGACCCTAACCAGAAGAACAGTGCGACAAGGGCGATGAGCGACACTACGAGCAGCAATGCCTGCCGGTCGGACGCTATGAGGATAGACTTTCCCTTTGCCATGCAATAGTTTGTTTTCGCGCTCTCGTCGTGGGGCTACCGCGCTCGACGAGCGTTTTCACCCCACAGAAACTGAAAGGCTGCGCATACAACTTGCAAATATAGCGATAAATCCCCAATTCAGCAAGCGTTATCCTCGTTTTTTTCCATCGTCGCAATATTTTCGTCGTTTTGCCGCTCTTTTCTTCTTTTTTCAGGGTGAACAAACGTAATCGCAACCTAAACAAATTGCTCGAAACGCCTTTTGAAAATCGAGGATAAATGAAAGGAAAGCCCTCCAACGGCGATGAACTATTTTTACAATAACGACGGCTCATTTTTATTACCACCGTAGTTGTCAACTCCTACCACCGTAATAAGAAACTTCCACCACCGTGCGAGTCAACTCCCACCACCGTGCGAGTCGGCTTCTTCCACCGTGGAAGTTTCGCATCACCGAAATGATTGATTATCAATAATATGGAAATCCGATTTTCCAGCCGTTAGAATGAAAAGCGTCTCTCTATCGTGCGTTTTGCCTTTCTTTATTGCGTTGAAATTCCTTTACTATCTCCCCTCGCCACGATTACCGTTGTTCCTATCCTCTCCGTCGGAGGCAATGGCACAGAAAAAGGGCATACGCCAATCTTGACGTATGCCCTTTGATTATGGTTGATTGATAGAAGTTAACTCTTACTTATTCAACGTTTACGCACTTGCTCTTGTCGGGATAGTAATACCAGTCGCTGTTCTCGGTATCGCTTACCCAATTCTTGAACTGGGGATATGCGTCGTAGATTGGAGTGCGCTCTACAGGCCAAGCCCATCTGCCGGCAATGATAAGAGCGAGCGGTGCCTTTCCAGCCTCAGTGTTGCAGTTGAGCATATATGTAGCTCCGTCCTGCTCTACCTTTACGTTTATCTTTGAGTAGAAATTGGCATCGGTCATGTCAAAGTTTCTCTCCTTGAACTTGTACTCTCCGAGTACGCTGGGGGTCGAACCGTAACCGGTGTTGAGAAGTCCACCTTCCTTGCCTTTGCTGTAGAACATATTATCGCCGTAGTAAACTTCGATGGGCAGATCACCACCTGCGGCTACTACTTGAACCTTGACGCTATCGTTGGTGTAGTCGTGAGTTACGTAAACAACTATGTCGTTGAAGTCAAAGTCGTCGCTCGTTCCAAGGTCCTCGAAAGCGATGGTCGTAACGGCCTCCATAGCGGTCGTGTCCGGAGGAGTGATCACGTTGTCGGTAGGATCAACGTAGAACAGTATGTCGTTGCAGTCGAAGTCTGCGTTGGTCTGGTCCTCAAGTCCGAAGAAGCCCGTGCCGTCTTTGGTCTTTACGAGTGCAGAGTGCTGCTTGCCGTCGCTGTTGAGAGCCTTGCTGGTGTAGAACTGTCCCGAACCAGTGTAGTAGCCTTCAGAGCTTACCCAGAAACCGAGGTTATAGCCGGCAGGTACATTGATCTTAAATCCTTCGGATGTAATAGCATCGTAGTCCATCGACTCTCCCGGCTGATAGTTGTAGTTCGAGTATGCAGCTGTACCATCTTCATTGTAGGTAATAGTCTGTATTCTCTCGCCGAGCTTGTGGATATCGTCGATAAGAACAATCTTTGTGAACGAGTTTGCCTTGTCGGTTGGGTCGTAGTAGTAGAAGCCGAATCTGTCGTGAGCCTTCGACGAACCTCCTACTGGATATACAAAGATATCGTTGCCGGTTGACTTATACTCGTAGTCGGTCATCTTGCCATTTGCCTCTATTCCGTCGGGAAGAAGCTCGTCAACCTCCTGCAGTTGTTCCTTAGTGAAGGTCATGTACTCTACTTTCTCATAGTTCTCGCTGGCGGCCTTTCTCATTGCCTTCTTCTGTGAGAGAGTGCCAAAGTTAGCGTTGATAGTCTTTCCGCTCACTGCAACTTCCTGTGAGAACATCATGTTGCTGTTGTCAACAATGGCTGCATAAACGGTCTTCAAGTTAGGTGCGTTGAAAGTGTAAGTGCCGGTCTTGCTTTCGCCCATGTCGAAAGCTGCGAGCAGGGTTGCCTTTCCGTTCTGCACGCTGGGGTCAGCGTCGTAGAATCTCACGCTGAAAGTTCCCTCGTAGTCCACCTTTACGTTTGCGGTAAGATTTACTACGGTGTTCCAAGTTTGGTCGGCGGCAATGTTGCCGAATACCTTTTCGAATGCTTGTTCGTTCTGCTGCTGCTTATATTCCGTCAACGTGTTTGAGTAGTCGGTTTCGCTGGAGCAGGCGACAATTAGGGAGGCGCCCATTGAGAGCATTGCCAGCCTCCAAGTAAACGTTTTCTTCATCTTTCTATTACTTTTTATTGGTATGATTGGGGACAAAGGTAATAGTTTTATTTAAAACTCGCAAGAAAAGCGGCTTATTTTTCACGTTTTTTATATTTTTAATAGTGAAAATTTGGCTGTTCCCCCGAAATGGGGTAATTTTGCAGCACCATTAAACGTAATTAAATAAGGTATGAAAAGAAATTTACTACTGGCAGCCATGATGTTGATTACCGTGGCTTCGCAGGCGCAAAAGGCTCACTACATTCCGGATGAATGGAAGAACCCGTGGCCTTCAGACTCGCTGCTCTATGCGGAGAGCGACCCTGACAACAAGTACACGTGGTCGGAGTCGCGCAGCCGTGAGACCGACAACGTGATTGTCTATTGGGATAAAGGATGGGGATCTAAGGCACCCGACGAACTGGCCACCTCGAACTTCTATTATGTCGATATCGATTATCTGCTGGAATGTGCAGAGGCGTTCTATCAGCTTGAGTGCTCGCAACTGGGCTTCGTTGACCCTGAGAAGTCTAACGTATCGAAATACAAGGTCATGGTTCTTATGAATCATACCACCACATGGACGTGCTACGGCGGCGGTTACGACTACATGGTTCCGGCGCTCTGGCTCAATCCCTCTACTTGCAAACCAGCGGGCTCGGCTGTGGCACACGAGGTGGGACACTCGTTCCACTATATGTGCTATTCGGAGGATTCCAACCACGGAGCCACTTCCGGCATACAAACAGGATTCCATTCTCCCGTGGGGAACGGGCAGTGCATTTGGGAAACTACGGCCAACTGGCAGTCTCTGCAATCTTACCCAGGCGAGATACTGACCATGAGCGGTATGAACGCCATCTACAACAAGTCGCATAACTACGCTTGGTCGCACGAGTGGCATCGCTATCAGGCCTACCCATTCCTTTGCTATCTCACGGAATATTACGGAGACGTAAGGACGGTGGCCGACGTTTGGAACTACAGAGTTACGACTGTCTGCGACTTCAACGAGGTGCTGATGAAGCTGAAGGGATTGTCGGCGAAGGAGCTGTATAAGTTGCACTTCGACTATGCGATGCACGCCGTAACGTGGGACATCGAGGCTTTCCGCCCCTACGTTACAGAGGCCGACTACGGAAACTATATATATAATAAGGTGAAGATTGCCGACCACAAGTACCAAGTGGCTTACTCAAGTGCACCGCAGGGAACTGGCTTTAACGTGATACCACTGAACGTTCCATCGGCAGGGGAGACTTTCACCACGCGCTTCACTGCGCTGAAGAACAAGAGTGCGTTGGCCGACGGAGACCCAGCCGAATACCTGAACGGCAACTCTGTCTATGCCTCGGCAGGCGTGAAGAACTACAACGGCACCACGAGCTCTTATCGCGGTTTCCGCCTCGGCTACGTGATGCTAATGGAGGACGGCTCGCGCCAATACGTGGCAGAAGACACCGTCTATTGCACAGACTCCATCACGAAAAACCGAACGGTAGAGATAGCTACCACGGTGCCCGAAGGAGTGAAGCAGATGTGGCTCGTGGTGGCACCGTCGTTGAAGAAATATATTCAGCACAAATGGGATGAAGACATCACTAATGACGACCAATGGCCATACCAAGTGGAGTTCGTGGGCACCGACATACTCGGCGAACCGACCCTCGACGGGCGCCAGATAGAAGACGTAACGCTGGAGTACGACGTAACGATGGCTCCCTCATCGTCCGACTATTACACCGTGTCGGCAGCAGTGTCGGGACAAGGAGCGTCGGTGCTCGGCACGGGCTTCCAGATGCAGACGACGGACATAAACTCGAAGATGGTAGGCTGGAGCACCAGCGGTCCGGCGAAAGGCAAGATAATGTTTTACGCCGTAACACCGAAGGAGGCACTGCAATCCACGGGCTCCACTGCCAACGGCTACGGCCACTGGTTCAATGCCACTGGCACGGCAGGCGCCTACAACACGGGCTACGTCTATAGCGAGTTTACACCCTCGACGATGACTTTCTCGCTCGGACAATATCCAGGCAAGAATAAAGATGGCGACGCGCGAACGATGCGCCAAGCCTTACGATACAAGGACGCCAACGGCAACGAGGCTATTGCCTATTTCGTCTTTAACGTGACGTTCAAGAGTGGCGCCACCAACAGTGCGACGCTTGCCCGCGCCGGTTTCGGAACGCCAACGTCGGTGGAGCCTCTGCTCACCGCCGACCAAACAGCTTCCTACGGTATCTACGACCTCAACGGACGCCGACTCGACAGCGAGCCGCAGCACGGCATATATATTAAGGAAGGGCAGAAAATAGCACGATGAATATCGGACGAAGAAGGGTTGATTGCAACAAGTCAGCCCTTTTTTTCATCAATATAAGCCCAGCGGAAGGGCGATATTCCGTAACTTTGCAGCGAAGTGAAGTACTAACAATTTAAACCCGACGACAATGAAACGACTACTCACCACACTGGCACTCGCCGTGGCCGTAGGAGGAGCCCACGCACAGAGCGCACCCGCCCCTAACCACTCCAACCTCTCGGAGGCTACGTTGCTCGACTCGCCACAGAATACGGAGATGCACAAAGAACTGATGCGCCGCGCCTTCAGGCTCGCGGAAGAAAGCGTGAAAAACGGTGGCGGCCCCTTCGGAGCGGTCATCACCAAAGGGGGCGTAATCGTGGCCGAATCGTCTAACAGCGTGACGATAGACAACGACCCGACAGCCCATGCCGAGGTGAACACCATTAGGAAAGCGTGCCAGAAGCTGGGCACATTCGACCTCACGGGGTGCGTCATCTACACCTCCGCCGAGCCATGCCCGATGTGCTTCGGAGCCATCTATTGGGCCCACCTGGACCACATCTACTACGGCAACGACAAGCGCGAGGCTGCGAGCATAGGCTTCGACGACGACTTCATTTACAAAGAACTGGAAATAGACCCGAAAGAGCGGCGCACCAAGATGGAACAACTTCTGCCCGAAGAAGCCATACGCGCATTCCAACTGTGGAGCGAAAAGACCGACAAAACGGAATATTGACATCAGGGCTGTGAGCCTACACGCGAACAGACGGTCGCGATGGAGGCCTTCTGCCTACAGTTTAAAGTCTAAAGTAAAAGTGACAATATGAAACGACTGCTAACCACACTGGCACTCGCCGTGGCCGTAGGAGGAGCCTACGCTCAGAGTGCACTCTATCCTAACCACTTCGACCTCTCCGAGGTAACTCTGCTCGACTCGCCACTGAAGACGGCGATGGAACTGAACATAAAGACTCTGTTGCAAT
>Ga0181612_181196_pt1 | contig 20335 bp, 15 predicted proteins | sample HoacroProtozoa21_FD_119630 | JGI IMG/M metagenome (GOLD analysis project Ga0181612, IMG submission 119630) | Hoatzin crop microbial communities from Cojedes, Venezuel. Combined Assembly of Gp0051906, Gp0051904, Gp0051908 | reverse complement strand
CTGCTGCTCCGCTTACAACGACAGAGAGGCAGAGAGGATTCACACTTTTGTGGCAGAGGGAGGTGGCCTACTGATTGGAGGCCAGGCCTGGTACTGGGCTTCCCAGAACCATGGCAAAGCTGCTGTGGCAAAATATCCTGGCAACAACATCCTGAACCTCTTTGGGCTGAGCATCCTGGGGCAGAGCGTCCAGGCAGCTAAGCACCCGCCCGTGGGGCCTGGGGAGCACTACCACTTCCGCAAGGCACTCGCGCTTTTCAACAGGCACGTAGACAAGTGTGAGGAGCTCAAGGCCCCCTTGAAGGACTGGCTGCAAAGGCTAGCACAAGACTGCACTGCCTTTCTGCACATCCCAGCCCAGGACTGCCCTGCCTACGCCTCGCTCCACCGCATCCTGACCAAAGTGCTTCAGAGAAGTGGGATCCCACACGTCAGCAGGCACTGCCCTGTCAAGAAGAACTCCAAAGAGGCAGTCCTCCTCTGCATGGCGACCGAGCTGTGCCTCACCATGACAGACAGTGCAGCCCTAGTGCAGAAACCTGCTGCTGGGGTGTGTGCCCTCCCTGTCACTGTGGAAATTGATGGCACAAACCCAGGTGAGGAGTGTATCTCCCTTCCTCTTGAGGTGTCCTGTGGATGGGATCAGTGGGGCGCCCGTCCTCGGTGTGCCTGTGTCTGTGTATGTCTGAACATGGGCACAGAAGTGCAATTTCACTGTGGGCTTGTGAGGAGGCTGACATGTGCGTAGTGGCAGCCAGGCTCCTTTTGTGGCCAGCCCTGATTTCAGTGCTCAGAAACCCCCTGTGAAAGTCCTGCTTCCTCGCTGTTGGGGGAGAAGAACCACCTAACAGAGGCACCTCAGGATACTTGCACAGCACATGCCTTTGTCAAGAAAGGTTCCTTGAGAAACCCTGGGCTCTGCACTGCAGGCTGTTGTTGCCATAGTTGTGCTGATACAGCCATCTGTGGGGCCATCCTACAAAGAGGTAGGAGGTGGGAACAAAAATGTTTTGTTTTTTTTTATCTAGATAGTTTCAGCCTGAGTTGTAGCACAGTCTCACAACTTGTTGTGTCAGCACAGTTGATGCAGTGAAGGTCTGTTTTTGGGGGTGAAAAGAAGAGGCTGGAAGCATGGTGGGAACTTCTTGGGCTACCATCACCACTGAAGTCAAGGTATTTGGTAATTGCACCCTGAAAGATTTATCTAGCCTTAGGCCTTGTATCTATACAACCTTGCTGAGATTCCTGCTCACAGCTGATATGCTTAAATTCGAGGTTTAATTCCACTAGTAAGGTATTATCCCCTGGAAAGATTTATCTTGATTTTTATATATCGGATTGAGGGGAGTTGTTTCCAAACTGCAGAGGATACGCAGAGAGAAAAGTTGTGGAATAACTGCTTGCTGGTTTTAACGCTAGTGAGTCAGGACAAAAGGGGAAAACTGATAGGGTTGGCTGAACTGAACACATTGGATCAAACACAGTATTTTGTTTGACAAGAAATATTTGGAATTTGTGTTATTTCATGTAAACAAAAAAGAAAGAAATGCTAGCAAACCCTGAACACCATTTCAAAACTGCCTTTGGTGTAAATTCAGCAAAACTGAGATGAATTGGTAAACCGTCATATGGTCTAATTTACATTTTTCCTTGGATTAGGTTTTGCTTCACAAAACTGGTCCTGCTTTCTTGGAGGACAGGAAGGGTTGTAAGTTGTGTACTCTATGACAGTTCAGCTCTTTTTAGGACTTTTGCTGTTTGTGTTGAGATATGCTTGGGTAAACTTTATGTCAGAACTAGGGAATGGATTTTGCCTGATCAGTACAGTAGAGATGGATCAGTTTGGCACCGTGAATCACAAGTGTTTACAGACGTTTAGGCAGAGAAGACTTCCATTTCCATGGGAAGTGTCTAGAAATATGCTGAATTGTAGTGGTATGGTTGGGTACCCATCTTACAGATACACAGTTACACCTCGTATAAGACAGTCCTTTCAGGCTTTCCCATAACTTCAGACATCTGGAAATGGTAATTCATGTGGGCCCCAGCTTGTGCTGGACCAGCCAGTAAGAAAAAATGCAATGTCACTGTCAGTCTGTTATTTAAGAAATGTTTTATGACCATTACAACTTTAACTGTGTTTAATACTACCACAGTATGCACCTCTTATGAGGGCTTTGGGGTAAGAGGATCTGAGTGGAGGAGGTGTTGGGGTTTTGGTTTATTTTTTTTCCCCTTCTTATTTTTAAAAGATACTAGTAAACACATTTAGGCTTGTCATTTCCAGAAGTTCAATTTTGGGTAGGCTTGCTTGCTAGTGGTGTGATGATCTTGTTCACGCTGCTACCCTGTTGCTTTAAAACTGTATTTCTGACAGGCTGGGTAAAACATGAGACAGTTCTGTGAGTGCAGAGCAAAGGAAAAGAACAGGATGGAAGATTCTGTAACGTCAGGCTGACAAAGTGCTTGACTCTTCTGTGTCCTCTTACCTTTTAGGTAAGACAGCGTGGAGGAGTACGGGACTCTACCTTCCTGAAGGGCACACAGCAGTTATAACATTCCCTTGCCCGGCGGTTGGTGCTGGTCTGAAGGTAAGCTGTCTCTAGTTTCACTTCTGTTTACACCAAAGTTTTTGTCAGATGAGTACTCAAAAATAACATGGAGAAGGGTTTTCTCCTTACTTGTTTTGCTGCCTTTTCAGTCCTTTCCTACTGCTGCCACCCCGTGGCACTTCCAATGCATTGTCATAATTTTTCACCTTGTTTCCCACTCTCTCCTGTTGCGTTGCTCTGATTTCTGTGTGCTGGGATGATAATTGGCTGCTGTCTGAAGGCAGCTGAATTTGTTTTGTTATAGCGCAAAGAGAACTGATCAAGGTGATTTTCAGGCCCAAGGTAAATATTTGGGCCCTTCTAGACACCAAACTTAGCTCTGTCTCTGAAGGTCTCTCATAAGGTACTTGCACAACGCTGTCATTATTGCTCATGTACGTATATCCAGATCAGATGTAGAATAGTTACTTGGGATCCTGTTCTCTGCAAAGTACGAAGCAGATAAATGCTTACCTGCTTGGATATTTTTTGCAGTGAGCTCCCTGCAGCTGAAATGCAAAGTTAACTCAGATGTTTCTGTCTGATCCTGCAGCCACATGCTATCTGTTTAACTGCATGAGCACCAAGGAAGAGGCGCAATAACAGAAGCCAGCAGTGGTCACATCTCTCCAATGTGAATATGTTACAGGATGTGACTTTGATGCTGTTGAAGGGTGAAGGAATGACCAATGCAAGTACAGTGCAGTGGAAGAAGTCACTGCAGTATCCTGAACGGATGGTGAAGGATGTAGATGACCCAGTAATAATGGGAGTATACCTGTAAGACTGTCTGAGACAGGGACAGCAGTGAACTTCACCAGCTTTTTTCACTTGTTTTGCTGCTTCTGGTCACCACAGGCTAAAAGCCTGAACTAGCCTGGAGTCAAAAGGCTGCTTATGTGTGCGTGCCCTGCAGGGACAGCACTGCAGCAGAAGGCTCAAGAAGTTGCAGCTGGCCTGCCAGGTCACACTCAGCCCTCTGACCAGCTGTTCCCACCCTTCTGTTTGCCAGGTGCAGATTGGGTGTCACTCGGATGACCTCTCTAATGCCGCAGAGCTGAAACGGGCCCCAGTGGTGATACGCACCTGTGATATTGCCTGCCAGAAACAGTCGATTTCCTGCCTCTGGGGTGGCCTCATTTACATCGTGGTACCAGCAAGGAGTGTCCTGGGGAAAGTGCCCATCACGGTAGAAGGGGCAGTCAGAGCCCCTTTCTTCAAGCTTGGTAGGTTTGTGTACCTTGGTGCTTTTCTCCTCAGTGCTGCTCACAGATGCTGCTATCCGTGTTACTGAGAGGAAGGATGGTCCCGTGCTTAGGAACGTCTTAGGAATGCCTAGGTTTAGGAATACCCGGATTTAGTTTCCGTGCTTTGTTGTCCTTCAGGATTCTGGGCAAGTCACTTAGTCCCTGTCTGCCTGCTACATGGCAGGAGGTGTCACAAAATGGGCAGGCTTTGTCCAGAGTGACATTTCTTGGAGGCTGGAGTTGTCATTTCCGATGGAAACTACTGTGTTGGAGGGAGACGGGCTGACTGCTGCCACGACAAAGCTTGTCTTGCGCTCTGCCTGCTTTATTATGCCCCCGTATGGCCATCTCCAGTCCCTACAGTAAATCTCTCTGCTGAATTTCCTGTGTTTCCATCAGTTTCTCTTCATGTATGCAATTTATTCTCGCTCTTCTGTCAAACAAAACAAAACTAGGGTGGTTACATGAAACAGTAAATCTCTGCTGGATAAGAAGAAATTACATCATCAAGAGATGCTGGAGAAACCTGGTGCTTCTTGTTCCCAGCTGGAAAACAGGGATCTGTTCTTGCTATACTACTACTCTGGTATATGCCAGTCCTCTTCTTTCTGTCTCCCATCCATAAATGAGCCTGAGGAGACTTCCCAAGTACAGGATGAGGGTTAACTAGGTAACAGCCACCACTCCCAGTAGTGCAAGTACTACATACTGTTTTCCAAGAGAATTTCACGACTGTGGTCTCTTTCTCCAGCTTGACCTTGGGGAGCGTGCTCCAAAGTCAGAGCTGTGCTTAACTGATTTTCTGTGTTGGTGATGTAGGGGAGACTTGTGAAAGCCAGTGGAAGGCGTGTATCCGGCACTACCCTGCTCCCTGGGCAGAACTGGCTGTTGAGAATCTCATCCTGACGGTGCCGTCTGACAGCATCCGCCACATGGAGAACCCAGAGCCGCTGCTGACCCTGTGGAATGAGATCATGGTGGCAATAAGCAAATTGGCAGCCATACCAACAAAATTCCCAAGGCCAGAGAGGATTGTGACAGATGTCCAGATCTCATGTGGTAGGTACTTTGCTGTATGGCCCTTTCAAGGGCTAAGAGACAAGTGGCCTCTAGCAGCAATGTCTGTTCCTTCAAGGTTATTTTGCTAAAACCAGACTGGGAACATATGTAAGGTGTTAAATGACTGTGACCCTTGCATGATTGTGAGCTACTGCATCAGGATGGAAGCATGGTAAGGCAGGGCTTAAAGAAATATATTTACCCTTTCAGATGCCTCCCTGCTCTCAAAACTGGTGTTGTCTCACTCAGCTGTTCTGCTGCCTGGGTTTGTTAAGAGGCAGAGCTGCTGACTGCAATGGCTTTGGCTCACATGTAGTTACTCTTTCTCCCTGCTGAATGCACTGCAGAGTCAGTACAGCTGGGAGACAGCGACCTGGTTTCTATTTTTTTGCCTGCCGCAGCCACAGGACTATTCTCACGCATTCAGTGACAATTGTTAAACCTGTGGGTGCCTACCTGCTGGAGATGGGCTCCACAAGGTTATTGTGGGCAAAGCGTGGCCTGAAAAGATGTGTGCCTGAGATGATGGCAATGGAGAGGTAGAACCGGTATCACTGTCAAAGCCCATGAGTTTGTAGTTTTGCAGCTGACACTTACCCACCCCAGCTTGTCCGGTGGTGAACTGAGTGCATTTGATCTTGAGTGAAACAATATTGTAAATGTGGAACTTTACAATACAAGATTTGTTCAATTGTTTTTCAAAACAGAGTGATTAAATTCATCATCCCACAATAAGGCAAGGGCTTGGCATGAACCCTCATGTCCTAACCCTTTGCTAAGCCACATGGAATGAATTTGTTGCACATCTTGGGAGTGTTAAGTTCTGGTATCCTGAGCAAATGCAGATCATAGTCTGCAGAGATATAATTCCCTTCTGTTTTGGGTGGACTAAATAGTTTCACTCACATTTCTGGACCTGAACTTTCTGGGTGCCAATGGCTGCTAAATGCATGCATCCCCCTTATTAAAAAAGAGGGAGCTCAAGATCTTAAACAGTTCCTGCAGGAAGAGGGACGCCATTCATGTTTTCCAATTAGAGTAATCTGCAAGCTTAGTGTTCAGTCAAAGCGATCTGTGTAGTCTCCCTACGTAGTGAGTGTAAAGGGCTGCTTATGCCCTGCTACAACAGGTGTTTGAGTTCAGGCAAATGACTCTTGTATGAAGCTTTGGGAATCTTCAGGAAGAAGGACAATTTAGGAATGGAGACACCAAGGAGACATAAGTAAAATCTCTTCCAGTGCAAGATTCTTGCCTAGCATGGTGCTGGGAAGTCGTTGATAGAATAGCTATCCTGTGAGGTAAAGAACAGGCTTAAGCATGACAAGCTTTGCAGTCCTAAAGCATGACAAAATGTGACTTCCATATGTCTCATCCACACTGCTGACCAGTGGAGTGCAGACCTACGGTATGCACACTCTACATGGGAAGATTTAAGCTCTGCCAGGGTGCTGAATCACATTATTGCATGGTTGTGCTCAGTTTGTGGGAGTTCAGGTGCATTCTGGGCAATGGTCAGGCTTTTTACCCCCCTCCTAAAATCTCAGCCTCAGTCAGACTGTGAATGAATGCTTCCGTGTGTAACTCATAGTTCAGTTCTACCCTTACATCGCTTGCTTGACTATTTATTAGGGTGAAACTTGCAGTATTTCCTTATCTCACAAAGGGAAAAAGATGTCATTCATGGTAATATGGTGTGGTTTGTGAGATGGAGCAAAGGCAGTAGAGAAATGAAAAAAAATACAGTCATTTATGTCTAAGAGGCACTGGGGTGAGCACTTATGACTTGCGTTGGTACCTGTCTTTCCTGCAGGCTGGATGCATGCTGGCTACCCCATCATGGGCCACCTCGATTCGGTGAAGGAGATGTTAGACATAAAGCACATGCAAACTGCTGGTCTTTGGGGTCCTGTCCATGAGCTGGGACACAATCAACAGCAGCAAGCATGGGAGTTTCCCCCTCACACCACAGAGGCCACCTGCAACCTCTGGTCTGTTTATGTTCATGAGAGGGTGCTGGGCATTCCCAGGCATCAGGCCCACAAGGCGCTTAGATCACAGTGTCGGGAGGAAAGGATAAGAGAGTATCTGAAGAAAGGCGCTCAACTAAAGCACTGGGAGATGTGGACTGCTCTGGAGACATACCTGCAGGTAACTGGGAAAAGCGGGTGTATTCTTAGTGCAGTCAATGAAGCCTGTGTCAGAAGGGTGTCTGCGGCCTGGTGACTGTAGCTGTCATGTCTTCTAAGTGTTTGCTTATGATCTGGGTTCACCTTGGGTCCAGAAAGCACCTAAGAGGTGTACAGACAGAGTGTCTAATGCTGATGTCTCCTGAAAACTTCCCTTTGCCAGACTTGGGCGTAGCCACTGTGGGAGAGAGCTTAGTGCAAGATACTAATCTTTCTCCCTAGGAGAGAAACAGGGACTGCCTCTTGTTATACAGCCTGGGAAAAGGATGATCAAACTTGGGCACAGCTTTTTAACCTGCTGCAGATTTCCTGTGGGACGTTGGTCTAGTTGGCGGAAAAAGAATTGGCATTGTAAAGTATCTAGAAGAGCCAGGCTTCTAGCAGTGTCCTGGTGCGTTGCATGGCTAGGCTTCTCTTCACAAAACATAGCAAAGAGCGGGGTGTTCGTATCAGCTGATGCGCTGAGTGGAGCCAGTGTAGCCCATCAAGTGGCCAGGGGACGGGTTCAGCTTATCTTCCTGCGCATGTAACTGGATCCTTCACTGCGGTCGAGACTCTGTGTCATGAACCCTGTCCTAGATGTAAGTGCATTCTCTTGGGAAGCATGCAAGAGATTTTTCCCTTCACCCTTTCCTATAATCTTCATAGCAACTAGTAGTCTGGTGGAGAGAGCACTCAGCTTGATTTTAACTGGGGACTGTAAGGCAAGTGTCCATTATGATGGCTTAAGCTACTGACTGTTGTGAGGTGAGTATCCCTTAGCCCCCTTGTCTGGGAGCTCTCACATCTTATATGAACAAGAAAATATTTACTGGAGGATTATTGATCCTGAATTTTCCACATTGCAGAGAATTGCCTGAATCATCAAGCTGAAGAATCAACCTCTGTTTTCTCTGGTGCAATGAATATCAGAGTAGTCATACAGAGTGGAATGGTTTCAAAAGGGGAAATTTTCCCACACTACCTTACCAGTTTGGCCACTGCCTCACCCGCACCCTATAGGCTGGGATCTCCCATCTCCTGTCTGGCTACTGACAGGACCACTGGGATAAATGGGACATGAAAAACAATTACAATTCTCTCTATATACTGTCCCTATTACAGCCATAATGGTTTGGGTTTGTTGTTTTTTTTTCTATGGAAGTCTCCACATTCCTTTGAGCCCCACGTTTGGCTGCCATTTAGATGCTTTTCGCATTCCTTCAATCCAGGAAGTCTTCAGCCTTCTTCAGACTTGTTTAGGTCCGACTCTTGTCTGGTTCTTACACTTGCATGGCAGCACGGGGTCTGCTGGTCTTGCCATTGCCTGATGGAGCATACTGTCACTCAGAGTTCAGCCTGGATACCCATGTACCTCTCCAGAGTGGTCGCTTGCCATCATTTAACACAAGCTGGCAACTAAACACTAGACAGCTGCTCACTCACCCCTCTGGGATAGGGAGGAGAAATGGACAAAAGGAAAAATTCGTGGATTGAGATAAAGGCAGTTTAATAGAAATAACAAAATAATACTAATATACTGCTAATAATATTACTAATAATATATAAAATAAAATGCAATTCCTCACGAACTCTGCCTGCGTCAAACAGCCAGTCCCAGGAAGAGAGCAGTCTGGTCCAGAACAGGTGATCCCGTGGAGAGAGTGAAGAGACAAGAAAGGCAGGAGGGCCCAAAGGCTGACTGCAAAACGTCAGAATGGCAAAAGGCCAAACTAACGAAATTAACCAAACAGAACTGAACTGGAACGGTTTTGCCCAGAATGGTTCTCCCACAAGGACTGTTCTCCCAGGACAGACTGTTCTGACGAGCCAGAAAAGCCAACTCCAATTAAGTACAAAGCAGGACACTGATGATATGGAGTACTCTCATTGATCAACCTGGATGTCAGTCAAGGTCTGGCCATCTATGCCCCTCTTCCTAGCTGCCCCACACTTGGCAGATAGGAAGCCTAGGAAGACTTTGGTTTCCTTGGTAACGGCTAAGATATCAGTAAGTTCCGACACTCCTTCTTGAATTAACCCAAACAACGACCATGCTAGCTATGAGAAAGGAATGTTGCTAACTGCGTGAAGAAAATGAACTCTATTTCAGTCAAACCATCCACCCTAAAGCCTGTAACACAGATCTTGCAAAAAAAGAGTATGAAACAATTAGACAATTAGTTAATTTGCCCAAGAGATTTACGGATTTAAATGGAACAACAAAACTCCTGTCTGTACTGTTCTGTCTCCACCTCTTCACTCTTTGCTTTGGAGTAAAGTCAGAGACCTCCAAGGTTCTGCCTAGACTAGGCAGAAGCAGCCCTTGCAGCATGCTCCGTGGCGCTGGTTACCCCAGTTGCCCAGGATGTGCCACAGTCCACTCCGACAAGTGCTTGTGTTTTCTTCCCATAGAAAACTGGCAGTGGGGGAGGGAACAGACAGTTTTCACTGTTACCATGTTGTGACAAGGAGTTGGGAAGTGTCTGGGTTGGATACTTGAACTCAGGATCCGGGAGATGCTCCTGCATACTGCATTTCAGACATAACCAACATGGTGTGGAGCCTCCTCCAGTATAAGTTGGCTTATTGCTTTTGCCCTGGCGCAAGACCAGACCCCTTCATCTCCCACCTTCCAGTTAGCATCCTCAAGGCTCTCCAACCTTCTCACAAAAAGATACCGCGTAGTCCACAGCTAGTCTCAGCACTAAGAGTTTCCATTTCAAAAGGGGATTATCAGAGGTGCTGTCTGCTGCTTAGCTGCTCCAGCATGGTGGAGGACTTGTGGAATGCAATTTAATGTCAATCTATTTAGTATCAGAAAGTGAGATGTAGGTCGTGGCCTGGTAAAGAACTATGGACATTGAGTAGACATTCTGCATCCTGTCATGCTCTTTGTATTAACCTGATCTTGAGCAACAACGTAAGTCTCCTCTCACTCTTTAGTTTAAACTCTTTACTCATGCAACAGCAGTTTTTCTGTCTGAATCACTTTTGTTCTTATTCCTAGCCAAAGCATGCCATGCTCACAATCTCTCGTTCGTGTTTGCTGATTACTCCTTGATCTCCTGTGCTCCTTCATCCCAGGTTCTCTGTCTGTGTCCTCTGATGCTTTTTCACTGCACAAGAAGCTTTCTTTTGCCCAAGTCAGCAGCTTGTATAGTTGGTTGCTGACATTTCTGGCTGCTCCCAACACATCTTTCATCTCTGTTTGTTTTGGCAGGCCAATTTAATGGGAAGGGGTATTTTTCTGTACCCTAGTGCTGCAAGTTATGTTTTGAAGCCTAAAAGATTAATGCCTTCACCTAACTTTACATTCGTTCTAAAAGACACTGCAGAAACCTATGGAATTTTCTACTGCTTGTAACACAGGAATAACACGAGTCAAATTAGAGGTTCATTATTTTTACACTGTATTCTTCTCCATCAGTTGCAGGAAGGGTTTGGTTGGGACCCTTTCACCCACCTCTTCTCTGACTACCAGAAAATGTCCACCATCCCAAAAGACAACCCTGCTAAGATGAACTTGTGGGCACAGAAGTTTTCCCAGCAGGTGAAGAAGAACCTGGCTCCTTTCTTTACAGCCTGGGGATGGCCTATCAAGAAAGAGCTGTCTGTGGAACTGTCCTCTTTGCCCAGCTGGGAGCAGGATCCAATGAGATCCTACAGACCATGAAGGAAGAATATCTAAGCCTGGATTCTCAGACCAGCTATGGCCTATCTTTTTCTCCTTGTGTGCTACATGATAGCTCACTGGGCCCTTAGCTTTACACTGAATTCTTTAGCTTCCTGCTGTAAATGGAGGTCAACCCAACACAAATTCAGCAGAAACTTCTGTGCAGCTCAGCACCATCTAAGCCATCTTCTGAAGGGTTAAATAATGAATGGGCTTTGTTCTGGGTTCTTCACCTCAGGAGGAATGTGGTTCTGAGTAGATTTATTTCCCATAGAACCTTTCTTTGATGAAACAGAAGGTTTCAAGGTGGAGCTGTCACTGGAGCGCTCTCAAGGACAATACCAATAGAATATGGATCTGTAAAGCAAATAGTAGCCTCCACAGTGTTGTATTCCTCAGTTATAATCTCAGTAACATGAGATTTTCACTGTGGTTTTGCTTACCCTAAAATCCCAAATCTTTAATCGCTCTAAGTATGCAGAACTTCCACACCTACTGTCATGAAAGTGACCTTATAATGCTTATGTGCAGCTTGCATAATACACAGCTGATACTGAAACACTGTAGATTTCTTCCTATGTTGTATGACTGTGTGACCCAATGTGCAGATTTATGTGAGTCAATTATAAGTTGTAGCTGTCACTCTTACCATAGCCTAACAGCAAGATACATGCCACGCAAGAGAGAGGAAACAAGGAAAAGGTGACTTGATTATAGTCAGTAACGGTTTAACTTGTAGACTCATCAAAGTGTAAAAAAACAGGCGCTGACATGACAGCATGAGGGAGCAGGGAGGAGGAAGACAGCAGTTCGTCAAGACGGAGGACCAGCCTTTTCCAAGCAGCAGCAGAAGTTAATCTTTCTCCCCCTCATTCATAATCGCACTCTGCAATGCAGTGCACCACACTGGTGACTACACAGGGCTGGCAAGCATGTTAACAGCATGGTATGCTAACAGCATACCAGTCCCAACACGTTCCTTGTGTATGAGCAATAAATAAAACAATCATTGCGGACTTGCAGGTTGTGTGTGTGGTCCTACTTTCATGTCTCTGTGCCCAGTAAAAAAAGCCTAAATAGAAGTGACCTAAAGGTTTGTTACAGCAGCTCTTCATTTTAATTCTCGCTCAGGTATGGTTCTGATTTCCCCGTGGTTTGTTGGCCTAATATTTTGTTTTGTCTTTCAAATTTTCTTTCCCTTCTTATTCACTACTAATATGAATTATTCTTCCAGCAAAATAAATGCAGAGGCTAGTCATAGCTTAGACAGTGTTTCTGGTGTGGTTTTGGTTTGGCGATTCAGAAGAAAATTTACATGGTGTAAAGATTTAGACCTGACCCTACCTACAGAAGCAGATTTCATCCCTAACGAGTCTGTGACTAAAAGTTCAGTTCATGTACACAAAAAAAATGCTCAAAATAGGATCAGATATGTTACCTAGGTATGGCAGGATCTATTCCTTTTTCATGAATGGCACAACAAAATGGTGTATGAAATGTTTAAGAGAAGAAAGGGCAAAAGAAAAAGGTGATGTGTTGGATCCTGAGCTAGGATGGATTGGCCCAACCATAGGGATTCCAACTTTGCTCTAAATGTAGCCTGAAATATTTAGACATACATAGTAAAGAAATTCAAAACTGGACTAACTCAAGTTAATGTCACCCTCAGAATGATGTCAGTTCTTCTCCATAAAAAGAAAACAAGCAATGCAACATAAATCAGAGAAAAGATTGGCATGTTGCAGGCCTGAGGTCTGCAATTGCTGATCTGCTAGTTATGGGGCATGCTGGAGTAGCCCGTCAAAGCAGAAAAGGCCAAACTGAAATTGTGGCTTTAAGGCAAGAAAGTGTTACAACAGAGACAGACTGCAAAATAACATGTGAGACATCATAATTTCTGTGAAAACGTAGTTCAAACAGCAGTCACAGACCCATTCAGCATGCGGTCAGGGGGAATCCTAGGACACTCCTGAGACTGACCTGAGCAGGGGCTGAAATGGGAAAAAAGTAAAATAGATTAGGAGGCCACATTGACCTTAGCAAAAATGAAACCAGAAACAGAGGATTTTTATGCTCTAATAAACTAAGAATGAATGGGTTTGCTGGTGAGGTTTTCAAATTGCATACGGACTTACTGGCTTCATTTTTACAGTCAGCTTGCTTTTAGTGGAAAGTTGCCTGCTATTGCTATATACTCCTGCTAGTAGAGAGCTGGAAGCCCAATGAAGATCTGACAGACTTTCCTTTGATTATCAGGCTAACGGTGATTTCACCAGCAGGTGAAGTGTCAGATTTGCCAAGACACTTGGAGAAAAACACAGAGGCACAATACTTCTTCAAGAGCAAACATGAAATAAAATGCTGATGACTCTGTTAACTGCTTCTGTATAAGCTTTTTGGCTAGCAGCAAATTATTTTCAAACATGTTGGTAATAAAGAACTCAGTGGCATCGAATGAGATGCTGATCTAACAACAGGTTCTACTCATTCTGATTTCTCAAAATTTAGTTAGACAGCTAGAGAAATTTGTGCTATTTGTATTGATTATTTTGGCCTTTGATTCTCCAGCAGCAGCTGTAGGATGTAATCCCCAAGTCAAGCATAGCTAAAATGGGATTCCTCTGCCCTGGTTTAGGTCTCCAGAAGTTAGCCCCCTCAGTCTGAGCTGCTCACCCAAGGCTCCCTTGAGGGCCAGTGCAGGGAAGCAGGCACCTGCAGAGGGCGATTCGTTGCCTAAGACAGCGCGGAGGATTTGCCTTTGGCAGGTCTCTGTTTCTTTCTGAGGTAGGTTAGATGAATCGGCACCTTAGCATGAAAGAAAGTGAACTCTGCGGTATGGCAGTGACATATATGATTTTTTGACCACTTTCCTCAGGTGTTAAGTGCTATGTGCACCTGTCTTGGGGACCTGAAGACTCTTCCCAGTCAATCTTGCATAGTATAACCATGCCAATAAAAGGAAAGCTGAGTGTACGTGAGAATGGGGAGTAATGGCTGGAGAGGATGAATGACTGAACGGGACACCTGAAAACAGGCAATGAGTTGGTTGCTGTCAGAGCTGAGCAGAAGTTAGATTTCCACTGCAGAGCAGTGGGGTACTAGGGGTCCAAGGAGTTCTGCTGTGGTAGAAAAAGTGGAATAAAAAACTTATGGAGTGATTTAATACTTCATAGCCTAAGGCTACACAAGAAAGAAAAGAAGTCTGTTGCAGATGAAGGGTTTTTGGACAGTCAGATGGAACTGTGGAGAGTGCAAGCTGTGTGAGTGAACTGAAGTTTGAATGAGACATGGTATTCCCTAAATGAAACTCTTCTGGAATACAGGAACAGCTCTTTTCTTTGAGAAAATACAGTGTGGAAATACAGAAGAACAATTTCATTTGTGTTCATATCGTAGAAGAGACACAGAAACTTACAGACCTCTGCAATGGAGATGTATATTTTGAGCTGTGCCTTGAGATGACCCAGAATGCTCACACAGAGAAGAGGTTCAAGGATGTGTTGAATAGCAGCAGCTTCAGAGGAGAGAGACGTGGATGCCATTGGGCTGTGGAAGGGGACACGGCTAAGTCAGGCACCTACCAAACCTCCGTGCTCTGAGAGGAAATGCTTGCCTGCTGTGGCAGGGGACGATGCCATCTATATGGTACAAAAGACCTGGTGACAGGTGGCTTAAACCGTGACAGTTGATTTTCCATGTCAGAGCAAATTCCAACCGAAGCATCCTGCTTCTGGTTCCTCCCAACTGAAGCATATGGCCGTGTCTGTAAACCCAATCCAGAGATGACCATGGGGTGCGTGGGTGCTGTCTTGCGCCCTCAGAGGCTCCCTCACTGTGTGTCACTGAGAGTGCACTTCTCTGACAGGCAGCACTGGGGCTGGGGAGGGAGAGAAGAACCTCCATGGCAAGCCACCTCTGATGTTTATGGTCTCTACCATGCCCCTTCTCTCTAATCCTTCTATTCGGGGTAGTTTGTCCAACTTCAGTGCCAAGGACACTGCTTATTCCAAGCCTGTTCACGTTATTGAGGTGGAGCCGTTCTCACGCGGTAAAATGCCTGTGGGTGTGAAGCTGCTCTGCCCTCAGCGGCCTGGTTTTGCCTTTTGCTGCCCTGAGGACAGCAAGGCTCGGCACCGTCTGTGGTCTGACCTGTTTCTCCACACTGTTTCCCCACTGAGCAGTTCAATCCATCGTGGAGCTCATGACTCTGTTACTTGGCTTTGAGGTGCTGTGGGAATTTCAGGGAGCTCTGTTTCAAAAAGGTAGTTTGACCAGAGCAAACAGAGAAAAGGAATAATCCTTAAGTGGCTGATCTCCGTGAGGAATTAACAGACCTGGTTTGATATGATTCGTATTTTGTGCAAGCATGCCAAAACAAGTGGTACCTTTCCCCACAGGCTACAGTCTAGTTAAGCAAATGAAAGAGGTTTAATAGATAAAATGATTTAGCTGCAGCTAGATCAGAATGAGGGAGTCCAGCCAGGAGCAGAAGGTGAGAGGGTCAGAGGCAGGACGGGAGACAAGCTACACCACCTGCCTGCGGGCAGCAGAAAACCATGGTGGCTGTTTTGACAATGTGTTCTCGGCTCCCAAGGAAATGGGTTTAGATCAGCTGTCGCTTCGCTGAAGTTATAGGAGGCAAGTATTAAACGGCTAGAGTTTCCATTCACTCCGGCCCGGGGCAGATGTGAAGCAGCACCCCGTTCCTTCTCCCCGTGGGCCGTATCTCTAGGTCTCCACCTTGTCTCTTGCTGATGCAGGAAGGCACCCGGCGTGTCGCTAGGTCAGCGTATGTAAGAAGGGGGCACCCGGTGCAGGACTGGATTAAAAAAGATTCTGTTAACACGTCTCTACCCTGCTGGTTAGTTTCCCTGTCTAGACAGGTGGAGATACGTGGAACCTGCTACCCCAGTGTAGCCCCAGAGCAGATCCACTGGTCATGAATGGGCGCAGTTATCTATCTTGATGGTCAGGTAGGTGGGTGGGGAGGCAATGAGTCTGCACTGCTTATGCCAGAAGAGATGCCCCTAAACACGCAGCCTTGCAGTTGCATGGGTCTGGCTAGTTCTTCAGCACTCCATACATAATGTTCTGGAAAGGGCTTGATCTTCTCTGTTGCCCAGTGAATGCATCGTTGTGCGAGAGGCAAGCCACAGGCCTTGTACTAATTTAACATCTTAAGACTCACCAGTAACTGTCTTGAGTGGCCACAGGTCTCTTTTAGATATAGCTTCAGAAATTTAGAACTGTCAGGAAAGAGTCGGGGGTGCTATCTCCTATACCTGAACACTGATTCTGCATATTTGTCAGATATGGTAGAGGTCTGACATTACTAAGGAGTCCCCATGTAACTGACCCATGGGCCAGTAAGACATGGGTTGTTTAAGGGGTAAAAGAATAACTCCAAAAGCATTGAAGGTCAAAGAGGAATGACTCCCTTCTCCTTTTCTCCACTGAATTCCTTCCAGAAAAGAACTCAGGATATAGATGGCTCACTGCAAACCATCTTTTCTAAGAAAAGACTAGCATGACTCAATATCAGGACCCAACACTGGGGAAATTGTTAGATACTGGAGAGCCTATGTATATGAATTTTAACTGTGTCGTTATTGGGATTTAGCAATAATTTAATAATTTGTGTTATATATGTTAGTATCATTTTAACTGGGTTAATATTTTTGCTGTATTGTAGTTACCCTGTTAAGGCACTACTGAGACTAACAATAAATTCTTTACTCTGTATATAAGGTATGTTCCTTTAAGTCTCTACAACTTTCACTGAGTGCAACACTCTGACAGCAGGTGTACAATGGCACGAGAGCCACTGATTCCACCTCTGCCAGTGGGATGAACACTAAGCCCTGCACTCTGAGAGATGACTGAATGCCTTTTCCTCCCTGACACGCAAGACTTCCTCTTAAAATTGAGCCATTGAAATGTAATAGCTTGTGGCTAGACCTAGTAATCTGAAGTCTACGTACTATCTAATTAAAAAAATTATTTGGCTTGTTCTTCTACAACTCCAGGCATGTTAGTGTTGTAAAGCAGTTTCATACCAATTCACATAAGCAGAAGAATATAGAAAGCCTTAACTGGAATTATGTCTTCAATGTACGTTCCCTAACATGTCTGTTGGGGTTATTGTGTGACTAGTAGCTATGCAAATTTTCCTCATTCCTGTCATGTTTTCCTGTCTCACCTTACTGCTGGGCTATATATTTGCGCATCACTCGTGGATACAGGTTTCTCCTGGTACTGTAGAACAGCATGGCTGGTATGTATCTCAATAGCTTGTATCTGTTAAACATTTTAAAATTAGATTCTAATCTAAAAAGTGTTTCCCTTGCTTTCTCTTTCAGTACTCTTCAACAAGAGGTATATCAGATGGACTCCACTGCAGCCTGTGCCTCCCTCATTTGAGTTCACAACAAGCTATCATCTGTGTGAGCTATTGCTCGTTGGAGATGAAGCCTTCCCAGTGCTGGTGAGCACCAGTGGACAAGTGCTAATTGCAGCATCTTGTTATGAGAAGGGCCGGATGGTGGTTGTTTCCCATGAAGGAATCTTGAAGGACTCCAAGTTTTCCCAGTTCCTCAGAAATGCTGTGGAGTGGCTCAAGCCTTCCCCCGAGGCCCTGGTTGGGGTCCATCCTCGTTTGGATTCCCTCTGCCAATCACTGCTCAGGGGAGATGTCAAAGTCCAGGCTGGGGCAGAGCTCAGCCCCTCCCTGGGGGTGTACTGTATGGATGCCTATGACAGCACACGGGCAAAAGACCTGGTTGGCTTTGTGAAGCGGGGTGGAGGGCTGCTCGTTGGCGGCCAAGCCTGGCACTGGGCCAGTCGACATGGGAAGGAGAAGGTGCTGTTTGAATTCCCTGGGAACCAAGTGACCAGCGTGGCTGGTGTGTACTTCACAGGAAACGCTGTGGAGAAAGGCATCTTCAAAGTTGCCAAGAAAATTCCCAAGATCCCATTAATTGTCCCGTGAGTATCTGAATTGCTCTCTGTTGAAGCAATTGATCGGGTTATGCAGGTGAGTTGTGTCTGGAGGATTCTTGAGGTGAGAGACGAGGCATGATGGTGAATGCTGGTTCTTTAGTAGCCCGGATGGGATGTGACTGTTGCCTTCCAATTTGCAGGGGGACCTTGCTGCTGTTTATAGTCAGAAAGAATCGTGTCTTTGCTTCCAGACCAGCTGGGCCAGGCCTGGGGAATTCATTCAAGGGGAAGAAAATGAGGGGAGTGATCTTTTAGAGCAGTCTGCCTGACCAAGTGTGCCTGAGTGCAATACACAGCAACACAGGAACAGGAGGAGGAACTCCTCTCCCTGTACGTGTGTGTGTTCAGGGCAACTTTCCAATGGTTCAAAACCAGGTTGGAGGTGGAGCACCAGGCCAGCCCTCTGGACCGGGCACTGGCTGGCAGCTGCTAAGCATGTTTAGCCTGTTACTTGTGGAAATTCACCTTCTGCAAGTAAAACCCTGGGGCTGACGTACAGCGGAGGAGGCAGGCTGGGTGCCACCTTCCTTCTCAGCTTCTGACACAAGCTGTGGGCAGAAAATCTCCATGCTCCCAGTTTGTTCGGGATTCCAGTCTGGACCCGTTTGGTCCTGGAGCAGCAGGTGTAAAACTCAGGGCTGTTGTGACTTGTATTGCACGGTCAGCCAGGCAGCAGAGTCCTGGGCATTGTCCTGTTGTCTTCCTTCATTTCTCCTTGCCTGCCAGTGTGCCAGGCTCTGCCTCCCACCACTGTCTGCTGAGTTACACAGGGCGCAGGGGGTTAGCTGAGGAGCATCGGTGCCGCTGCACTTACTCTGTGTGGCACCTTCATTTCTCTGCGGTGGAAGCTGCAACAATTACAATAAAGTTCCCCGCAAGTCTTCCCTTCGCAGCCTTTTCCTTGTGGATGTATAATACTAAATTTCTAATATTTTCAAACAAATAATAGGATTTGATACTTTCTGGATGCTCAGTTATTTTCCCAGTAAAGGTAGCAGAAATCTGTGCTGTTGAATGCAGTAAAGTGCTTAGGACACAGCTAACAAATGAAGTTGCTTGATTAAAATTTGCTGATTGGTTGATTCTTGTTCCCACCTGCAGTGCACAGGCATGTTCCCACCGCCTCATGCAGTTTGTGGAAGAGGGAGAGGGGTGGAGAACTCAGTGGAGAAAAATTACATAACAATTAACAAGATTTTAAATGGTAGCTAGGGGTGAATTACACTTTGTTTAGGGTGCTTTCATGGTGGTTTTGATTGGATCCAGAGCCACGGAGAAATTTAGATACCTCATTTCCATGCAACACAACAGTTCTGTGCATCTGGGCCGTCCTGCTGGCCTTTGCTTAACCCACAGAGAGCCAGACTGCAGTCTAAGGCAGGTGCTGTGTCGTATGCCTGGGCACGTAGTCTGTGTGACAAAGGGTCTCAGTAAAGTAATAACCAAAGGAGAGCTGCAGATTTAATTCCTGTCCTGCAGGCATGCAGAAGGGCAGCGTAATTTATTCTTATTGAGTTGGCTGCAATGGCCACGTAACAACAGATTCTTTCCAGGTGTTGTGGGAAAACTGTGTTTGGCAGAGCCATGAGCAAGTGTAAATAAAGCACGTGAGAGTAATTCAGCATGTCTTTCTCCACAGTGACGTACAGGAGTTACACGGAAATAGCAGAGAAAAGAGGCCCTTGCGCAGTGTAATCTCTCTGTATTGTGGAGACCAACTAGTGATAATGTGAAGACTATGTGTTAGGGTCCCGATTCAATTTCTAGTTGCTCATTTGTCTAGCTGTGTGACTCCCTGTCCATGTAGCCCCTCTGGCGTAGCTATGCTTTCTTCAGTTCCCAACAGTGGCAGGGGCTGGGAGAAGACAGCGAGAAATCCTTTGGGCTTGCCTAGTTGATATTCACTAGGGTGGGGCAAATGGAGAAAGTTTCTGTTATAGGAGGTGTGCCAATTCCCACATCATTTGCAGTTTAAACCTGCAGTTTTAAAAGTATGACAACTATTCTGATTTTTTAGTTTCTACAATTATTATTAATATTAATCTATTATTTAGATTTTCAAGCTGCTCTTCAAAGCCAGATGTCGAGAAACTTCCTTTTGACCTCTTCTTTATCTCCTTTTTCTAAATGAGTACTGAGATTCTTACAGATGTGCTTGTCTGCAAAAACTGAGGCTTTAAAGAGAGAAAAATGAGGTATTGATGGATTTTTTTTTTTAGTGAAAGAACTGGAAACATGATATACTAGGATGAAGGAGGATGAAGAGGCAGGGATGGACAAGGTGGCCTTTTGTGGAAAGGATTCTGGCATGGGGGCTAACCTGGACCTCTCTTGGTTTTGCAGGCACCAGGCCAACCTCAGCCTCGATGCTGAGTTTCTCCTGCGTGGTGTGTCAGAGCTGGATTTGGTGACAGGGGGCACACCCTCTGTCTTGCTGGTGCACGGTGTGCTCTCCTTCCCGCTCTGCCTGGACAGCTCGCACCGCTGCCTGTTAGCTGCGGCACGCTATGGCCGAGGCCGTGTTGTGGTAGCGACCCATGAGAGCCAGCTGTCCTCCCCGAAGCTGGCCAGGTTCCTGCTCAATGCTGTCTGCTGGCT
>Ga0181612_140850_pt1 | contig 20335 bp, 9 predicted proteins | sample HoacroProtozoa21_FD_119630 | JGI IMG/M metagenome (GOLD analysis project Ga0181612, IMG submission 119630) | Hoatzin crop microbial communities from Cojedes, Venezuel. Combined Assembly of Gp0051906, Gp0051904, Gp0051908 | reverse complement strand
TTCCCAGCCTCCTCCAGGGGCAATCCGAGGGCCCTCACACCTGCTCTACTCGAGGTGCTACGCATCTACCAAAATGGCTTTCTCCCCATTATCTACACGGGCTGCTCAGGGACAACTGGCTACCTGGGCCCGCACTAGGCCTAGCGACTACTGCCTCCCTTCCTCTGTCTTCCATGGTGCTCCTGCTGTCACTTCATACCCTTGGCAGCCAGTTTCTGAGGAAGTCATGGGAATTCACGCTCCCAACTTGTAAAGTGCTCAAATATATTGTAAAATTCAACTCTGTCCAGGATAGTACTTTAAATAGTTTCTTTCATTTAAACTATATCTTCTGGCAAGTTTCTGGTAGGCAAGTTCCTCAAAATTTGCACTCCATAGAAGTACATCATTTACAAAACCCATGTAAGCATTATGTCCGTATAGAACATCCAGGTCATTGCAGCAAAACTGACAGTACACACAGTCTTGTGTTTTCCAAAGTTCTGGGTTGATGATCTGGTTATCTGACATAAATCAGCCTTAGTTGCAAGAAATTTGCAGCAGGTGAAAATGTGCACAAAGGAGGCTCTGCATGGTTAACTAACTTGCCACAAACTATGCAAAATTTCAGATATATAGGGAAATAGATACACAGAGTTTGGAAAAGAGAAAAAAAGCAGACGATCTAGATGAAGCCTTGATGCATTCTGTCAGATATATGCAAAAAGACTCAAAGGGAGACTGAGACATTTATTTATTTTGGGGGACAACAGACTGATATGCAAATGGCGGGGTTTTTTTGGAAAAGTGGTGGTCAGAAATATGTGTGATTAATAGGTTCTCTGCTCCTGTTTTCAGAAAAGGGATATTGATCTTTATAAATGACTCTGAAAATTTATTTTAAGATTCTTCACTTCAGATCTCTTTTTGAGATGAACGAAACAGAATGTTTTTGGCACAATTGAAAAATAACAGCTTTTCATCGCACCCACCCCCTGCACATGAATCTGTTTGTTCTCACTTCTGCACAACATGGAGAACATTTGTTTGTGGCAGGAGGAGTAACCTGATCAACAAAGCTCTCCTTGTCTTTCTTGGTTTGTGTTCACACTGATACCGTGCTGCTGTTTTTCTCTTTGCAATCTTCCCCCCCAAACAAGTGATGACATTTTTATTATGTTATTTATATTGTTTCTTAATAAAAGCTGTCTGTGAAAAGATGTTCTTGAAAGATCCTATTCAATGTGTGCTTGAACATAAGGGTGAAAGGCCATACAGGATTTTTAGAAATGTGACTGGCAACGTGATGATGCTTCAGCTGGTAAATAAGTAGAAAATATATTTGTTGCATACCGTTATTCAGCCCTTTTCATTTAAAGCTTTTGTTGTAGTTTTAATAGGTGCAATCCAAATGTCAGCTAAGTCTATGTATCTAATGATTTCTCTTGGTGACCAGCTAGTCACCTAGCTAGGACCTCGCAGATGTCCAGCTAGGAGGAGACACTGGGTAACACAACCTGTTTCCTTACCTATGGCCCTCGTGATTGCCTATGAGCTGCTCATTGTTTGCAATACACTTCAACATGCATATGCAAAAGTGTTCACTTCTTTCTCTTTAAGACTAGTAAATGTTGTACTTTTAAGAGATTTAATATATAGGAATGGATTATCGTTTCCAATTTTTTCCATGATTACTGTGACTAACATTTGAGGCTCTTCAGTTAGGCCTTGATTATAATTTTGGGTGCAGTGGCAGTCTGCTGGATGTCAGTCACCATGTTTATGTGCTTACAATTACACAGGTGCTAATGCAAGAGCCTTAAAGCCTGACACTGCAAGGTTAATGGCAAGCCTCTTGTTGACTTCAGTGAGCTTTGGGTAAGGTCCTTATTTCAAGGGACACTAAAGTGCGACACGTGTCTGAATACCTGCTTCCTAGAGAGGGCAGCAGGCTATAAAAAGTGACATTTTTGTATCTGTGCGGATTCGGCAGAGGCACAGCTCCCCAGTTGTCCATGTCAGTCTGAGGGACATATCAACAAGTTTTCTTCAGCTGGTACTCACAAGAATGTTATCCTCTTAGGTTCTTCTGCAAGCTTTACTCTGATGCATTTTCTTGACATAGTTACAAGTTAAACGTATCTGCCAAGCTGTCTGGCTTACTGAGTTAAACCAATTTGTCTCACAGAAAATTGACGAGGGCACTAGGAATTCTGAATGTAGTTTTGGCTCTTCACAGGTATACATATTTATAGATTTCAACTACTAAAGTTTGGGCTTAGTTTATTACTATTATTATTACTGCTGCTTTTTCACTTTGTCAAAAAAAATTATCACTAACACTTAGGCAGCACAGCTGACATTTAAACATCACTCCCGGCAGTACGGAATCTCTGCCTTCAGCAGGGGCTGTGGATTTACCCAGTAATGGTGCTCCTACAGCAGGAACACCAGCAGTCATGAATAAAACCACTGCAAATTGTTGCTTACAAAAGGCTGTATTCAGAATTAGGTAAGGGCACCTTTAAGTCACCATGTAGAAACTTGAATTCAAATGCTAACGTTTTTGTGGTGGAAATTATGCACTCAGATAACCCAGTGACAAATCATAAATGGTGGAATTACAAATCCCGAGCCTGGTCTCACTCACATTAATCCAATGCTGTGGTAACTTCTCTGACATTGTTCAGAAGATTATGGTGTACATGAGGCAGATAAATGAAATCAGTCTGCGAAGGCTGTCAGACTGTTTTTTTAGGTCCATAGAATTTATATTACCTAGGATCAGGACAGCATACTGAATATTTAACTCGGCTGTTCCTTAAGGAAATGATGTACCTTGGCTGCCTGTTCTCCCTTCCTTTCTACAGATTTTGAATTCCTTGGAAATTTTCACTTGGACCTGGCAGATTTGCCAAAGGTAACAAGCTGTTTGGAGCTGAAACGGTATTGTACAAGCCGAATACCTGCTCTTTAAATGTTTGTTCTTTTAAGCAGGATATACATGTTACTGGTGTTATAATTTGAAGTATTATATGCTACACAGTAAAATATGTATGCTTAATATCACTTAAAGTAGCATTTTAAGATGCTCACTTTAAATGAATTTTATATATTTATAAAAAAGTCCTAAAATTTTATCAGTTTTTATAATCAGGGCATGTTCCTGTGGTTTGGAGGAACAAACTGAGCTGTGCCGATTACACAGCTGCGCTGGCCGTGCAGCTGGTGTTGACAACATGGCTTTGGTTTCTGTGACCATGGGACCTTGTCCGAGTATCAACATCTGCTTGGGAGAGATGGGATCTACCTCACTAAGTGAGGCAAAGGTATCTTTGTCAGCAGGATGGCTGACCTGGTAAGAAGGGCTTTAAACTGGGAGTGATGTAAGATGAAGAGTATTACCAGCAGCCGTGTGAGAGAGTGACTGACAGGGCTGACAAGCAAAGGGCCTGGGGTCGTGTGAATGAAGGCAAAGACAAATCCAACAAAACAGATCTTAAATAGAGTCACCTCAAGCACTTGCAGGTAAGCAAGGAAGTGCCTACAAGACACCAATTTGGGAAAAATCTCCAGCCCCTTTCTGGGAAATCAGCATGCCAGCGTGCCTCTCTGATGTGCCTGGACACTAATGTGTGCAGCACGGGGAATAAATGTGAATAAATTGAGATCTGTGTGTGACTGCAGGGCTATGATCTTGTTGGGATCATGGCAATGTGGTGGGATGGCTCCCATGACTGGAGTGTTGCAATGAAGGGATACAGGCTCTTTAGGAAGGACAGGACAGCGAGGAGGTGGAGTTGCCCTTTATGTGAGAGAGCAGTTGGAGTGCATGGAGCTCTTCTGAAGATGGATGAAGAGCCAACTGAGAGCTTATGGGTAAGGATTAAGGAACAAGCCAGTATGGGTGATGCTGTAGTGGGTTCTGCTATAGGCTGCCTGATCAGGAAAACAGTAGATGAGGCCGTATGCAGACAGCTAGAAGTCTCACGTTCACAGGCCCTGTTGCTCATGACAGACTTTAACCACCCTGATACCTGCAGAGCACAAGCAATCCAGGAGGTTCCTGGAGACCATTGATGATAACTTCCTGACACAAATAATAGAGCACCCAATGAGAAGACATGCTCTGCTGGACCTCATACTTGCAAATAAGGAAAGGCTTGTCAGGGATGCGAAGATCAAAGGCAGCCTTGGCTGCAGTGATGGTGGAATTCAGGATCCTAAAAGGAGGGAGGAGGACAAAAAGCAAGATCACAACCCTGGGCTTCCGGAGAGCAGATTTAACCCTCTTCAGGGGTCTGCCTGAAAGAGTCCTATAGGATAGGGCCCTGGAGGGAAGAGGGGGCCAGGCAAGCTGGTTGATATTGAAGGATTGTCTCTTCCAAGCTCAAGAGCAGTCCATCCCAATGAGCAGGAAGCCAAGCTAAGATACCAGGAGGCCTTTATGGATGAAAAAGGAGCTCCTGGCAAAACTCCAACAAAAATAAGTACAGATAAAAAGTAAGTATACAGAAGGGGGAAGAAGTGACAGATAACATGGGAGGAATATAGAGCTGCCGCTTGAGCATGCAGTGATGGGGTTAGGAAAGCCAAAGCCCAACTGGAGCTAAGTCTGGTAAGGGAACAAGCCAACAAGAAAAGCAGCAGGGCGGGCTTCTATAAGTACATAAGCAACAAAAGGAAGACTATGGAATATGTGGGTCTGCTGCTAAATGGGGCGGGGGCGCAGTGACGTAGAACATTGAAACGGCTGAGGTACCGAATGCTTTCTTCCACCAGTCTCTACTAGCACGACCAGCCTTCAGAAATCTCAGGCCCTGGAGACTAAGGGGAAAGGCTGGGACAAGGAAAGAATACCTTTGGTGGAAGAGGATCTGGTTAGGGAATACTTAAGCAAACTGGACATAAATAAGTCCACTGGCCCTGCTGCAATGCAGCCTTACCTCAAGGTGATTGAACAACTAATCTTGGAAACCATTTCCAGGCTCACGAAGGACAGGAAGTTGATCAGGAGTAGTCAGCATGGGTTCTCAAAGGGGAAGTCATGCTTAACCAACCTGATAACCTTCTATGATGAAGGTTATTTTGCCAACCCATCTACTGGCTTGGTAGATGAGGGGAGAATGGTGGATATTGTCTACCTTGCCTTCTCTAAGGCTGTCGACACTGTCTCCCATAACACGCTTGTAGAGAAGCTGATGAAGCATGGGCTGGATAAGCAGGCAGTGAGGTGGACAGAAAACTGTCTGAACGATCAGGCCCAGAGAGTGGTGATCAGTGGCTCTTTTCAGAGGTGCTCCGTGACAAGACCAGAGGCAATGGGCCTGAAACACAGGAGGCTCCCTCTGGACATCAGGAAACACTTTTTCACTGTGGGGGTGACTGAGCACTGGCACAGGTTGCCCAGAGAGGTGTGTGGAGTCTCTTCTTCTTGGATATATTCAAAACCCATCTGGACATGGTCCTGGGCAACCACCTCTAGGTGGTCCACTTAAACAGGGGGGAGGATGGACTAGTTGACCTCCAGAAGCCCCTTCTAACCTCAGCCTTTCTGAGATTGTGTGAACTACAGCATCAGAAATTTATCCACAGAATGGAGCTTCTTCTCTCTTCAAGCCAAGCTCTCAGAGAAGATGTTGTTGTCTCCAGGCTATGAATTATTGTGTGTTTCTAAAACATATCTATTGGCAATCATATTTCCTACACTGTATTTACTATTAGCTTTCCACTTTTTTTACTCCAGTGTTATAACAGAGACAATGTTCTCAAATGTCTATTCTTTACAAATGTCATTTCTTTACAGAAATGGTTTCCAGGATTAGTTGTTCAATCACCTTGAGGTAAGGCTGCATCGCAGCAGGGCCAATGGACTTATTTATGTCCAGAAAAACACAATCTGATTTCACTGATCTTGTAAAAGACACTGGACTCTGAAAAAGCCTTTCTACTTACTTGCCAAATGTTTCAACGCTAACACATTATATGATATATTGCTTTTACTAATCCATTAAGCAAGATCCAAGTAACATTTCATGCAGAAATATAGCCACTTACTTCACTCTGATTTCCAAATTTGGTATAATAAACTCTTAGACAGATCTGTTAAACTATATTTGATCCATACACACACTGTTAGAAGAGCACGGAATACAAGAGTAACTTGGTACAGTTGTACTTTTCTAAGTTCGGGGAAGACTCGGAGCTAAGCAGGTAAAAGCAATTTTATCAATTCCTGAGTAAGGAAAAGAATAGAAAGTTTGCTCTTACCTGCTATGTTTGTCAGCAGCCAGCTGGCCAGCATTATCCTGGCAATGAGTATGCTCTTATGCCTGAGCCAGGCAGGGCAACATGGGAAGGAGGACCATGGGGTCCAAGAGTTACGGACCACAAGAAAGAGTCTTGATATTGCAGTGTTGGTCTGCATGGGAATATAAGGGGATAGCTAGGGCAAATCTGGTGACCCGAGGAGCAGATACAGGGCGTAGAGACATGCAATTCAAATCTCACTAATTTTCTCATTTACAATAACCTGTGGTAGGAAATCTATGATAATTATCAGTTTCTAGGCCAAGTTATAGTACATGTGTTTGCCACAGTTTTTGGTTTGGGCATAATTTTTTTTTTTTTATAAAGCTTACAATTATCTAAACAGTAAAATCTATTTTAGCACAGTTCCTATGTCAGGGAGAGAACTTGTCAGTGAAGGTGCTGACACTACAAATTATTCTTTTGCAAGTCTAAAGCCAGCTGAACTTGAAAGAGTTCTGATTGCTCTAATATACGTTGCTTACTTGGTATAATACATTTTTTTTAAAAAGCTACAGATGAAGCAGTGTTTCTGATGAATACATACATATGCTATACTACAATCTGCATAATAATGACACAAGTGTTCTTCACATATTTTTTACTAAAAATTGGTGCTAGCCCTGTCACACTGGGTATTGCCATTTGATTTCTCACATGGTTTTCTTAGAAATGCAGTGTTGTTTGTACAATGACTATGATTGCAGCTAGGCAAAAAGAAAAAAAAAAGAGCCAAACAAAAACTCTCTGCTCAGAAGGTATATTTTTACATGATTTCTTAAACCCTCCTCCCTCTCCATCAGACACCTCTCCAACTCGTGTTTTTAGTTCAGAGTAGCAGAGAGTTCTGACGCATTAAAAAACCTCATTGAAGGCCTCTGCCCACACTGGCCCAATCTGAAAGCTACGCTGAGTTTTCAGTGCTCTCTGAAAGAGGATACCTGCTAGCAGGAGTATTTAATTAGACCTTCAACTACTCTGCTACTGTGCCCTAGCAGTTAGCCAGAATTCAAGAGCAGATAGCACCGCTTTAATTAGACAGAAACTGAGATAAACATATTCTTTGTGCAATGCTTATTTAGAAACATCTTATACACGGTACTGTTTCCAGAACAACAGGACACTTTTTGTAAGACAAGTTGCAAGTGAGCCTGGGTCTTTGTTTCCTTTCAGTGTTGTGTTTGCAGCTCTTCACACTAACCCTCTCTATTCCCATAGCAATCAGCCAATATTGCAATCACAGAAATGATGATCACACGGACCTCTCGTAGGCATGGCCCAGGATTAAGCAATCCCTCTCCCCACTTTCCTCTCTTCCCACGCCGTATGCATCACAATCACTTGTCACACTGAAGGGTAAACTAAGCTGCAGCATAGATCCAGCTTAATAACAACAAACCTAACAACGAAGAAGGGATTTGAATGAGGGAATTGGTCCAATTTATCACCTGGCTAAATAAACACTTGTTCTGAAGTGAAGGGCAGAGGTTAATGGGGGGAATGAGTGAATGACTGAGGACAGGAATGCACAGTGCTCAGGCTGGCATGGCCACATAAAGATGCTAGTCAGACTGTGCCCTGAAGCTGCAATATGGGAAATACTTGTTAACCTATCAGTGGTAGCTCTGACCTGCTATGAGGTTTACTGTCTTGGGCGGCCATCATTGCGTGAACAGCTGGTTTTGCCAAATGAAAAGACTTGATTGGACTTTGTCTAGAGCCTGGAGTGCTTACTGCTCTAAATGAGTCTGCGCTTGTCTTTTCACTTAAGCTTTGCGTGCTGACAACCATTATTACCTTTTCATACAGAACCACCTTTCATGCACACTATACTGTAGAAGTTGTTAGCTCTGTTCCGAGAAACATGGTAATCATGGAAATATACATTTTCTAGTAAACTCTACAACCTTGTGCAGTGATCCACAGTATGGGTCTCTGGATTGCAAAGGCTGGTATTTCTGTGATTTATTTTTTTCTTCAGCTGGAAACTACGTGGAAGAAACAGACTGCTGCAGGGCTACATCCAACAAGTAAAGAAAGAGTTATCGCCCTTCAGTCTGGAGAACTGTATTCAGGAAAATGCAGTGGTCAACATTCTGTTTGAGGAGTAGGCTAAGCAATGTCACTAGACCTGACATTAGAGCTTTCTCCAAATATATTCTGGTGTGCAAGCAGGTTCAACCTGTCTTGCTTAAATCAGTATGCGATACTTTTATCAGCAATTACTGTGTTGAACCACTGTGAACTCCAATTTTCAGCTCACTTTCAAAGTTCTGACTTAGAGGGAATTGCCTTGATCTAGCTAAGCTTGACCTATGAAATCATACGTGACTCAAACTGTATCCCTTGTAAAGTGCTCAGAGACTCTGATACTTGATACTAATAAACACAGAGCCTATGTCTGAATTTATTTACTATGTTTACTGAGGCTGGTTCATATTGCATATTGAAGTTTGAACGCCAGCATTTTCTTGAAAGAGAGAAATAAGGACTAAAGTCTGAAATGTGAAATTATTTTAACTGAGTTTCAGTCCAGCCCCTAAGATATAGATGTGCACATTATATTAATACCCAGTGCTGGGACATTTTAACTGACTGTCCTAGCAAATAATTGCAGGGGCATGTATCTGGATTACACTTTACAACATTTGCATGTAAATGTCTAATAAATACATTCAAGTTCATCATTAGACAGATTGGAAAGATCATTGCGAATAGAAGGCAAGTCACTGAAATAAAAATCTATAGGTTTTTAGAATACTGTTACTTCTTGACTTTTCAGAAGTTTCACAGTAAAATAGAACTTGACTTTGATGCAAAGTATTCTGTCATGTACTTGAAAACACATTTCTAAAATGAACCCACAGTAGCCTGGTATTTTGACTAATGTCCTTTTTCTCAGTAAATTGCTGTTGTTTGTAAGATGCATATAAAATTAAGAGATCAAAATGGAGTTCCTTTCTGGGTTCAGTACGAGTTTTGCCAGAGGAAAGAGTAGTAGGAGTTGCTGATTTTACTTTATGTCCCCTGTCTATTGGTACTGTGCTAACATTGGTATACTCCCAGGTGTTCTCCTTTTCTTCTGTGGAGTTTGTTCCATCATTTCCCTTCTGTTCCGTTCCTTTTTAAAAAATATTTTCCTTTTTCTGCCCTTCAAATGGTCTTACTAGCTCTCTGACTTACAACATACAAAGAATACAAAGAATTTGATGGCCAGTTTCTAAAATTTAAGATAGATTTAATGATGGTCATGGAAGATAATTGTGTCTGACTTACACAATGTGTGAAATAAACCCAACACAGTATTAACCTAACTTTTTAAGGGAAGAAATTGATCAGTATTTTCCAGAAGGAATTTAGCTTTTTGCAGTATCAGGGATTTATGTTCTTTGTTCTTCTTTTATTCTTTCTTCATTTGACAGTACTTAGAGTATCTACGGGGTCCATTTAAGTTTTATACTGTAGTCAGTATGTATAATGGGAAAGCTAAACCAGAAACACTAAAGGCTTAATTTTCAGAGACACAATAAAGACTTAGACACCTAACTCTGATTAAAAGACAGTATCTCATGCATTTAAAATTATTTTTGCTATATAGACATAATAGTGATGAAGATAAAGAAGCAGAAAGCAACCTGTCTGATGTCATTAGAAAAGATCTTGGAATCCATATTTATCCCTGTGTAGTCTCTAGCCTCAAACTATTCTGACTACTGCACTCAAGATAGCTTAACGGAGGCCAGTGACCAAAATGCCACGCATGGGATAATCATCCAGCTGCCTTTCCCCAAGATCTTCCCTATGTTTGTTGCATTAGTATTAACATGTGGTATAATCACTCTGTACCTTGCCTGTGATACAGTCCCATTTGTGCTGCAAATACATTTCAGATAATTTAGGTAACAGCTGTTACATTTGTCTTTTGCAGTCTGGGGGATTAAGATAGCCAGCCTACAAACTGTCAATACACAAACCAGCCGACCCATTTCTGTACCCATGGTGTTTGTTCCTCACTATCACCTCCCTCTGAACTCTTCAAATAGAAATAAAACCTCCTTTACATTTCAGATATGGTAACTTGATGCAGGATCAGCACAATTCTCATCACCAGCCATTCATATCAACGTCTTAGGTTTTTCCTTGCTGATCCCCTCCGGCAACTTTTTAGAATTGCTCTGAATCTATAATTTGTGATACTGGGAGTTTTAAATGTAATACTAGGTTACATTTGATTGACTCAGTAGTAAGTATCAAGGCCCTGCTGTGGAACCTACAAAAATCTGTAGGAAAACAGATTTCATTGCAATACGAGACATGCATTCTTTACCTTGTTGAACATTAATGTTGTTGCTGCATATGAGCTGTGCTCCATGGCACATCCCACATATTTTTGTGTTCTGATCATCTGAAACAGGAAACGTGCTCAAAATTTTTTCACTCCCTTTCAATGACAGCTAGGGCATGGCCAGGCAGATTCCTGGATTCAGGGTTTTGCACGAAATCTTGGGCTGCCCTCCTCTAAACAAAACTGGAAAGGATGAATTCCCTGGGAAAGATTAGAGATAATATCTTCTGCTGTAAAAATTGCTTAAGAGACTAGCTTTTTAGCTAGTGACTAGCTGTTTCTCATAGGTTTTACTATATTACAGAGGGCTCTTTAAAGTTTCTTTTTAGTGAGGGGACTGGTCTTCATTATAAGTGAATGTATTCCTGGAGCATTGCTAGTAGCCATGTTGGCAGGATGCTGTTCTTGAGTTAATCACCTCAGCTTGGTTAGAAACAGTTCAAATTTGCCTGCAATAAGACATTGTGATATTTATACTTATGTTTCTATGTTGCAGCATTAGCAACACCCACATTAGATATCTTAAAGCTAGCCTGAATAATTCCAAGCAACCTGTAACATAAGGCATAAGCTAATAATATTGTGAAGACCAAAGAAACCGTTGTCGTGCGTGCTGGATAATATAAGCATTTTTCTTATGGCCTGGTAAGTAAATGTAATTCAGCTCTGAAATCTTGCCAGCCTGTCTGCTAGTTCTTGATGTAGTACAGGTGGTACAATTTGAGAAGTGAGACTTCAAAATAGGATGGAGGTAACAGGCGACAACTGGAAGTGTCAAGATGGGAGCTCTCTCCAGACATACGTGATTTATGCTATCTTGATTTGATGGACAGAACAGTTCTCTGAGGAACAGGGTATCCATACAGACAGCCTGCCTTTGAGATAACAGCTCTTTTAGAAGAGCTTTCTTCATGAACCTGGAGTGTATGAAGTTTCATAGCTGAAAGAAATACTTTTGTATTCAAGTAAGATAAACAAGGTCAATCTGCCAGGGTAAGCGCTGAACCCATAAAGTCCCATTATGACAATTCCATGCAAAAAAAAAAGCAAAAAAACTAAAAGTCAGTGAAGGTGGCTATCAATAAGAAACTGACAGAACAATGAGGATAAGAAGAAAAGTAGCATTGGTAACAAACTTTCTCATTTAGTGCCAATGTCCTTTTTGTCTACAGGTTAGAGAAAGAAACAACATTTGCAGCTATCTCCCTGCAGGCACCAGATTGCTAATAGAGGCAACAGAACTTGCAAATCCTTTGGTAAAGATCCAGTATGGTGAATGGATGAGGAGAATGTGTAATAGCTTAACTGGATACAAAAACTGGTGTTGAAATAATAACAGATCTTTCTTTCAGGACCAAGAAGAAAAAAATCAGGGAAATAGATGGTTTGGACTGTGCAAGAATTCCAGGTTTGAATTTTATGCAATAATAATAAAAAAAAAATTTATACTGTTCAGGGTTATTTAATCTTTTAAAACATGTTTTTCTCTTAATCGTGATAAAATTTTAATGAAAAATGTTGTTGTGAAACAAGAACATGACATTGTGTTTTTTAATGTTCAAAATTATTTGTTTCAGCTTTTTTCTAATAAAACATTATATTTTGATAAAATAATGAAATTGAGTGCTAAGAGGCGTTCAAAATCCTCTCCTCCTCCCAGAAAAAAAGACATTGGTTGAATGAAGCCAAATTTTGTGAATAACATTGTTCCAAACAAATGACAGTTTTGGTGGGTTTGTTGCTTTATAAAGCTGCACTGATAGCACGAATCCAGTCCTTACCCACTCTCATAACATCCTAGATGCTGCATATAATTTCACAGTAAATTACAACCCTTTTGGATCAAATGAAAACCATTTGTTTTCTTTCATAATTTTTCTTCGTGAAACATCCTGCATTCCATGTTTGTGGGTGCTAAAATTGTAGAAATAGTTTGTGAAATATAAAACTTTAAATAGTTGGGTATCCTATTAGCTTCCAATATTGTCTGAATAATGGCATGAGACTAGAAAGTCCCATTATGACAATTCTATGCAGAATAGGGCAGAAGAACTAGAAAGGGATTTAGAATGTTTGTACTGTAACTTTTCACCTCCTCTTCATAAAGGACCTGGTAACTCAAGGAAAAACCAGCATAACCGAAGGCACTGCAAAGGAGAAACAGTAGAGAAGCTTGGGAGCATGACGTTCAGACAATGTTCATCTTAGAATCTGCAATAATGTTTGTTGCTTTAAAAAATAAGTTTGCAAATTGCCTCAGATCAATATGACTTCAGAAAATCAGAAAAAAATTGTGATACATCTTCATTTTTTAAATGTTATTAGAAATCTTTTTAGAAAAATATTATGAAAACCAGAGATAGTCATGAATCCCTTGCAAATGACAGTTCTCTTTCAGTAAGCTAAATCCTGTCTTTGTTGTTTTTTCCACAGTGATTCTCATCACACATGCAATTCACACTCTTTTCTGTGATTTTTCACAAGAAAACAAGGTACAGTATCTACTGTACTTATTCTGTGGTACTACGTATTCGAATGTTTATACGGGGAAGAATAAGCTGAGAGATGTGTGGGCGATAGCTTTGTTATTGTAGGAAGACTAAGCTTGAGAAATAAACTCCAGTCACTATGGCAATGAACTTAAACTTGCCATGTGCCATTGTAAGGTTTTTAAAATTTATTTTTTCTTTCTTTCTTCCTTTTTTTAATAATGTTACATACAAACAAGGAAGGAACGAGGGAGTGTTGATTTACAGCTCAATTCTGCAAACCACCTCAAGCTTAATGCACAGGTCCCATGGTGCTGGAAAATGAAGAAAAACTTGGACAGAAGGGGCAAGAGAAGAGGAAGAAATGAGAGAATACTTGCATAATACTTTATCAGTCTTTCTTGACAACAGTTTTCTTAGCTTCAGCTGCATAAGTCTTAAGTTACTTTTGTTCAGCAGATACTTAACAGCTAATTTTACTTTCAAGTTTGGTGTGCAGAAATGAAATGCACTTTTCTACTTACTGCTCAGTTTCAGGCACGTGATTGAATGTTATAATTCATTCACTGAAAGCTACCGTTCCCATTGTGACTGTTCACAGGACTATTGGTAAGCTGTCAACTGTTTAATAAAGCAATTAGTAGTATGCAAGCAGCCGACAGGATGCAGAAAAAAATGCATGTCCTGTCTTTAAAGCTGAGCCATACCAACACGGAATTGTTGGTGGAACAACTGTTTCAGTCATTAGTCAGAAAAATAAAGGTGATTATATGATTTTATATATCCTCATACATCTGTACAAGTGTGTGGGTATATATAGATGTATATATATATACACAATATTATAGAAGAGTTTTTCTTGTTTTCTTTTAGTCTGATAACCATGGCTGCATAACCCTGTAATGCAACGCTGTGTACAGAGATTACACTTTTAAGTACCCAATGACTGATTACATTGCCATCACAAAAAATTCTGAAGAACAATTTTCGAACTGTAATGATTTTTTTATTAGTATCACTTACTCTTTTTGGAAATGGAGTGCACTGCAGACCCAGGGCTAGTTTACTGCATCTCGTTTAATTTTGACCATACCTGTTGCTATCATTTGGATTTGTTTAACAACAGTGAAAAAAACTGCAGTACAAGATTCCTAAAAATGCAGCTGTTGTGCTTTCCTCTGGGCTATTTTGGGGGATACAATACTAGAAGAGGCCACTTGGGCGATTGATTCAAGTCCTCTGCCAAAGCAGAGGTGTTCTTTGGTCTACCTGTGGGCCTTTCTTCTTGGTGTAGGAAGGAATTTCTGTGGCTGTTAAAAATTGAATAGATTAGTCAAAAGCTCTAGAAGTAATCAGAAGGAGACAAAAGAGAACCAATTGCTTTTATATTATCAACAATTTAATTTCTGTCTGTTAGCTGAAAAGAAAAATTAGATTAAGCTCTATAAGCATTGCAGTTCATGCCAACAAGTCACACGTCCTCAGTTTTACAATACTGGAAGTTCTCCGTTTCTTAAAGGAAGAGGATAACTACAGAGAACGGGGCTATGATGGATGTGTATGTGTGGGGAGAATGAAATGTGACAGATTTATGTATGTGGGGAATGAAATGTAACAGCTTGGATGAAATATGAAATTTTCAGTCCATTCCTGAAATTTTGATGCAGGCAAATGGTCAGTTGTCTTTGTTCCAAATGCAGTTCGTACAGCATTTTGTAAGATCAAGCTCTCTAATAAAATATAACGTAACAAGTAGTAATCACATTGCTGGTGAGATGCTGGAAGACATTCAGATGCCATAATAATGCTATAATCAGCACTCGAGAAGAACAGGTATAAATGTGTAACCTAATTTAATTCAGGAAAGTACATATTTTTATAGTATTACTTTCTGCTTAGACTTAAATGATTAGTTATACAACCAGAACTATCAGTTACTAAAGCAAACTTAACTGGTCCTTCACCTCCTTTGTTTCCCTGGCTACTGTGCATGTAGTACGTCAGTAAGGACAGTTAATATATCTATGTCCAGCTTACTGTTTTTCTTCCACTTATCGCCATTATTTGTAGACCCACAGGTGATCTCCTTTATTCCCATCAAACCACAGTTTTCGTTATACTGACAGGTACCATTAGGCAACAAGGGAGCTGATCGGCGATTGTGCTGAAAATAATTGCTTATGAGTCCATCAGGCCCATTTAGGTGAATAATTGTGTTTTCTCTGTTTATCGGTGAGGAATTCAGATGGCAAATATTCAGATACTCTCATTTTTTTTAACTGAAAAGAAATTGTTGATCTGATTATGAACACAAGGAACCTTCCTGAAGTTAACTACCCAAGAATCAATATTTTGCATTGGCTTTGACAGAATGACACACTGTTTTTTAAAGTCTAAATAAAATAGCCATTGCATTTATTTCAAGGTTTCAATTACTGTTTATTATTGTGTACCATAATCATCTAGATCATTCCTCACAAATCTTTTACTGCTTAAACATACATACACCCCCCCAAACTCATATGAACTGAAAGCAACAAGACGTTCATTGCAGACTGAGTAACACAGAATCCTTTTGTGATGCTGTTTTGGGGGTAATAGCTCTTGACTGATACATGGGAAGTAGAAAATTGATAGTTGATCAGGATTTAAAGCGAAGTTAGGATTCTGATCTATCAATACATACCTTTTCTGTTTTCCCTAATTAATTTTCATTTAACATAAATTCCAATTGGTTAGACTACTCAAATGGTAAATTCAAAATTTTTAAATTTTTAAATTCATGAACGTATTAACATTCAGGAAGGAAAGGGTAGGAAAGCACGATCCAAATAACTGAATATAAAGAAACCTCCAAACATCAACATTTCCAAAGAGATACCTTCCTACTTTCAGTTATGACTTTTCTGAAAGCTTGAATAACTCACAGTGAAGAGCAAAGCTGAATTTATGGAGACAATATAACTGTCTCATCTGCCTTCACCATAAATAGATTGAACTCATATTAGCTGCCCTCTCTTTGATTACATTTCATATTTGAAATCATTATTATCCTAAATTATTTCCTGTTTGAAGCAGAGATTTTTCAGGTCAGTCTGACAGGCGTGCATCTCACTGAGGTGCCTAATTGCCTTTTGTACTGGAAGAAAACCAGGTGCTTTCTAAACCCAGACTGATTCATATATAAGGAAACATCTCGACAAGATTATTTTTCAGCATGCAGCGCAAGGTATGTAAGTGGTATGAGATCCAAAGTCTATGGAAATGAAGTCCCTGAGCACCTAAAAATCTCCTGTTAATCCTGTAGGAAAAAGCCTTCTATATTAGTATTGAGACTAAGTACTAGATATTTCAGACAAAAGGGTATGGATTTTATGTGCTCAGAGACTGTGTTTTGCCTGATCACCCCAGTGGGGACTGTAACCGGTGCAGCTGAAGAGCCCATCAGACAACAGCATAAGGGAGTCTGAATAGAGAATACGTGGGAAGTATTATCCTTCACATGTTCCTGTTCTGGGAATGAAAACGAGAGTTCAGGTCCAGGACTAAAATATTTTTCAAGCATTTAGTTCATTTAACTACTTTCACTATTTCTCCTATCATTGAAAACCAGTCATTTTCCATGCAAAGTAAATGCTACAATAAATCTCGGTACTGCCCACTTCCTTTGCTGTTTGGAATAATTGGTTATAACAGCACAGCAAAATGAAAACATGCAGCACATACAGCCTTTTCTGTCATGTCTAGGCTAACATCATAGAGGGCTAAGATGCAACATGCATCAGCTCAAAAGCAGAGTTAAACAGAGGGTATTTACATCTCTGAGGCGTTTTTTTTCCTGTTTCCACATACAGAGGGGTCAAAAGGCCCCACAGGAGAGCGGATGCAGAGCAATACATGTTAAGCTGGGTAAGCCAGTGTATCTCTGGAAAGGAGTAGGCAGCCTTGACACAGATGCATAAGGTTCTTGTATTCTCTCGCAAAGAATCTGTAGTTCAAATCTCAATCTTATGTAATACCAAAAAAAAAAAATTCTCAGTGATAATTGCCAGGAACACTTCAGGTTATTTTTCACTCCAGTGTGACCTAAATATTTCATTAAACAGCATGTGTTTGTGGAATTATGTGAAACTTCTGATAACTTATTTTAAAAAGAAAAGAAAAAAAGTTTTTGTTCTCTAAGCCTGTTCCCTTCAATAAACATCTTTGCACATTTGGTTTCTCATTAGAGTTTCTAGCATCCTAGTGGAAATAAATGTCATAAGATTGTTTTTTCATGCAAAGTTAATATGCTGGTTTTGCAGACTGGAGGGTGTTTCTCAGCAGGGAAACAATAATTCTGAAAACAATGGATTTTTTTCTTAATGACATCTAAATCTTCCTAGGATATCCAGGGCTTCAAGCCAAACCATTCACAGCATGAGTTTGCCTCGATTTCATCAGTGATTTTGTTGGTAACTATGCATTAACAATGATCCTCATTTTACTTATAGGTGTATAATTAGATACATCCAAGAGCTAGCACAGTTGGTGTGCTGAAATAATCCCTTCCTGATACCTGTACAAACCCAGCACCAAGACATGCCAGTTCTAATAAATTCTCCAGGTTATGGTAATTTCACATATTACAGTGTAACATTGGCCACATATCTGACTTTGCAGACTTTTGGTAGAATGAAAGGCTACACAGTTTTGTTGAATTTGTGAATAAAAGCTGCATTAGTTTCCCCATTCATTAATATTTTTCTCAAAATAAATACTTTCAGTATCAGAATGACTTAACACACAACTGCTCCCCTTTATATCCATTGTATTTACTGTCATAAACTTTCCTTAATTTCCCACCCTTAATCTGTCTTTAATGAATGCAAGTGCAAATGCACTAGCAAGGACAAGGGGCTAAACCTACACTGGTCCTACTTAGGGCAGCTTGGTTTTTGAGGGATGTGCAGATCTTCAGCAACTTGGTTCAAAGCAAATTTGACGTACGCCTGTAGTTCAGACCAGGTTGCTGAAGACTTCGCAGTCTGGGATAAGTGGTGACTTTGCACAAGCCCGTACGGCTGCGTGTGAGCCATGGCATCCCTGCCAGCTGAGGCTCACGATGCACGCGCTAGTGGATGCGGCATTTTTCAGGTAGGGAGGTGGCATGGTGCTCTTTTACCCATTGTGCTTGCTGTTGTGAAGCTCAGGGTGGATTAAGGACACGTCACCACTTGCCTCTCTTTCCCTCAAGAAGCTGTGCTGTACGCCAGGTGATAAAACAAGTCAGAAAAATGCTATCTTACTTTGACATTATATTTCCAGACAACAAGCAACATGCAATAAATAGGGACTTTCAGTAATTTCTTCCCGATTTTTATAAATGCAAATAAATGACGGAAGTCTGTAATACATCAATTAGCATTTTCCTACATAAGAGTTACTTCTGATCTCAATCTTGCCTCATTCATTTAGCTTTAGGATGCTTCAACAGCATTTACTGATATGAGCTAGGTTACACTACGCAAACAGATTTCAGCAGTTTTCGGGAAAAAATATGCTAAAATTAAATTACATTGTCAGATTGAAGTTCTCTGTGGAACTTTAGCTGTTTAAAGCTTCCTCTTGATATGCTTTTATAAATGCAAGACTCTGGCTATGGTGTTTTAAATAATACTTATTTAGAGCTTTAGATTTATTTAAAAATTATTTTCTTGTGAATATTTTCATTTATCCATGTTATTGTTTAATGTGATTATTTAATGTGAAATTTAAGAGAAGCTACTGACTGTAACTTCAATAAATTCCCTGAATCCATCTGGTTTCATCACTGCCAAGCTACTATTATTTTTCAGGCTCTGAGTTTGACTGCTGTAGTTGGTGGAATTTACAGACACAAGCAGGAATATTTAAAGTCCTAAATGATGATAATCCACTATTGTAAAAACATTTTTCCATGTAAAATAAGTACTATCACAATTTTTCTCTGAGATCAGGAAAGGTCAGGGAATATTTTTGGAGAGCCGCCTTTGCCAGAAGAAATTACTTAAATAGTGGTAAAACTAATACTAGCAAAGTTTCTTATTATGTTGAGTACTTACTGCATTGAACACACCTCCATTTTTATCTATTTTCACCTCCTTTAATGATTCTAATATATAATGCAGTTTTTCTTTGTAAAAAAATAATTTTTTTTTAAAGTTATTCATTGTTCTAAAATTTTACTTCAATTTTCTTACTTTAAAAACTTCTGCCTTCTCCTTCATTCTCCACTCCTTTTCCAAAGAAAACTCAGGGATTGTAATTCTTTACTAAAAACATAGATTGTAATTCTTTATTAAAAATATAGAAAAAAATCTTTTTTTATTTTAGACTGTATTTTGTGCTAAGAATTTCCTAAAAGTAGGCCCTTTGTTTCTTAAAAGGGTCTATAATCAACATTTTGTTAGTGTCTCAATTGCACTGCTTATTTAAGTAAGAAAAAAATTGCTGAAAGCAAGGTAGATCAATTTTCAGGGGCCAAGGTTGCACAATGAAATCTTATTTCATGTAAAAAATATGTCCCTGTATATCTTGCTTGACAATAGAGAGCTCCCAGATACGAACTGAAGCAGACAATTCATTTAATTTAGTTTTATGTTATTTTAATTACTCCATATTGACATAAAATACAAATATATTTGAGAGTACTCCTCATTCTTCCATGGCTGCTAAACTCTGTGCTTCTCTGATGCAGCCAGCACACAGACAGAAAAATATAAAAGCCTCCAGCTTTTTTTTCCCCTGTGAGCAAGGTGTTGCTTTTAACACAGAGTTCCGCCTCACACAAAGTTTCCGGAAGTTTGGGGTTCATGCTTAACACCACACCATGTATCTAGTTAGCCAGTTTCGTGAAATGCCTTTAACATAAGGTGGTGTGCATTTCCAGCTGGCGGAAGGTAGAAGAGTTTTTAACATTATGTGCAATACACATCTGTATAAAACCAGTAATTTGACTGAGGTATTGATGACTCATATTATTCTGTTCTAAGTGGGTGTTTTTAAGTATCTGATGTCCCTAAACATTGTTGGTGTTCTGATGTACGGCTACAGCAAATAAGAATTTTCAAGATTATGGTATCTCTTATGCCTTATCCTGCAGTAACATATTCAAAGGGAATGCACCTGTTAGAGTTGGCCTAAGAAAATTTGATTAATTTCATGCCACAATAGACTAGGCGAGTGCATGTGG
>Ga0181612_150066_pt1 | contig 20338 bp, 9 predicted proteins | sample HoacroProtozoa21_FD_119630 | JGI IMG/M metagenome (GOLD analysis project Ga0181612, IMG submission 119630) | Hoatzin crop microbial communities from Cojedes, Venezuel. Combined Assembly of Gp0051906, Gp0051904, Gp0051908 | reverse complement strand
TTTTTTTATTTTTTTCTTTCCTCTCTTGTCTTCAGATGGCACAACAAGAAACCCACCAGCTTCCAGAAGCTTTAACTCTTTGCAGTAGAATCAGATCAGAGTGACAGTAGATGTCTGTTAGTTAGATTGTAAATGTCTGCAGTCTGCGCTCCTTTACAGTGTGATTTTTTACACTGTGAAACCTTGTCGAGCTCATGATCTTTTTGGAATTTTTCAGTGCTATTGGAATATAAAAATGTAACCTAAAGTAATTTTTGAGTTCAAAGAAAAAAATAATTTCAATAGCTAGTAAAAGAAAACAACTCCTGCTGACTGGCGTACTGCTGCTTTCCCCGGGAATGCTCTGCTGCAAGTGGGTAGTGGCGTTGAAACAGCAAAGGAAATGACAAATGCATGCAACCCAGAGAGTGAGGGCTGACTAAAAGTCCAATTCAAAGTCCACTGAAGTCATTGGGAATGTCTTTTTTCTACTTCAGTGGCCTTCTGATCAGGCCTTAAAAGACTAATAAAACTTTGCACCCTTCTGTGGCATTTTGCATCAGTTTCACAGCGCTTTCCTCCAACAAAAAATAATTAGACTATGGAAGTCTTCTGGGAACATATCCTTTTAACAGCTAGCACCACTGGGGCACAGAGGATAAGCCACTTGAATAACATAGTACAACAAAGAAACAGAAAAACCTGGAAAACAATTCACTCTTCATAGCTCCTTGCTTTTGTTTTCCTGGCCCTACTTCACCCACTCCTGAGTTACAACATCTGCTGCACAGTATTTTAGAAATATCTCATCTCCCATTTGAAACTGCTGTGAGAATAGAAGTAGAGAGCGCTTGAAATGGAATTTGATTAGTACAGCAAAGCAAACATACTGCATGTTTGTGAAAATTGCCTTGAGACGTTGAATAACTGTAAGATAGGATGTGGTGACGTTTCTCGTCTGAAACACAGCAGCTCTAAGGCACTGTGCCCTGTAGCATCCATATGGGCCCATTACTTCTGAAACAAAGATGAAAGTAGACTGTACTGCAGAGTTGAATGCTGAAGAACTTCCCCCAAATTTAAGGGCATTTGGATCACATTTATTTCTGTTTTCAGCAGTGCCTAGATGATATTTGACAGCTTCTTATCCAAGTGCTTGACATAGTCTGACCCTCGTTTGGGTCTGTGATCAAATATCTACTGGCAAAAGAGGTACAAATGTCTAAGTGAAAAATCCAACCCCCAACTGCGCCTCATTTAATATTTTACATTCATTTTATTCTCCTTCTGCCATTTGACATGCCTTATCTTTAGAAATTCTTTTTCCAATTACTGGGCCTGGGAAGACAGAGAAATTAAAGTTTGTTGGCAACAGCAAGTCAGTTTTGGAAGAAAACATGGTCTCTCCAAGCTGGTCTTCTGAAACTGTCAGTGACAAACTGCTTTGGAGGAGCTGCAGCAAGGAGCTTCAAAATAGTGTATCTACAAGCCAGGAAAATCACGTTCAGAACTGTCCAGGTCGTAGCAAGAACATCTAGGATTTACATCCTGAATTTATTTGGTAGAGAACCCATGCGAAAATGAGTAAATAGACTTTTCCTTCACAATTTCTATTTTAATAACATTGACATATGTAGTATGTTTTCAGCAGATTGCTCACTGTTAGGGAAATGGTTTGTTTCGCTTGATTTTATTCTTCTACAGTTAATTACTTAAAACAATATGTGGTTTATATCTTCTTCATCCTAAATCATTCCAAATTGCACTGAGGTATTTCCAGGCTTTTCAGCGTATTGTCAGCCAGTAAAAATATAGTTATCTCTGAGCTGGAACATAGCTGGCTCCCCGTGGATTGCAGTAATGCACTTCAGCTCAGCAGGGAAAGGGGAGGCCATCTTACGCGTTTATGTAGGGTTAGCCAGCCAGAACGCAAATATTCTGGATATTTAGCCACGACTGAAACCTGTGAAAAAATGGCACAGGGAGCCCAGCATCCTACAGTCTTCAATTTTCTGTCTCATCTAAAACCATCAGTAAACAGTATTTAACATGCGAGGGGCAGGGCTTTATTTGGAGGCCTCACCTAAAATAGCTGATTGAATCCAGTTGGGCTGTGACTGCCAGCTCCAGGACGATCACACTCCTGGGGCCACTGGCTGCTGTGTTTCGGGGGAGTGCTTGGTGCGTGGGTAATGGTACCCTTGCCATAGGCCTCCAGGTGGTCTTTAAAGGCAGCAGCGCTCTTGCAGCCATTGGAAATGCATGAAAAAAACCTAGTGATGGTGGACGGGACTGGCACAATGGCACTGAAATCCAACGGGATCAATGTGCTGGCTTGCGATTAAAGCCCTTGGATATATCCCTTAAAAGCTCATGCGAGCTGGGCACGGGAGGCACATGTTTTTGACCATCGCAAAGGTTGGCTCCGGGGCTCGGTAATGCACTTATGCAAGCAGATGCAGCTCCCATCCATGCCAACTGCTGATGCATTAAGTGTGTGCCCTCAAGGGCTCCTGCTGAAGGCAGTGGCAAACGTCCAGTTAATTTAAACAGGATTAGCTGTTGCAGATCACATTGAATTGAGAGATGCTGCAAGGAACCACATCTGAAAGTTTTTCTCCTTTGTAATTGAAACTTTTCCTTTTAGTTTGTTCCCCTAGTTCACTTGACCTGCACCTGCTTGTGGCCAGAGCCTGCTGCTGTCGGGTTTGCTGCGGGAGCTCTGCCTCCCCGCAGGTGGTGGGGCACGGGGAGGAGGAAGAAAAGTAGGGCAGGACAGTGGAGCAGGGAGGGCTTTCTTTCGCAACTGTAGCTTTGCAGATGTCTAGACAAGAAGGAAACAGTTGACTGCCTTCTGGAACGTGAGTAACCTTCCTGTGTTGCCCCACTGAAAACGTTTTATGTCTTTCTCGGGGCAGGAATTCCCAGAATCACTCCTTTCACTTGGCCTGCTTTCGACATGCCATCTTGGGGTCTCTGTTAAGGTGGTGACCACAGTCCATGGACAACAACATTTCTGAAGGACAGGCTCGAGCTCCAGCTTTGCATGCCTCTCAGTGCCTTGGGGGGTGATGCGCTGCACTCCAGCTCTAGCAGTAGGGTGGGTAGGAGTACCCTGGTAACATCTGCTTTTGCTAGCATGGAAGAAGCAGAGTGTTCTGGGCCATTTGTGAGTGATGTTTCTGATGAGGCTGTGCTTTCGTGGTTGCATAAACAGCTATGGCAGGCTGTCAGAAGGGGCAGTCCTGCATCCTTCCCTTGTTCCCACTGCATGTTCCCACTGTCCCCTTGCACAGGCACTCATGATTGTACGGGTGTAAGGCAGATCAGAAAATGTGGCCTTGAAACAGGACATAGGTGTTTGCTCCGTTTAGTTTCAGGTTTTATGTTGGTGGTTTATTTTGTCTGGCTGGGAGATGGGCTGCAATGAAAAGCTGGGGGGTGAAGAGGGAAAGAGGGTGGTTGTCGCCTTTTTGGGAGCAGCTGACACTTAGATAGGCTTAAATTGATTCTGACTGCAGTCATGTGATACAGGTTTACTCCTTTTGCAAAAGTGCTACTTCATTCGGTTTTGCTGTAATAATATTGTAGCAAATCCATGCTGCTCTAGAGTCTCCTTGACTCACTAATGTCGTAAACCATAGTAAGACAGCAAGGAGTAGGAATCAGATACTTAGCCTCCAGAAGTACTAATCCCTGCTCTTCAGATAGAGTTTATTTTGGTTGATAACAATATAGGACCTAGGTCACTCATTTTGTGTGTAATTAAACCAGCTTCCTTGAGCAAGCTTTACACAAGTATATGGGTACATATATTACCTGGGGTGACTTCTATGGTACTGCTGTCTAGAGGGCAGATTGGCATGTTACATTATTTTGTAAGAGACAACGTGCTGTTACGTAGCTCCTAAAACTATTGGAGAGGACCCTCCAATGTCCTGAATCACAGTGTGCTTTCTCATCGTCCTTAGGAGGTAGTAACGAGCTCTGGTTCTGTGCTTGGTCCCTTGACAACTCACTGCACACATAAGATTTGCCTGTATGCCTGCTGTATTGCCTCACTGCGTGAGCGGTCAACCCACAGAGAACGTTTCTACATTGCCGTTACCAACCAACCCCATCACAAGTGACAGCTTTTATGTGGGTGAAGCATCCAGGCCAAGAGAGTCCCCAGACTCAAGGTCTTTAGTGCAGACTGATGTGTAAAACCTTTATGGATGAGAGATGTTATAGAAATGCTTGTTGCTTAGTTCTGTATTGTGGGTTGTTAAGAGAGTGCTATTGCTTTTGTGAGAGGCTACTTAGATCTGAAATGTTAAAGACCCCTTTGAAAAAAGTTAGTTGTGACAGGTGTAGTTACTGTGCTAGCTCTGTAGGGCAAAAAGATCAGGCATTGACCAGTGGTAACAGATTATAAGATGTAAAAATAATGTGTTGGTGTTCAGTCTGATTTGTGCAGACATAGGTTATAAAATCTTGAGAACAGGTCTACTTAGTGATGTGTCCCATGAACCTGTGAGTGGTCTGTAAATAAACATTTCTGAATATCCCTGTCTTTGTTGAGAATGACTGTTGGGAGACAAATTTGTGGTGTGGAAACCCGACTTTAACCTATGCCAGAAACACTAGGGAAATATTTTTTTTTTTTTCCAGAAAAAGAAAATTATGTAAGATTTTAGTGAATTTTTAGAGAGGATTAGCTCACTGTTCTTTTCATTTAATAATTCATTTTTTTCTTTCATTGCCTATATTATATTTAAAAGAAACATAATAAAGCACTCACAAATGCAGCATAAAACAGGAAGCCTATATTCCACCACATTCTTTTATTGTTTAATAGAACTAATAACTGCGTAACTGAAATCATGATAATACTCACTTGACCTGCCTTTTTGGTTCAGTTCAGAGATTTCTGGTTTGGCTTAAGCCTCTGGGAAGAAGATTGCATTTTGAGAAATAAAGTTGATTTTGCTCGATGTGCTGATGATCAGCAAGGCTTAATGAATGATCGCCTCAAGAAACCTCATTACAGTAATTTGGATGGATGAGCAGGAGTGAAATGCAAAAGGAATAAAGTGTGGTTCTGCTTGAATGCATCACTTGCTGATATTTGACTCTATAACTGTCCAGAGCCAGTACAGGGAAAAGATCAGATATCCTTGCCTGACTTATCTTGATACTGCCAAGTTTTTTGGGAAAAAAAAAGTTTTTGGTGTCAGTAGTAGTTGCTCTCTAGCAGAACAATGCAGTCATTTCATTCATAGAGGTGTGATTGTATCCAATTCATAAATTGTGGGTGATTCCAATCCATAATTGTACATTTTCTCTTTTTTCATGACAGTTCAAAGAAGTCATTGTGTTGAGGCTGTGAATTGGATGATTGCTGAAGACTTTTGCTCATGTAGAATCTGCCAGTTAGCTGCTTAGCAAAGGTGAGAGTCTCCTGGTCAGCCTGGTTTCAGCTGTTCACATCACAAAACTTCTCTGCAGATGACACAGTATGCAGAGGCACTCAGGAATAAAGTAAGTGGGAAGCAGCAGAAAACCAAAGTGGAATGAAAATGAAAAATACAAAAACCTTGATAGGTTGAGATACGTTTCTGAACATGTCTGTTGTACCATCTATCCTAACCATATGTTCAGGTTCAGGGATAGTAGGTGTTCTCCAAGTAGCATCCACTGTGCTTGCTTTCATTTAGGGCGATGCAATAGCACCCTGCAGTTCTTCCAAAGAACTGAAAACGGGGCGACAGGTAGTTCTAGCTGCCAGTCCCTCCTCTCTACTGTTTGAGTGAATGGCTGTGCTGCTTACTGAAGATAGGCTTTTATTAGGACCTAGCTGGTTTTTCCTCTGCATGAGATGATTCTGTAGACGTAAATAACAGCTGTGCAAGGAAAGATTAAGTCTGTGTTGGACTATCGCCTCTGTAGTCCATTTTGCATTTTATTTCTTGCTTTAGATTTTTGAATCAAAACTGTGAAGTTGTTATAAAAAGCAATGGAGGATGGATGCCAAAATGAGAAACAGGGTTTTCTCCCCACTTTTCAATTTAGGATTTATTAAAATAGTAATAATTTAGTGAACTCATGTTCCAAAATATATTTTGGGTTTTTTTCAGAAGAAAAAATAAGGAAATGCGGCCTATCAATTTCAAGTTATTTTATTTTCTTAACCCAGGATGAATACCTTTGACATAGTTGATAGCAGATCTCATGTACTAGTGCCTGTAATAACTATACTGGGTATAGGAGAGCTACTCTGGATTTATTGCTTAGACTTGGTAAAAATGTGTTCTGTTTTCCATTAAAAAAGGCTGATAGTCTTGAGAAAGTAATATTTTCCCATGCTTGGAATATCCAGGGAATTTTATATATATATATTTTCTTTTTTAAAAGTAATACTGTTTTGATGATGCTTCTCCCAATGCATACACACTGAAGTGCGTGCTTGATGAAAATGTATAGGCTCAATGAAATATGCGCTTAAAACCTTTAGGGATAACTTCCTAATTTCCATATGCCAGGAGATTTCAGGTATTAAATGTCAGATTATACTCTGACAGCATCCAGTGCTTGCATTTTCATGAGGATGATATTGAGGATTTTGCAGTCATAGTTTGGCTAAAACTTTGTCAAGTTGAATTCAGCACTGTGTTTTCTAGCAACTGTAATGAGTCAAAACCTGTTGTTTATCCATAGTTTTGTTGCACTGTCACTCCTCTACAGCTTAAACAGTAGAGGATGTTAAAATCTGATTTTTCCCAAGTTCTGTAGGAAGTAGAGGCTGTGCAGCAGAGTAAGAGTTGAGCTGTAGCATTTTGCTGACACTTGGTCTGGATGCTTAATTGCAGGCTGATGACCTGGTGGCTGCAGAATGTGTCATTCACTGAGAAAGCTCTTATTCAGCCGTAAGAATACAACTGTTGCCCCAAACTGCTTATCGATTTTCTAGCTTCCTAGAGCATTTTAGGGTAAAGGAATCTAAGCTTTATTGACAGCCCTCCTCTGATTTGTTTATAAATCATTTAAACTCTTGGTGACTCAGTTTTTTCATCTGTTATTTGGAATAATATTTGTTATCTCCAAGGACCTGGAGATCCTAGACGCCAGATGCCAAAGAAAAACAAAATGTTCTTATTACCATTTCCTTGATTAAATATATGGGGTTTTTTTTCTTATAAGTAAGACACTAGCCTTACAAATCACTGCAGTCTTTCATATAATGAAATTAGCCTCAAATAATGACTGTAATAACTGAACAATAATGAGGAATAGAAGGCATTGCTTCCCTCTGAAACCACCGTAATTTGCATAAACCACTCTGAGAGTCTGGTAAATTATATTCTGCTTGGTCAGTCCACAGAGAGATTAATAGTGTTTTTTTTTTTTTTTTTTAAACAGTAGAAAACTTAAACTTTATGTCATGTGGGTGTGGGTGTGTTTTTATATCTTCAGAACATTAGTCTTCTTTACAAGCTGGCAATCCAACAAAATTAGAGTTTGACGTTAGAAATCATGCTTTGTTTTCCTGCTGGGCTCTGAACAATTCTTGTTTGATTGTGTTTAAAATCAGCTTGGCAGCCTTTCCTTAGTGTAGTTGATTTGAAGTTTTGCTGAAGAATTAAAGTTTCATTCCCAGAAGACACTTCTTAATACTCTGGTAAACCAAGAGAAGAAATACAGGAACACATGAAAATCAAGCACTTATATAGTATAGCGTAATGCATTCTTGCATCTTTATCACATTTACATATGCAAACTGGTCATTTATATTTTTTAGATAAGTTGCCACTGTGTGAGACAATGTGCCAGTTATATGTGTCCACATCCTCACCTGTGTTTTTCTGCTTCTAGTTGTCTAGTCCTATGTCTATAAAAAATCAGTAATATTATTAACTATGTGGCATCACACAGCTGTTAAAATGCATTTACACAGGTTTTATAAATGAAGAGCAAGGTTAACTTCAGCATTCTTCACTGAGAGCCGTTTCAGGGCCATTACTTCCATTAGAGTCTGGTAAAGTGATGGAGATGGGCTGGAAAGCTGTTGCTTTGTGACTGAAGAGTGGAGCTTTCAAGTCCAGAAAAGCCTCTGTGGGGTTCCTTCACGCCTCAGCATTTGTTCCCTTCCCGAGAGCAGTCCTCGTCTGCCTATGTGGCTGCCCAGTTCCATCATGCCCTCCCCACGCTGTGTACTGTCTCAGCATACACACACACCTCATCATGATTTAACATGCCCTCCAAAATCTGGGTTTAGCAGCTTTGATGGTGGGCTGAGCAGTGCACCTGCAGAATGATGGATTCAGTCCATGTTTTGAATGTACAGGTGTCCCAGTTGTTAAATCCAACACCCTAGTGAGTGGTGTCACTGTTTCTGCAAAGAAGGCCGGGGTCATAAGACTGAACGGCTGAAAGTGAGGGGGAATGAACACCACTGAGAGAGGTTGGCACTTCTGTGGCCCATATTACCTGAGGGCATACATTCTGGGCATAAATGATGACAGTCTCCCTTTGCACTTGAAATTACTATGTCCACTTGAATTTTGGGGGAAATGTGTAAAGTCCCACTGTCAAGATCAGAACTTCACAAGAAGAGAATAAAAATTTGTCATTCTCGTGTTCATGTATGTGAATTAGGGACTCTTCAGTTAATTTGTTTCCTGCCTACAGATACATACTGCTCTTTTCTTTGTGTTGCAGAAGCAGCGTACTAAGGCAGATACACCTGCTTGACTGTCAAGGCGGGGATCATGGGAGAACAACTGTTAAGCAACAACATCCTTGATCAATTTATTAATAGCCATGAGCAGTCATACGAAGAGTTTCTAAATACATTCACTTACCTTTCAAAAGGTATGGAACTTCCCAGATCCCCTGCTAGAAATCGCAGCCAAAAGGGAAGGTAAAAAGAGAAACAGTATTATTTAGTGTCATTCTGCTACTTACTTGCTTTGTGACCGTAGGCAAATCTGTGTGATGCTTTTGTTTCTCCTATCAGCAGTGGGATCCCTGAGGACAGTTTTCCTTAGCTTGGTTCACAGGCTGCTAAGGTTGGTCTCTACAGGTGTTTAACCATGTTTTGCTCCCTGTAGGGCGGTGGGGAAGTGTGCAGTATATGGAAGGATAGGCTTTTCCTAAGTACGCCCTGCATTGTTTTGCTAGAGAAGTTTCCACTGAAGAAGAAGAGCATAAGTGAAATACTTAATAGTATGAGATGGCCAAAGATCAGGGGTGTACAATTTGGATACTTTCACAGATGTACCAACACTGCTGTGCTATGCTGTCCTGCGTGCCAAGCTAACAGATAACTTGGATGAAGGCACATCAGGACATCAGATTAGGATGATTAGGCTGAAAAGGTCTCCTGCTCTGCAGACGAAGTAAAAGGTGGGGCTTAACCTGGAGCTGAGCATTGCTGAATTACAGGCAGTTCAGATCTGGATCCAAATTCTGAAGCTCAGGTTCATTTCTTTTGGCCATGTTAAGGCAGGTGCCATAAAAATAAAAGTGAGCTACAGATCACTCACAATTCTCTTTACTACAGCTTTGCACTGCAAATGTTGTCCTCATCTTATTGCAGAAGGACTGTATTTTTCAATTACAGCATGTGGCATGCTGCATTGATTGGCACTCAGAAGTCTGTTCTGTCCTTGTCCTTCAGGCAGAACTAAGTGTCAGTCACAGGTACTGAGCAGAAAACCAGTGGGGGAGTCGAAGCTGCCATAGAAATAATCTTGTGGCAACCTTCTGTCTCCTCCCAATAAAAAACAGAAGAGAAAGGAGACACTGGGGGATGAGATAAGAGGGTTGAAAATTCAGTTCTGGTCTTCTTTATGTGTGATTGATACACTGGGGATAGCTCCTATCTTAGAAGCATGCTGCATATCATGATTCTACTTGCAAAAAGCCTCAGCATGTATTTCAGTCACTTTCACTGTCACTATAGCATCTGCCACAGAAACTGTATAAAAGGTAGAGCTTTCGCTGATTTAAATGCTTAGAAATGCAGTTTCCTATGCTGGTGTAAACAAAACAGCACAGCTTGTTTCCCTCCCACCTTGATTTTCCCTTAGAAATACCCAAAGGTGTTGGTGTGCATTATAAACTAGTGACCTGCAAAAATTCCACTTAAAGCACAGGACATTTTAGCATCACAACAGTGCAAAATACTTTATAAAATATCACGTTCTTAGTTCCTTAATTTTGCATTTAAAAAATAGTCACTTGGCTTTATTTTTTTTTTTTTTTAAAGCAACTATGATTGATTAATAAGAGTATCTGCTAACAGGCCTCAGGAATTCTCACTTTTATGTATGAGTTCAGGTATTCACTGTGGAGCTGTATTTGTGGTTACTGACAAGTAAAATCTGATGATTTTCAGATTACCTTTCTGAATTTGGCCTGATAATGGTGTTGATCCACACACTAAATCTTTGTAGAATGAGCATTAATGTCAGAATTTGCAATCCTGCTTAATTAATTATGGAGATAGCTATTTGTATACACAAATAACCAAGCCCATTCAGTGGTGTGTGTGGAACTCTTTAAAAAAAATCCATGAAAAACATGACAATCTATAATAGATTTTTGAGTGACATAACATTGGAAACAGAAAACACACGTATAACTGATATGATCCCACTGATTTCATAGGGTATCATATTTGTGTAAGGTGATTTTCACTTGTGCATGAATTTATACTAGGTCTCTAGTTGGCATTACAAGGATATTTTCACCAGGAGTTTATACATTATTCTGAAAAGCATCTCATAAGAATCTGATTTCCTAACTAACGTTTAATTTTTCCTCATTAGTTAAATTTACACACAGTGAAACTAAGAAGAATATACCTCAGGTACAAAAATCCAAGCATTGTTGACTGTTCTGACCTATGTAAAAAGAACTCTTTAAGGCTATAAATGTCAGCCTGGAGTAACCCCCTGGGGAACACTTTAGGGTCTTCTGCTAACAGAATAGTTCCATTCTTTTAAACATGGGAAACAGTATTAATGAATTTTTATATTCCTAACTTTCAGTGGCTTTTTAAGGATTGCTAATAGCCTAATCAAGAAAATAACATTTTTAGAATGTTGTATTTTTATATCTGAATGTGTGATATTACCTTTGGCTACTCTGTAGAGTGAGAATAGAGATCCTGTTCTTCCTTGTGTTATTTGAAAAGATACTCTCATAGCTCAAGTAGAACAAGATCTGGAGTCAAACTAAGGTTCTTCTAAATTCTGTGTAATTCATTTAGTGATATGTGTTTGGTTTAAATAGCACACAGATACGTTATAACTTACTTGGACCATAAAATTTTATCTTTGATATGGAAATTTAATCATCCTGATTTTAGTATTTAGGCATTTATTATATTTTGGCATCTGAAAAAAAATGACCACCTCTTGTGCAAATCCAAAGCAAAGATATTGGTAAGAGTATTCATTTTGTTACTCGTTTATTTTAATACATTTTAATTCATCTGTGCTGCTTTTAGAATCACTGAACCCCCTTATGCTTATGCTAAATTACATATTTAGTTTTGTCAGTTTGTTCTTTTAGCTTTGAGTATAAAAACAATCTGAAAATAAACCAGGTAGCTTGTAATTGGTTTGAGGCTGTACAACTCCACGATGTTTTTTAAGTCCAAAGAAAAATCTTAAAGAGTTTTTTCTTGACCGTGTAGTTGAAGAAGCCTCAGAAGAGCTGGATTTACAAAGGAATCAATGACACAGATTTCTGTAGATGTGGTCAATGAGTGGTCTTTTAAGAACTAAACGCTTCCTGGAACAACTTTGGACAAAATCTTGAGGAAATGGACCCAATCCCCTCCTTTTAAAAGAAGTGACACACAGGGCAAGAGGCTCTTTCAAATCTTAGGAAGAGCATTTGAAATCTGGTGGAGAGAAAAATGATATCTGAAATTAGAAAGCAGCATCTGCTCATTTTTCTGAACTCAGAGGAAGATTGGGTAATTCACTGAAGCATAAAATATCTCCTGACCTTCTACAAAAAATACAGAAAAAAACAAAAAAAAAAAATCCAAGCTTCAAATTTTTCATGTAGATTTTAGATTACTCCTCTCCCACTGTAAAAATATGGGGTCCTGGATCAGTGAACTCCATAGAAAAATGCTGCCATGAACAAAATTCTTATCCAGGCCTGAGTTTAGATTCATATTTTTTCTGTGGTCCTGGGCATTTGACCACTGGGATTAAATTCAGTTCATTCCTGCTGTTAATTTTGCTTGATTTCATGTACCTCATGCTGCCTGGCAGTGCATTGAAGTTTGTCGACTTTGATCAAAACTATCTCTAAGCAAACTAAACCTTGGGTATATACTTTGTGGCCTCACTGCTGCTGTGTTGATGGTTCTGTGCCCGGCAAGCTGTCAAGCGGAGGGTGGAAGATGGCTGACCACTTCTCTGCTTCCAGGTGGCATGCAAGAGCCATATTCTGTGTTGTGATCAGATTAGTTTAATTCCCTGGTGAAAACTGAGTGATGTATTTAGTTCACAGTCCGTCTGACGGTAGCTGTCTGCTTCCTTTTTTCGTTAACCACGTTTAGGAAAAACAACTTTAAACTTCCTACATAAGTGCCAGTGGAGGCAGTTTACAAATGTGAGTCTTAACAGCAGAAAGCACAGCAGAAAGATATATAAGAAATGACAGAAGAAATTCACTTTGATTTTAAAAATGGACCAGTAGGACAATGCTTGCCCGGAGAGAAATTTGCAGCCTTCTTCCTATGAGTGGATTCGCCAATAAAAGCAACTAGGCAGTTCAATAAAACTAATTAAATTAATCTGTCATCCCCAGGGAACTTAAACAGGGCATGAAATAGGGAAACAGCGTCAATTCAGAGCTCTTTATTGATGTGTTGTGCTGGATCGTTGGAAAGAATTGGTTGGGAGAAAAAATTTGTAATTTTCTATTGATCATAAATTTGGTACCTCTCTTTATGTAACCTTCATTCAATATAGTGTAAAATCAAATATCATACAGAGCCCTAAATGTAGAAAAAACTCAAACATAGGGATGCAAACATAACAGATTACTTTTGAAACGATAGTTGCTGATCTGTTTTATGGATATTTGTTGTCCTTAGATCTCAGTGGTATTTGCTGTACGAAGTACTTTATCTCCATTGTATAGACAGAAAAAAATTAGGCATAAAGAGAGGAAATGACTAGTGTTCATTTGCACAGGAGCTCACTGGCAGCAGCAGATAAGGACAGAGGCGCTCGAACTCCTGCAATCTTTGACAGCCCTTGAACAATAGTGCTCCTCTAATAGCAATTCTTTGTTCTTTTCTGTGATGCCTTTATTACTAAACAATTTCTAAAAATTCAGGTGGAAAAAAATGTATTTTCATTCTGTTGCATAACTTAGATTTACTAGAATGTGGAAAAGGGAAGTGTGTAGTAATTTTGCTGTTGATACTTTGATACCGATTCCGTCATATAGTGGCATATTGGCTGTGGTAGAATTCTGTAGTACTATAAAAGCAGTAACACAGAATGAACTCTTGCTCTAGCTCATCACCTTGCCTTGAATATCATTGAAGTGTGCTAAATGCAGCTGTTGGCTAAGTTTCATGTCATTACAGTGAGGTGAGGAAGCACTGGTAGCCCTCTTTTACAGAGGTGGAAATGACACAAAGCAAATAATGTCAGAGATCAGAGCCTTAGGGTGGCTCAACAGAACAATCAGAAACAGAAATCAAGTGACCTCATTTTCAGTTTAGTGCTGAAGTCTTTACAGATTTGTGTGCTTTTCTGTGTCCAGTATAAAATCTCATAGAAATGTTGAATGTCAAGAAAGTAGGTATTTGCCTTTAAAAAAGCAATCAGTCCTTTTTGAAGATGCCTTAATATCTTAATTATAACATCCAAAATTGAGCATTTTTTAAACTCCTGGGCTCTCCGACATGTTATTAGTTTGTTCCCAACTGCTGTAATGCTTTTATGATATTATTTGTTAAGAAAGGCATACTTTGTATGGAGATGTCAGATGCTTTTAATTATATGCAATTCACTTGTTTCTTACAGTGCTTACCTACTCACGTGCTAGTGCTGAGTTCTTCTAGAATGCAAGTACACAGAAGGTTTTCAAAATCAAGCCTGTCCTAATTTATTAGCACGTAACCTGCTCTTTTAAAGTGCTCCCAACATATGCATTTAAGGTAGTTTCTTTGTGCTGAGGATGAGTTTAAGCATACTTGTGGTTGCTTTGACTGTAAAAAAGAAAAAAAAAAACATTAAGCGTAAGAAACACAGGGCCTATTTAGGTAATAAACTCAGATGTATTGTGTTTCTTTTAGCTAAGGTTCAAAGTATGGCTCAGTGTAGCCAAGACTCAGAAAGAAGTGTAGAGTTCCTGTACACTGAACTAGTATTCTCCTGTTAGTTACTGTCTAATTTAAAGTCCTTCCTAAACTGTCTCTCAAACACAGTTTCTGAAACATAACACTGTTTTCATTCTGTAAAGGACAGTGTGGATTTTCTGAAGCCATTGGAAGCAGCCCCACCTTTATCAACATCTGGATAACATCTTCCAGCTTTTATATCGTGGTACGCTGTCAAAATATAACTGCAAAATGCTATCAGTTGTGCAGTCTGTGCCTTTATGAAGATTTTTTTCCCCCCCACCACATAAACACTCAGTTGTTAGAACTAGAAATCCCATCTAGTATGTTGGCATTGCTTGGTAGTAATAGATACCACTTCATCCTTGCTAGCTATTAAGAGGCATAGCTCCCTTAGTAGGACTAAGCTGGTTAATACCAATGGAGAATCTGCTCGAAGTTTTCTGTCATGGTTTTCTGAATTTTCTAAAGATTATTTTTCATCATCATCTGTTGGAAGAAGTAGGATTTTGCTCATGGCAGGCTGCTGAAATAGTCAAGTGCACATTTGCCTTGTTATTTAACTTGACTGCATTATAATATTCAAATAGAGAAGGTATCTGGCAACAGCACTGTTGAACCGTGGAAGAATAATACGTATTTTTAAATGATCGGCTGGACCGAATGTGGTATAAACAGGAAATATTGCCCTTTTTCTGACGCTGACACTATCTAAAGCACAACAGAGACATAGATAATGGTACAGATAAACACTACATAAAACCAGAACATACAGGTTCCATTAAGGAACATACAGTAAAAGAACAGTTAAACATTTGGGAATTAGGAGCCAAGATAGTTTTGAAGAAGTATTGCTGTACATTAAGCTAAAGCAGGTGTGTGAGAGTGGCTGAAATTTACTTGAGAGTAACAGTCATTTGTGTTTCCCCTGAAGGAGCACGTACAAAAAAAGTCCTTTCCTGTCTGGTTTTTAAACATACTGCAGTAAGGGGGGTATCAAAAATTGGCAGTCAAAAGTAATAATTGGGACTGAAGAGTTTACCCTTTTAAGTCAGAAATATTCCCACTGCAGCTACTTGTCCCAGTCCATGGAATATGTTATTTATCCTAGCGGAGCACATGGTGTAGTGAAATTTACTTAGGAAACTGGCATTACTGAGAAGCAAATCAAGCCCGTATTCATTTATTATAGTAAAAGGTGACATTTTTTGAAGGAAAAAAAAAGGTAAACAATACTTTTTGCGGATTATTTGCTGATTATTTGTCATTTAATCAGGGTAAGATCAAAGACATTAGGGTGAAAGGCTATCCAGCTGAATCTCTGTTCTGGTGTAAAGAGGGAAGAATTCCATAGGCATGAGTGAGTTACACGGGGGAAACACTGCGGGGAAGGAAAGGGGAGTCAGCAGCAAAAATGCCCTTGTTAATTGGAGCTGAACTGTAGAAATGGAAGACCACAGTGTTTGACATACTGGACTTTCAAGATCTGTAGCAAATGCTAATTTGCACATTTAGGCAAGTAAGTTGTTATTTGCTCTACTGTGTAAATGAAGTTGCTTTGACGGAAGAGTTGTGCTTGCTCAGTGCTACTGCAAGATCACTGCCATCGAAATTAGGGTTTTGGTTGAGTAAGACTGGAATGAGTAGGAATTCAGATAGCTGGGGGATAGACAATTCAGTTGCTGAGGGCTGGCAGATAGGAAATAGTATCTATGGAACATTCACTGCCTTTCTGGGTGGCAGCAGGAGGCTAGGCAGGATACCCTAAGACTCGTAAAACAGCACTACATAACAAAATTTAGGTGCCTGAATTGCACCTGAGTTGCTCTTACTCATGGACAGGCGTACAGGACCCTATTCTGGAAAGCCTCCAGGTACTTGCTGTGTGGGATACTTGGGCTTTTTGCCATGTGAAGTTGGACAAACTGCATTGATTTACAGAGGTTTATGCATTTGAACACATGGGAACAGGAAGATGGCTTGACAGTGTAAACCAGAGCAGGTTTTCTAGGCTATGTACCTTTAAAATAAAACACTACGTTCTGTTCTCCGCTAGGCGATGTACAAGCAGAGGGATGCTGCAGGTTGTAATTGGGTAACTTCAGGAAATCTGGGAGCTCGTTTGATTGAATTATCAAAAAAAAAAAGAAGGCTTTAGAAATTATCTTCCCAACAAAAAGAAGGCTTTAGAAATTATCTTCCCAACAAATCAGATTTTTGGCCTTGGAATTTGTTTTCTCCTCTTACATCTTGGCATTTAGGGTGAATGAACTCAGCAGCATACAATGGTTTTCGTAGTTGCAAATAGGTAAATACAGGTACTCTCCTGCAGTATTATGGTCTTCTGAACATCTGGAAGTAATTTATGGAAACATTTCGGTGACAGGGTTTGTTCTCGTTTTAAAATATGGCTGTTTGCTGATGATGTGTTTGAAGAATGGAGATAGTGAATGAACATGAATTTTTTACTTGTGACCTCTGTGCAAGTCAGTTATCGTGCTGCTCTGAGTAAAATTATTTTTTGTGCAGGAGTCCTGAACAAAGTCACTGTATTTGAATCCCAGGTTTTCCATCAAAACATAACTTGGAAGGGATTTAAGGGATTCAGAGGCCTTTTGCTGCCCTCAGTCCAGCATTTTGAGGACAAAGAAGTAAATTGGAACTTACAATAGTAGCTTTGCTGTTTTTTTTTTAATTTTTATTTTTTTAATAGTTAAAGGGGCCTGTTTCTCATTCTCACCCAATTTTTGTTCATGAAATGAATTCATTGAATTGAAAAAGATGAGAAATGCCTGGTAGTTCATATTGTTTTGTCCAGTGTATTATCCCAAGCCAGGTTTTCTATAGTATGTTATTGATTGCTTTGTCTGGTCTGGCTTTGAAATGTGTCAAACTGTGATACTTTTATTATTCTTCTGGGGCTAGTATTTCATCTAACAGATTTCATTGACTGGAGGTAATCATGGTGGCTCTGGTGGCTCTCTTCTTTGGCTTTGTGATAAGTGACTCCATTATTCTTTGAAATATGTGGGTGATCAGTGGACATTGTCAAAAGATTCCCTTCCAAATTGGAAGACAAAGAGAATTTTAAACAATGTAGAGGATAGGTAGCAGGAGCAAAAAAAAATCATCAAGCTGGATATACTTTCCGATAGAAGTGTTTCTGAAGTCTGCAACATATTTTTCAGTGACACAGAATTGTGATGGATACTACTCTTGGGAGACTCAGATTTACTTTTTTAGAGACCTAAGCTGGCTTGTTATTTCATTGTTAAAGTACTGACAGTGGAATTCATAGAAAGTAAGACTGAAAAACAGCAGAGTGAAAGTGTGAATCGTGCCATCATTTCAGCCGCCTTCTGCCACTTTTTGTTTTGTTTGTATCCCTCGTTTTGGACTTTTGTCACATGTTGTAAAGGCCAGTGTTTGGGTCTTGGCAGGTTGAGAACCGTGACTGTGAATAATGAGTCGATTATCATTTAGTCAGAGGGAAGGCAGAGTGATTCTCTTGCTGGCTTGAATGTGATCCTTGCTCCTTCCCCTGCTCTTTCAAAAGTAAGGACACAAATGGTTGAAATTCAGAACACTGTCAAAGGAATACAGCTATGATATTTCTCTGCAGATTGTAGTTTCTTCAAATTTAGAACAATTTGTGTTGTTTTTAATAGTATTTTTTGAAATCATGACACTTACTGCTTCAAGAGAGCCAGTTATGTGATGCATGCATTGAGAAACTATAGGTTATAGTAATTACTTTGGACATCTTTCTGGCCCTGAGGGACTGTGCTTGAGGCTAGCAACGTACTGTTTGATTTGCCTCCTTCCCTCCAATTTATGTGGCATAGCCTCGTTATGCACATGGTTCCATAGCTGATATTCTGTCTGCAGCCTGCATTTCACAACTGCTTTGGGTTGCTTAGACTTTTTTCTTCTGAATTTTTCTTCACTGACAGTCATGAATCTAGTATCACATTGCAGTTTTGAATGTTTCATCAAATCTAATGTTTAATATTCTGTAACCCAATAACTCTGCAATGGTCTTAACCAGAAAAAAAATTCTGACGCAGTTTATGACGGATCTCTTAGGAAAAGGGATAGTGCTTCTAGTTGTAGTCTGGGGTTGGTAAATGGCACATAAATACTATGAATTCACTTGATTTCTCATTAGCTCATATAATCTGTCTGGCTTTTTAACTGTGACAGTAGCTCAGCTGTCCAGAAAATACATAACCTAATAAAATAAGTTTGTCAGTTCATGTGTACTGTCTAATTATAACGGTCTAACTGTGCGTCATAGGTGTTTTGATGTGAAAAGTGATATTATTTTATTTGGAGAATTCAGAACCTATATTCTGGAGAAAGATGATCTGATTTATATCCCAGAAGAATGACTGCAGTGGGGTCCAAGATAGGCATGGGCTTGTGCAGGAATATCGTGTTTATTCAGAGCCTGTCGGCTGTAGGAATTAAGTTGCTGATCATTCCAGTTGATGATGCCTTTTGTCTTTCTATTGATCTGGCTGAGAAAAGTGTATGGCTTCCAGAAGCTTCTTCTTACTTCTCATACATAAAGGCTCCTGTTGTGCACAGGGAGGATACTGGGTCTTCAGTCCCTATTATTACTCTATAGGTCTGCACATGTTCGGCTGCATAATTTGCTAATGCACACATACCCTAAAATTCATTAATATCCTTTTGTGGTTTGTCAGTCTCTAATATCAAAGTTGTCAGTTCAGAGTATAAAACAGGAAGTCCGTCCTGTTTTACCACTACAATAACAAAAGATTGAAGCTTTTTGAGCTAGTCATCTAGTTCTTCCTATAAAGTAGGGTGACAGTAAAAATATCTTGAAATAATGGGTGACAATTTTAGCTGTCAAGAATTGAAAAGAGGGTTTCCTGTGTAATACTGCTTCATTTCCACAGCTTAAAAAAGAGTGTGTAGGAAGAAGAGATGCCCGTATGTATTGCTGTTTCCAAGTATTGTTTTAGGAAAGTACTTACTAAAAAAGCAGAAAGAAGCCAGATGTTGTATCAAGATACCTGGGATTTAAGAATTATTCAGAGGATGCACCTGTGGTCTGAGCATCAAAACCTGTTTGCTAGATTGCTCTGGTCTGGTGCAATTTACTTTCTATGAACCCTGACTATGATGAGTGTGGACTTCAGGTTATGCCCAGACTGCCAGACCGTTCTATGTGTCCTAGTAACTCCAGCACAGAGCTGTCCCTGGGGATTAATAACTCTTTGGTAGATGGCTCAATGTAGTAACCCCAAGGACATCATTAAAATTCTCCACAAGAATTACTTCAATGCCTGTAACATATAATTGTACTTTAGAAATGCACTGCAGTGTTTCTTATTGTTACAAAGTAGATTTTTCAAACTAAACCCGAGAAACTCTGTTAAATGAGCATTTATTTTTCATTAAGAACATGTGGTGTGAAGTTCATTTGAATTGATTGTCCTGTAGCTGCTCCCTATTTGATAATGAGACTTTTAAAATAAAAAGTCCTATATTTGTATTTTGGCCATGATTAATATATTTTTTGCCGTGTTGCAGGAAAAAAGGCTATTCAGCATTGATTGGGAAGTCCATACTTCCATGTACATACTTGTTCTCATCTGTAATCAGCTTATAGATCCAGGCTGTTGTTTAGATTTGTCCTGGATAAATGCCAGGTGCCCACCAAAGCCGCTCTATCACTCCCCCTCCTCAGTTGGACAGGGGAGAGGAAATACGATGAAAGACTTGAGGGTCGAGACAAGGACAGGGAGAGATCCCTCACCAGTTACTATCATGGACAAAACAGACTGAACTTGGGGAGAAAAGGGAATTTAATTCATCAGCAATCAAATCAGAGTAGGATAGTGAGAAATAAATCCAGATCTTAAACCACCTTCCCCCGGCCCTCCCTTCTTCCCAGGCTCCACTTCACTCTTGTTTCTCTGCCTCCTTCCACCTAGCATCACAGGGGGACAGGGAATGGGG
>Ga0181612_166687_pt1 | contig 20339 bp, 12 predicted proteins | sample HoacroProtozoa21_FD_119630 | JGI IMG/M metagenome (GOLD analysis project Ga0181612, IMG submission 119630) | Hoatzin crop microbial communities from Cojedes, Venezuel. Combined Assembly of Gp0051906, Gp0051904, Gp0051908 | reverse complement strand
TTCATTTGTATAAAATGTAACCTGTCACTATGCTCCACCATGAATATTAAAACTTCTTACTCATACTCAACATAAAACTGTATAATCAAATAATATGGATAATGGATGGAAAATTTGCCACAATTGCTATTGTTCTGCTGCTATTATTTGTTATACTGTTTGTCTGGCTGGTTTTCTATGTGGAAATAATAATAACAGAATAATACTTCAGGAGCATTTGCAAAGCAACAGCATTTTGGCTTCAAAACCAATTAGAACAAAAAGCACAATAACGCATTATAATATAAATCTGACATGTAGTTTTCCTTCAGGAGATATTCAGTTTTTAGTTTTAAACAAGTCCCTTAGAAGCTTTAGGGTTCTTAGGATGCCTAGAGTCAATTTTGAACAATTTTGCAACTTACTACAGGGAATCTTAATTCAAATTCAACAAAACACTGAAAGAGGTAGTGCTTTGGGGTACTTAACTTCCTCAAAGGACAACCAGTATGAAACCTCAGATGGGGAGAAGCAACATGTAAATAAAATATGTCAACCTAAAAACATGGTAAATAGCAAGAATAGCTCTCTCTTCTTAGGGAAGGAAAAAATGTGTTTCACATTATCAGGAAATATAACTATTCACTATGAAGAAAGCAAAATTAATGAAATGCGTTGTTTTACTGTTAGAGAGTGGGATAAAATTCCTCTGTATTAGAACACTTGGAATTATTAGTTGCAAATACAGGATCTAATTCCCTGATTCTTATTTGAGAGAGATTCTGCTAAACTTGGCCTTCAAGTCTTACTTCCTTGAGGAAGTACTTACTTTAGTACTTCCAAAGAAAGTACTTCATGATGTGGGTGAATATTTTTCATTTTGGCGGTGTTAGCATTGGATGTTAATGATGACATGTGACTCATTGCTTAAGTTACATTGTTGTATTTCTGATCTGTGACAAACTGAATGACAGCTTTTAAGATAGAAACCCACAAATGATGTATGGGGGCCTCTCATGATTAATTTAGGCAGGAAAAAACAAAATTAAAAATAAATTTCTGTCACTTACAGACTCTGGTAGTAGTATTGAGTGTTTGGCTGTATGTTCATGATTAACAAATAATTTCACACTGAAATTAACAGTAGAACCACTTCAATATATGTATCTAGAAAACTAAACACCATATTTTTATTAATATTCAACAGTTCTGCACTTCTGTGGATGCTGCTCTTTCAATATCATTCTCCATAATATAGGTAAATATCACACAATATTCTTCCATTAGCAGATTCAGGTTTCTGAACTTATCACATTAATTATGGTGGTCTAGTTACATAACAGAATATCATTTTATATAGGAAGAGTTTGGAAAAAAACATGTTTCATCAGGAGGTACATGAAAAGAATTATTCTGTCCCAAAATTCCTAAAATACTTTTTTTTTTTAAGATTGTCTATGCCGTGGTATGATTGTGACACTAAGACACACCAACATACCTGTAAGTATTTAGAATATGTTAGTGGTGGTGTTTTTTTACCTGAGTACTCCAGTTACTATTATGCATATTATAATATCTTTGTATATTTACTCTAGTTAAAAAGCTTTTAGACGCTTACGGAGATTCCTGAAGTCCCTTTTCTTATTATTGACTGTATTGAGTTGTCTAGACATTAACAAAGGCATTACAATATGAATTAAAAATGTGATTTGAATTCTGTTTAGAATAGTTTCCACACAAGAGTCTGAAGGAGCCTGTATTCACATACTTCCTGGATTTAATTAATGCCTTCTAGATCTAATACAACTTCTTTTTCTGGTTTATTGATTTGCTCAACTGGAAATTGCAGTGGAGATAGATATGTTATATACATGAAGATATTTTTTTACGATAATAGTGGTGAAACACTGGCACAGGTTGCCCAGAGAGGTGGTCGATGCTCCATCCCTGGAAACATTCAAGGCCAAGTTGAATGGGGCTCTGAGCACCCTGATCCAGTTGCAGATGTCCCTGCTCATTGTAGGGCTGTTGGACTAGATGACCTTTAAAGGTCCCTTCCAACCCAAAGCATTCTATGATTCTGTATGGAGGATTTTGGCTTTCTCTGTTCTGGAAGAACTGGAAGAAAAATGACCTTTTTGGGAGGGGGTGGGGTGAAGGGAAAAGAGGCCTCTGTGTTACTCTCATACACTATTTCACTAACTTTGTATTTCACTATACAGCAGACCTGTATCATGACATCCAAGAACAAGGAGGATCACTTAAAAATTATGAACCTTCTGTCTGACCCTTGAAGACATCCACTATCAGATAGATTTGTGTTCTGTATTGTTAGGGAATCAGTTGAAATTTTCATTTGCGAGCAACAGACTGGAGTTATTTTCTCCTTGGCAATTATTATGTCTCAAAGTCCTTTCGAAAAGATTTTTGACTATTTAAAAAAAATTCTTTATGTTTACATATCCTTTGATCTGAGAGCTATTTCTGTTTAGTGATTTGTACATTTCTGAATGAAATAAACAGAATTTTTAGAATCATTGTTAACCTTAATGACTTTCTCTGCCAATATGTAACAGAACATGTACATAAACAAGACCAGTCATAAGTACAGCAGAAGGTATTGCTTCTGGCAAGCATTAGCAAGGAAAATGATAACACTTGTAGTATCTCGTCGCCGCAGCACAATGCTGTGAGGTCAAAACATTTGTCCCACGTTGCTTTCCCTATTTTCTGCAGTTTGACACACTACACTAAAAAGATACAGACCTGCTGTCACAGTCCCAGTAGATCAAGTTGTTTATGTCAAATATTTTCAGCCCCTTCAGGGCAAAAGCACTGTGCTGGCAGCCTCACCAGTAAGCCAGATGAGCCCTCAGTACATCGTAGAGCCACTTTATTACCTCTGTCTAGTGCTGACTGAATAACATCAAGACTAGAAAAGATGGTTGTGCATAGTCACTTCACTTTTTTCCTTTCCTAAGGCAGTATGGCCCAGTGGGTAGGATTGTGTACTGAGAATAGTTACCATGCTGGCTTGCCAGTTGTCTTCCGTATTGCTTTTTATGCTTTGCCTTCATATATCTTTCTGTGTACACCTAGAAAAATCATAATCTCCCCACCATTTTCAGGATTCATTTATAAATAATACCATATATTAAATAATATAAATGAAAATAAGTTTTCCTCAGTATTTTGTCACAGCTGCAGTTTAATGCTAGCATTCCTTACAGTGATAATTGATGCCAGGTAGTCTGAACAATCTTGCCTTCGTCTCTTGCCCACTTTCCTGGGAATGATCTTATGTCTTTCTTTCTATGAAAGGGGTTGGTAAGAATATCTCTGTCACTTTCCTTCCAGTGGGCTGGAGGTGACCATTTGGGAGGTTTTCTACCTCTTTGTCCTTTGATATTGTACAATCTCAGATACCAAATTACCTTTCATTCCAATTATAATCTGCCTTCAACTGCTCTGGAAATATACTGATACTTCCTTATCTTGATTAAGAGTGTGCTGCAACATCTCTTGGAATAAGAAAAATGTTTCTCTAATGTAGAAGAAAAAATTGACCATCACAATACATGACTGCCATAAAACAGGCTAGACAGAGCTTCAGTATCTCACTTAAGAAAGAAATTTTTAAAAGATCAATGGCTAGGATTAACCTGAAATACACAAGTCTGGCTCATACTCACAAAGACCCTAAGCTTCAGTTTTTATTTTGAGCTTTATTCACTCCAGGGTTAACATAGATCTCTAAAGCAATATAATCTTTCAAATTCTAATTTAAAGTAACAATCTTAAAAAGTTTAAAAACAAAACAAAAAAGAATACTGAACCAGAACTCGGAAGTCTCTTTGGTCACTTGCTGGGTAGTGCATATAGTTTGTAAAGAATAGCATCACAGTGAGAAGTTTATGGAGACAAGATACTGTTGATAGTATTAACTTTCATTACATAGAAAAGCTTCTAAAGACTATGAGGTTGTAGTAATTTGTAGTAAAATGCTCAAATGTTACTGATGTGCACGCTTACAATTTCATGTATTGGAAGCGATTCCTTATGAGTAGTGAAGAGTGTCTTAATATACATTTTTTTCTAACAGTTAAGCAGATGTTTAAAACAAACAAAAACCACACCAAAAACACTAACTGATCCTTCTGCCCTATTGACAATACAAGTATAAACTAAAAGTGAACTGGCTAGAAACTAGCAGAAGTGTCTTTGTACTGCAGTACTGGAAAAGTAAGTGCTAGGGACAATGGTGTAGAGGCACTGAAGTGGGTTATAAGATATCCAGTCCCATCCAGAAGGAGTTAATTAGCTACCTGTAGTAATTTTTTTTCTTCTTTCCCTCCTACCATTCCATGTACACCAACCATTCCATATTCTAGATAATGAAGTTAACGGGATTTACTTCAGAGAGACAATTTTATAAAAACACATACAAATGTGTATTTTTGAAAGCCAAAGAGAAAACAGCTTTCCTGAAACAGGTAAACACCTCATCCTGCTATCAGAACCGGTACAGGCTGTGGCAAGGGAGATTTTTTTCTGTTTTGTTTAAAAGGGAAGTAATACCACTTATAATACTAATATTAAATAATTTCTTCATAAAAAAACCCAAAACAGTTATACTTCTCTTGTTTTAACAGATCTTCTGTTATGCTCAAGACAGATGATTATAGCTTAGTTTAAGAGAAAGAAATTCAGTTTTTGTTTATACATGTTTTCTTAGTAGAAGTGATTTTCTTTTAATTTCATTGAACTCTTTACTTGGGACTTTGGTATCTACGAAAATCTCTTGATAGCAAATGGTGATAGGGGGTGGAAATCTAAGAACTCCTAAGTGTAAGACTAGTGCTTCCACTGGAGGTGATTCTGCGTTATTTGGAGTTCACTGAGATAATGAAGAGATTTTGCTGGAGTAATCCAAAGCCAAATCAGGCCCATGATTAATAGGTGTTAAGGGTTTTATAGCAGTGATCATTTATTTGTTATTTGTAAATTTTGCTTATTTTTAGAACTGGTGACCAGTAAAAACTGGGTTATTTGGTTTGACTTGCTTAAGTACACGAAGATATACATTTAATTGAAAAAACCCTGCTGTTGCGTAGGTGATGTTTACAAGATCACTGTATTCAATCTATTATTAACAAATAATATACAAATCAACAGGACTTCTAAAGAAATGGCCACTGTTAGATATTCTTTCACTGGACTTGATTGTTATCAATAATCTTGTCAACAAATTTAAAGCTTTACTATCAAGGCCTATGTTCTTTCTAATGCTAATCTTTTTGTAAAGAACCTCTTAACTATTTGAGGTATTAGGCTGCAGGATGTTCCCTTTATTTCTGACATGTTCGCTTTATTTCTGGATGCTTATTCTACTGGAGAAATGGAGAATGCAGGTGACTTGGAGCAGCTTAGCGTTCAGAAGGTTTGTGAACTCCCCTGGGGAAACAAAGGGTTTCTATCTGACCCCTTTACATTTCACGAAGGAATTACATCCATCAGTTTGGTGGGAGTTAGGCAACTATGTCGCTAACAAGATGAGCATATAAAAGATGATCACCACATTAAAAATATGTATATATCTCTGACAGTTTCTGAAGGGCAGATACAGATCTGAAGTAGACAGAAATACCTTTCTGGAGGCCACGATGTAGCAAATGATGGAATTTGAGAAGGAGGTATTTGGATTCTACTTTAAAGATCAGGTATCTGACAGATATATTCTAACTTTCACGGGCCTAAAGTCTTTATAGGGTCACATTTTCAGATGTGGCACATGAATATTTAAGATTTATGATAATGTTTCTGATCCCTCAAAGGCAGATGGAAAAGACAAGGGTGTACGTAAGAGATTATATAATAGTTGGACATACAGAGATCTTCATTTTTTTAACTTAATGCTAGTAGATTGTGAGATTAATATTAACAACACCTTTGCTTTATTTGAATGCAATGGAAAAAAAAATATTACTCTTGTACTCTTTATTTAAAAAGAATAAATAGGGACATGATCACCATGATGACCAGAATTCTAGTGAGGCTAGCTTTAAAGAAACAAGGAGCATGAAATACTATGTCCAAGATAAGTATGAAGGACAAATGTCTTACTCTTTACATCCCACTGAGTTTTGGTTTACAACAAATCTTGATATTGATCCTGCATCCTGCCCAAAAACAAAAGGGCAAGGCAGTGTGATTTTGTGCACTGTCCTCCTAGTTCCAGTCACATTCAACTTTCAAGAAAGCTTAAGTGCTGCAAGGCAGCAAATAGCTGCAAAAAAAATAACCTGACAGTTGTGGGAACAATGAGAGTGATACAAACCAGGTAGAGTAGAAAGGCTTGTAATATAATAACCTCATTTTTGTTGGGAGTGGCCATAGAAGTTTCTTAGTGTCCTCTGTAAGGATGCTTCCGTCTCTGGTACAGTTTCCGTCCTGGTGAAGTTGTTGAGTAGTGTAATGTGGCTTAATCAAATACAGCAGTAGATAACAAAATAATGAAAGTTACAATGTTGAATACATGCAAATTTACTTTTTTTTTACTTTTTTTTTTCTCGTCTCTGAGGGACCAGACTGTGTGAAACAAGTATGGCCAACTTTAAGTTACAGAAGGTAATATAGAAAAATGAGTATTTTTTTCTGTGAAAAGCAACAGTTCTATACAGAAAAATTGTATAACTTAAAAGAAAAATAAAAACATTACTCTGCAGTTTCATTTGATCTAAAAGCAACCTGGTATGTGGAACACTTAATTTGTCAAGACATTCTGGCAACTCTCATCAAAAGTCCAGTATAAGCTTTAGTAGTTTGGCTCATTAAATTGAAAATGGTCTTGGAAAAAGTCATGGGGAATTAGAGGTTGCAGAACCAAGAATCAAAGCAATTAGCTATAACTTGAGTCTTCTGAGCTGCCTAAAAGAGAAAGCAGACTTGACCCTGTCAAAGAGAGAAGGATATTATAATTGCATACCAAGAAGTAATCCAGAAAGGTTATTACAGCTATGTAGAGCATTGCAGAAGTCGGGGGCGGGTGTGTGCTTTAATTTTATTTATTTATTTTTTAAAAAGGAATGAAACCACTAAACCCTCCCAAACTCCAAAGACTTAACTTTATGCTGTTCCTGGACTAAGTTCCCTATCTGTTTTGATGTTTCTGATTCACAGTGAGGATTCTTATGCTTATTTATATTGTAATGGTATATACTTTAAAGTCTCAGGGTCTGATCCTTCTCAGATACTATACTGTAAATCAGAAATAACTCCATTGAACTTAATTGAGTTATGTCAGTGTAAAAGTGATGTGAGAGGAGAAACAGGCCATTAGCGTCTGCTTGAATTTTGATTAAAATAATCTATTCTGTGAAACTTGAAAACATATACTAAGTTGTTAAATGCTTTTTCTCTTAATGTATGTTCACATAAAATTCTTCTTTGTTCTTGTAGCAGTTAGCTGTTTCTCTGAATTTTATAACATATTTTATGGCAATAAAAAATTGTCTTGAAGAAACTTGCAAGCTATAATTAGGAGTTTGGAAGTTATTCATGATGCATCAATTTTTTGGATTTTTTTTTTTTTCCTGATAAAAAAAATCTATTAAGAGTTTCCTTAAAGAATATGAATATATTAACTTTTTTAAGTTGCAGGCACATATCAGGTAAAAGTCTGGTAAAAGTCTGAAATAGAATCAGACTAACGAAATGGGTGTGGGTTGTACTTCTTTTTGAATTCATTAAAGGATTGTCAGAGGAACATTTAGTTCACATAAGCGCCATGAAGATTATTGCTGCAGCTCCCAAGTTAGCCCGCTTGACGTGATATTGACCCTCCCCGACTTCTCTGCTTCTCACATTGGCCAATATTTACAGCTCCTTCAGTAACTTTAAAAATGCATTTCAGACCCACTGCGTTAATCACAGTTTACATTTTCACATATGGGCATGCTTTAAATCATGGCTTGCATTACTTCTTAGAGATTATTTTAGTCTGAGCAAGATGGATACAAAAAATTTAAACCACTCTCTCAGCTGAGATTATTAGGCTGTATTGGCCTCAGCAAAGAGGCAATGTAAATAATAACAGCTCAGGATTTGGTCCCGTTGCCTGAAAGTTGTTGGGAAAATAGAATGTAGTGTGTGAAAGTATTCACTGGTGAGAAAGGGATTCTGCTGGGCTAGAATGCAAAGAAGGCTCAAGTCTGGAAGCTTTCCTAAAGATCCAAAAACTGGTATGTTTCACTTTAAAGAAAATCACAGATAAACTAATTCAGAAGTTTAATACCTTTATCAGCAGAAAAGAGGGGAAACAGCAGAAACTAGCAACTGGAATGACTGCAAATCTTTTTAAAATAAATGCAAGGCAGCAGTCACAGATGGGAACTTTACTTTGAAAATGACCATCACACTGTATGTTGACAAACTAAGTAGGAGAATGGAAGGCAAATGCTGCTGTGCACATGTACAGCACTTGTTTAGAATTAGACTCTGTTGAACAGAGCTGCTCAGAAAGCTGGAAAGAAAACTGAGTAATGGCATGCAAAGACAAAAGGTTTACCATAAGGCAACATTCGTGATAAGTGCTTTCAAAGTGCTGAACTATCTTTTTGGATGTCAAAGGAGAGAGTAGCTGATGAGTTGAAGGTGACAAGGGGTCATTTCTGTGGGGCTAGAACTGACTTCAAAAATACAGAATTTACAGAATCAGCAATCTATCAAAGTTGTAACACAACAACATGGTATGTTGAGCAGTATTGAAAACAAGCCAGACCACTGGACTATGTTTAATAGCAATGATAAACTTATAAACTTCCTACAGCCTACTAAAATAACATTTCAGGATCTATTCAGCTCATGATCTTACCACACTACTCATGTTAGACATAAAAGAAGATTTCAGTAGTTTGCAGAGTGGAGTATTTCTCAAAGTCCAAATACATTCTATGTTTTGGTGGAATAAGAATGGAATGACTGAATGATATTAAGCAAGAAATTTTTTGATTACTGTTAAAACTGTGATTTCATCATACTGCATAATGTAGGGGAGATCCTTTGTTGAACTTTTGCCCTCAGTTTTAAAATGAAGATGGAAACGTGGTTTCAAATAATTTTATTATGGTCTATATTGTTTTCTGAAAATAAACTATACATTCTATATAATTATTTTTCATTACACCTTCTTCCAGATATGGAATATTTGATTGGCTTTCTAGTCATTCAGGAATTTATTTTTGAGTTTTCTTCTCTTTTGATAAGTGTGAAAGAAAAGGTGTGGCGAAGTGATAATTTTACATCAGATAGTAAGGGCCCCTATTTATTCTAGGTTAGTTTCTCACAGAAAAACATGTGGATCATCTAATTCTGATCATTTGACTGTAATTTGATCAATTCTTAGTAAAAGATTTGCCCTCTATTTGACGTATTAAAATATTACCTTTCTCTGGAGGTTAGATATTCTTTATTTCTAAGTCTTTTTTTTTTACCTCTGTAATTATAGTAAAATGTTGAAAAGTAGAATATTCCCCATGATTAACCAGCTAGCAATGCATATAAACTTATGAAATAGAAACACATTACTTTAGGCCACAATAGGTGACCTACAAACAAAATGTCATTTTGTATACCTTTTACATACTGTCAGATTTTTTTTTTTTAAATCTAGTATGATAGATGGAAATTAGTAGTGTTTGTGCCCTTAGGCCAACTTTTCCCTGTGGACTATATGAACTATATAGCCCCTCTCTTAAAAGTTTTACTGCTCTCTAAAAGCTACACTGAAGCCTTAATCCTCTGAGTTGTTTTGGATTTAGGATTTGTAAACGATCTTCATCTGTAGTCCTTTTTCTTATTAAATTTCTGAACTTTCACCATATGTCTAAATGCACTACTCTGAATTGTAGGCAAAGTTGTGTCATATATGACCATCACTGACTGTAGAGTCAAAACCAAGTAATGCACAAAATATTACCGAAGGTTTAATCTTGAAATGTATCAAGGAGTAGTTTCCTAATTTATATATTGCCATTTTCTGTCCTTTTTTGAGCAAACTGTAGGCAGATGTCTTAACAGAAGTGAAATGTTCTAGGAAGATATTTGTAGTGAAAGAAGAGGTATTTGGGGAAAAAATGTATGGAATGGGATCCAAAGTAAAGGGGAGAATAAAAGGTGTGAATGAAAATAAGAGACAGTGCTTTTAATATGCACCATAAGTACATTAATATTTGGAGGAGGTTTTTACATAAGCAAGATTTCCAGGAAAGAATCACAATTTTGACCTATGCTAAGAGCTGGAATAAGAGGAATGATGAATTCTGAATGAAAATTCTTGGTGTCTTAGAAATCTGTAGAGGACATATGAAAGAGAGTAATGCACCAACTATGCCCACTGCGATACTTTCTTCATGGGTAGTATTTATTTAAACAACAACAAAAATAATATCTCTAAATCATCTTTCTCATCAGGGAGAAATCTGAGGAGATTCTCTATGCTCTTGTTAAGATTCAACTACATGTCTACAAAGGGCTAGAGACAAGACCAGACTAAATGTCTTGCCTCAGATCAGATGTACTTCTTAATAGAACCTGAGTGGAACCCAAATTCTTGACTTGCAGTACCTTTTCTGAATGCAATACTTAATTTTTTTAACAAGAAATAATATAGTTTATCTATTAAAAAAAAATTTCATGAACCGACTGCTCATTTGACGCTTCAGATAAAGCACTGGCTAGTTTTGCTATATTTGCTGAAAGCGCTACTAATAGGACAGCTGTCTCTCTCAGGTTGAGGCAAACTGTAGAATCTTGTCAAACTGTGTAGGAAGCATTGGCTTCCCCTTACACGTTCTGCAAATGTCCTTTTTTATCAGCTGTTCGGAAAATGAGGCTTCTGGATTTTCCTCAGTTTTTAGGATATCTGGAGAGATCGTATTTCCTGTTTACTGATATTGGTCTACAGATGCACTAATATCCAAGATGATGTACTAGATTGTAAAATTTTATTTAAAAATACGGTAGAACTAAATTCAAAGATGAAGAGATTTTTCTGTGTTGTTATCATCCACCTGTCTCCTCACCCCTGCCCCCCCCCCAAAAAAAAAGGGTGTGAAGGAGAATCCTTCACAATACGCAAGCTGTCTGTCCTCCTTCAGTAGTGCTTGCTAGTCCACTGGGTTTGACAGTTTAATCATCTGCATGTTCTGGATGTATGCAACTCATTGTTAGCTAGTAAACTGAAAATTTTCCAAGATTTTTCTGGATGAGAGGTGACAGAGTACTGTGATTTTTTTTTTTTCTTTAATGCATGTGTCTTCAGAGGGTTGGTGAAGATTATAAAATATGAAATAAAATTTCACTTTGTTATTGTATTGACTAACAGTGCACAACATTGTTCTAACAGAAAGTTATCTAAAAAATTAATATTTTTAAGTAACATTGCATCTTATCAACAATCATGTAAAGCACTAGCCATATTATCTTATTCTGAGTTGCAAACTAGTCAGTGTTTTGGATCAGCATTAAGTCCTACCCAAAAGGCTTAAAAATCACTGAACAGTTTCTAGGACTAAACTTAGATTTTGGCAATTTCAAACACAACTGAAATGTGAAACAATTGCATAATCTTCCCATCTGTAGGAAAAAAAAAAACCCATACAACTAAATCAGGGAGGAAACTTGGTTGGGATATTGTTCAGTGAGCAAACTGGGTGCTGACAAGCTTGAGAGGGTGAATGGAACGTAAAGTTACACACTTGCCATGGGCTGTTTTGTGATATTGCTTGTAAAATGTCAGGAATCAGCTTCATTCTGAACTTCCATAAGAAGGGAAAGAAATATCATTCAGGGAAATGAGAGGTGTCCTAGTCATTTTTGATTATGAAAATAATATATAGTTAGCTATATAGAGTTTCAGCTCTTATATATATAGCTGAAAATTGTTTACTCTTGAGGAAGTGGCAAATACAGCCAGTGAGCCAGGAGTTAGATTTTAATATAGGCAAAATGAAGTTCAAAGTGTAAGTGTGATCCAGTATAGTATGCTTGGGTTTGATAGCTACAAAGAAGAATTAAAGACAGATGAAGAGAAAATACAGATAATAAATAGAAGGCCAAATCTTCAGACCTGACAAAACATAAAACATTTATTTGGAATAGAATGGTCTTGTTACAGTAAATAAATTATCTAACATGTTCAGTTTCATAGAGGGCATTGTTGCAGAGAGGAATTTGGTGAGGAATGCTGGTGAAGTTGCAAGCACGTGCACTGGAATGCAAACTCAATATTTACATCCCTTAAGACAAATGTTGTACTATGGCTTTTTATCTCTAACCTCTGAGTGACTTTATGTAATTGGAAAATAATTATCTGATAACTATATTTGCTGCTGAAGCTTGGATTAGGATATCAAAATTCAAGAGATGGAGAGTAAACTTAGAGGAGTCATCTTGCAAAAACTTCATCTTGCTGAAGTTGGAAAGCTACTATGCTCATGCTCAGGTTTACGCTAATGTAACTTCATCATTAGAAAGGTACATCCATTTCGAAATTGGTAACTTGTCAGTAAATTAAACTGATTCACACTTTATGGGATTGCATAATTATGATTTGTTGTATATGACACACTGCACTGAAATCATTCTAGCAAAAGTTCAAAAAAAGTTAAATCCATACTTCCCTTTTAGTCACTTTCTGAACTAGCCTGGTTGCTTTGTATTTAATTGATTCCATGAGCCTGGAGGAAGAAAAGGAGATTAAATATTGTACAACTCTACCCAATAATGGATTATGACAGATGGGATTTATGAATCTCATGACCTGCTCTTTATTGATCAGAAGGTGATCATAGCAATTGAATTAATAAGAGTACAGTTAAAGCCATTCACAAATGATGCTTGGACATAAGTGAGAGTATGCTTTATTGATTTCTAGTGTCAACTGTGCTTGAGAGAGATATACCATATGTTCAACATATGAAAATAACAGGAACAAAAATCAAAAGAGATCTCTCCTACCCTATCAGCCAATAAAGTTTTAAATGTGTTTGTAAAGAATTGAGTGCACTCAGTGCAGCACATCCATGTGTGTTTCATAATATCCCATCACTTAAATGAACAGCACAAATAATCAGTTAAAACCTATTAAGTATGTTTTTGCTGAAGAACTTACTTAAAACACAGTTTTAACATTTTACCGATATTTTTCTGGCTACTGTTTTTGAAGTATGTTTTCAATAGGAAAAACAATGAAAATTATTTTTCTGTCTGTGCCTCTCCTATGCAATGTACCTGTCATGGACACATAACATTCCAGTGGGAAAAGAATCATAACCAGATTTGGTATGCCTTCATCTTCCAAGAGTATTTTCTAAGCATTCTATGTGGCTCTTACAAGTCTTCTGCATTGTATCATGTCAAGTTCTGGTCACAGGCCAAAGAACCTTTGGTTTCTTACACTACAAGGTAGCATGCTAAAAATGCATCTCTGAGAAATCAAAGAAATAATGCAGTGTATACATACAGTGAGGAAAGTACGACTTGGTGTTACTACACAGGATGTGAATGTGGGACCTGCTGTCATTAGGGGTGTGTTATATGAAAAAGATGTCTATGTTTATTTAATACCTAATCCTTTGGAATTGGAAGAATATGGACGTTGTTTTATGGATTACAGCGTTAGGGGTGGTTGTCTCCTATAGTACTTGTTTATGTTAACTCATACTCCATGGCCAGTAGGTGAAAGGCTTTGAAATGGCTTTTGCCAAAATGCCTTTTACTCAGATGTGGAAGCTCACAGTTGTTTTATTCAGACCTTTTGCCTAATGTATTTGTGTGTACATTATTCATAATTACTCCACTGGTCAATTCATTAGAAGGTTTAAGAACTTGTAAATAGCTTTTTGAAGGGTTTGAGAGTTTTCTGAATAGCAAAATTGTTTAATCTTAATAGGAGTGATACAAGATAATGTAAGGAAGAGGGTAAACTAGAAAATACATTACCTAAAACTTACCACTTCTTTTACTAGCTGTTTCTTTAAAAGCTTTTCCAATGAACTTCTCCTTGTGCCAGCCTGTGTATCTTCAGTCTGCTTCTTTTTTTTTAGTGAATATTATTTGTTTTTAAATATTTGAGATGGTCCATCCCCATTTGTTCCTAATCAGTTCTGTGGCTTGGAGAGAAGCAAAAGAACTGACTTCTCAGCGTGGAGAGTGTTTATTAACCTCTTACCTCCTTAGCCAAAATTTGTTTTAGACTAACTTAAGACTCAGGAATACAAGAAAAAGTTCAATCTAGACCTTTATTCAGTAACTGCCTTGCATCATTTGACAACTAACATAAATTAATACAGATCAGCATTCCTGATTGTCTAACTGTTGTGGGTTAGCCTTGGCTAGCAGCCTAATACCCACCCAGTTGCTCACTCACCTCTCTCCCACAGGAGTGGGACAAAATATAAGGAAGACTCGTGGATCAAGATAATGACAGTTTAATAGGGAAAGCACAAGCTGTGTGTATCAGCAAAGGGAGAAGAGGAATGCATTTACTACTACCCTTAGGCAGGCAGACTCTTAGCCGTTTCCTGAAAAGCAGGGCCTAAGCGTACATAATGGTTTCTTGGGAAGATAAACGCCGTAACAACAAACATACCTTCTTCTCCTTTCCCTGAGCTTTTATTGCTGAGCACAATGTCGTTGGTATAGAATATCTCTTTGGTGAGTTTGGGTCAGCTGTCCCTTCCAATCTCTGGCCCAACCCAGCCTGTTCGCTTGAGGAGGGGAGAGAACAAGTGCTGCCCCTGCGCAAGCACTGTTCAGCAGTGGCTGAACTTCGGTGCATTGTCAGCACTGTTTTAGCCACAAATCCAAAGCACGGCACCATAGCACTTACTATGAAGCTCTCACCCTCCCAGCCAGACCCAGTGCACTAATATTGACCAAATATTATTCGCAAAGATGAAAAAAATGTACATTGTAAAATACTTCTAATGAAGAACCCTTTTATGGCACGTCCTACCAGCTTAGGCTTATTGCATCAGAGAAAAAGCTTAGCTTGCCAGCGCAAGAGGAAAGTAAGCATTGTGCTTATCAGTAGATCTTACACACTTTCTTTTCCCTCCTTGTTAATGAGATTCATGTGTCGCATGGCCAATTAAAAAGAAGGATACATTTGAGAATGCCATTTATTTAGTAAATAATATATTTAGTTGCTAACAGACATGACAGTCTTGAAAAGCAGAAAGAAATAAGGTAGGACAGGCTTTATGCACTGGCTTTTAATAACAACTTTCCCATTCATCCTGGAAACGCTAAAGGATTTTGTGCTGTGAAATGTGCATTTATTGTGATATTGTTACTCTAGGTGAAATATGTTAGATTTGAATGATGACAATTGCATATTTAATAATTTTTATTTTTTAGAGCATAACTACTAAATACTGTTTATAGTTTAGAAAGCAATTATGTCAGTGCATAGTAAGAGAAGCATGTGATGAAGGAAGCAGTGAAGAGCCTCTCAACATATGCGTGCTCAGAATACTCCATACTTAAAAATATAGAGTTTGTAATATCCGTGCAAGTCTGAGACAGAGTGTGTCTGCATCTGTTGATGCAACTACACAGTCAAGACTGTATAGTCTTGACTACACAAGTTGTAAGTTGTAAGACAACTACACATTGTTGCAACTACACAGTCAGGACTTGAAATTGTGTTCTTATGGAATGCAGATGTTCCTCTTGTGGTGAGTTAGTGGTTCAAGCAACTAATCCAAGGACTTCAGCAAATATCCTATTAAGTGAATGAGAAACCAGTCTGCTCTGCCCATCTGGATAGTTTTGTTCCACATTGTATGGGCATGCCCTACTTTTCAGGAAATGCTGTGCCAGTCTAATTAAGCTAATATTCTTCAGAGGTAGTGATGTGACATGTTTCCAATTGTAGAGTATTCAGGCAAATAGAAGGTGATTGGCATGTGTTTGTAAATTGTGCAAAATATGTATTTTTGCTATTTCTATTAATGGAATAAACTTTTTCAGGTACAGAGGTCTTGATTTCTAGATTCTAGGGAAAATAATGAATTTGTCATGAAAGGCAATAGTAAAAGCTTTCAAAGAATTTTCCCAATTTGTGGAGAGAAGAAAAAAATCCAAACAAATCCTTGCAGTAGAACTCTATCACCAAAACTGAAAAATGTAATTGCCTGAAAATTTTCAAAATCTCAGTCCATTAGAGACTAGAATTTTCAGTGGAAATCAGCTAACTTGAAACATACTGTAGTTGTCAACTTAAACCAAAACAATGTCATCATAAATTCCAAGCAGGCTGTAGAAAAACATATGGTTCAGTAAATACAATAAACCTTCATTGCAGAAATCATACATGTAAACCAGATCTCCGTCTGAAGTAGTAACAAAGATTATAAAGGCAGCCCTTGAATAGGATCCCCCACATAAATGAAACAAGCTTTGGTTGAAAACTAAAAGATTAAAGAACCACAACAGAAAAGTTTCCCAAAGTCATATAATTTATAACTACAACCAGTTTCCAGATGCAAAAATGCGCAGCTGTTTCTACTGTGAGCTCACAGTTCAAACCATGTCTTTCACTGCTCTGCAGAACTCCTGCATTTTGACTTTTGTGTATAGTTCTGCCTAAGTATTAGAAGTCCAGTCACCTTCATTGGGACTGGTTGTATGTAGAGGAAGTCAGAGAATCATTGAATGGTTTGGGTTGGAAGGGACCTTAAAGACCATCTGGTTCCAACCTCTCTGCCACCAGACCAGGTTGCTCAAAGCCGCTATCTAACCTGGCCTTGAACACTTCCAGTGAGGGGGCAGCTACAACTTCTCTGTGCAACATCTGCCAGTGCCTCATGAGCCTCATAGTGAAGAATTTCTTTCTTAGAACCAGTCTAAATCTACTCTCCCTCAATTGAAAGCCATTACCCCTTGTCCTGTCCCTACAGGCGCTTGTCAAAAGTCCCTATACAGCTTTCTTGTAGGCCGCTTTCAGGTACTGGATAGGCTGCTGTATGGTATCCCCACAGCCTTCTCTTGTGAAGGCTGAACAGCCCCAACTCTCTCAGCCTTTCCTTGTAGGAGAGGTGTTCCAGCCCTCTGATCGTTTTTGTGTCCTTCCTGTGGACCCCCTCCAACATGTCTTTCCTGTGCTCGGCCCAAACTTTAGCCCAAACAAGAAGAGCATACATTCCTTCCGGTAGCCAAAACTCAGGATTATGTAGTCCTGATGACACTTTAATTTGGTGTTCAGTCTCTGAGCACTAATCCTGCCCAGATGCCACCTAAGTGTGCAGGGCGTGTAATGCTTTTCTACCCACTGCCATCTTTGTACATACTTTGAAAATGGCAGGATTCACCCCATAAATGGCTTGTTCTTAATTTTTGATCCTCAATTAAAGGAACGACACACTTACCATAGCAAAGTTTAAAATTGCATTTATTGAGACATATGGGTATTTACTATTTGCAAATGCTGTTTACTTTGAGATATTTTCATATGTGCGTATTGGTGTTAATGATAATATTATTATGGTAATTTCTACATAAATGTGTTTAGTATGTTTTTTGAGTGTCTCTGGAAGCAATTATTAGTTGTCTTGTTGCTAATCACTCTGGGAATGTAAAATAATGAATGACGTACTTAATGGTTCACATGCCTTTTTTAGGGAAATTATGAGCTAATTTTAAGTCTGAATTGAGACAACCTAGGCAAAGTTGTCCGTAACTTGTCCTGACAAGCCACATTTGCTTCAGTTTATTTGGAACATTTATGAAAAGATGTTTGAAGAGAATCATTCTCAGACTCTTGGAGGAAAATATTTTGCAGGCTGGCAGGAGGGAACATTGTAGTTTCTAGAAGAGGGAACAGAGTCTGACTTACAAGGAGATGATCAGAAAAAAAAAGAAACATCTTGGAAGCCTTATATTTACAGGTGCTTTTATTCTTATCATACCACTTAATTAAGCCTTCTCTGAGAATGTATTTCTGCTCATGACCTTGGCCTTCCTAGCTCTGAGGTGGCAAAGTTACAAGAAGACCAAGTGCTGTCCCTGAAGTGAATGAGAGTTTTGATTCTCACTTCAGCAAGGCTCTGATTTGGCCATTCTTAATGTCGCCACTAGAATGCCACCTGGGTCTAACCCCTCCTAAAATTACCTGAAACTCATGAATGTAATGGTATGTGAATTACCTGAAGGGCACATCTACACCAGTGTTTTAGTTCAGATAAAAAATGTGGGTTTGAATGGCAAAAAAGTGATCTTGATCACCCCTGTATGTGGCACATCAGGGAAACTCTATGGCATACAAGACCACAGATACATGGCCTCCTCATGGATGTGGGATCATGATCCAGGAGAAAGAAACATGCCTCATCTCCAACTTGCATGCTGGCAAGCCCCTAGTTACTAGAAACAGTTGCTCTGTGTTATTTGTGTTGGCCTTGTCACTCCCTTGAGATGACTTTCAGGACTGTGCTATCACCATAAGTTAAATTATCAGGAAGAGAAAGATATTTAGAATTCCTACCATCTTATACAGGTTGATTCCAAGACTCTTTCCCAAAGCCTGTGATACTGGTATAAACTGGGCAATACTTCTCATATGTGCAATTCGTAACATCAACTATGATTTCAACTGAGGGAATAGGAAATGGAGAAAAAAATAAGAGGAAAGTCACATTAATTACTGGTGTCATTCTTGTTATGCTAGCTAAGTTACTTCAGGATGAATTGGGCTCACTGATGAAAACAAAATTCTGCAATGTGGTTGTGTACTTATCAGAGTGGTAGAATACACTCAAATGCTATTTTGCAATGACCCACTTCGTCAGAGCATTCTCATCGCAATAGCAGCTGGAAGGCTTTATGTCAAATGATTTATAAGGCAAGTATCCTACTTTAATGACAGTGATTATAATGATTTATCAGATACTTTTTAGCATCCTGACAAAGAAAAAAACTTTTTGAAAATAGGGGCATATCACCTTAAACACTGTACAAATGATTTTTCTTCCTGAATATCAGTCAGGTCTGATTCAGGTAGGTAAAGCTTAGAATCTTTGCCAAAAAAGAGGATCAATGTAAAAATGACATCAGAAGGAAGCAAATGAAAAATCTATTTATTACATTACGAATTCTTTTTGTTTTGAACACGATATGGATCTTGTAAAGGAAAGCCTTATATTTCTGTGAATTTAGCAAATGGAAGAAGGGTGTATTAAGAACTCCAAGTCAACTGAGAGAATAATTTACACGAAATCTTTGCATCTGAAAACATAAGGATTCCCAGACAAGAAGTAAGGCACGTTTAAAAACCCCTCCCCTGGATGGAATGAACTTGTGTTATCTGCAGTTATCAGGGAGAGGGATTTTCTCAGTATGTTGTCCTTGTTGCAAAGAAGGGAGTATGGTAATGTTTATGGGCTTAAATGCATCATGTTTTTATCATAAACATTGAGTCTTCTAAGTGGGTGAGTCCTTTAAAGCACACAAGGCTGTGTCACAGCAGTATGGGGCTATAAAGAGGCCAGTAATTTCAAATATTTCAAACTGTTTCAAAATTTATTAGGGTTGAATGTTCCTGAGAACCTCATATACTCGTACATTCACTCTTGCTTAGGTGTTTAATGGCTGCCAGGAGACAGATAACTTCTGTGGTTATCTGGTTAGCTCTTAACACCTAATTACCACTTCACCAAAGACTTTGGACTGTGTGATTGATAATCAGTATGTTTAAAAGACTCCAGACAACATATTTTTTTCTTTTTTAAAGCAATTAAGGGAATTATTCCCTAATAGGTATCTCCTCAGTAGATACAGGAGGAAAACTAAGGAATGGCCCAGTGCTTTGAGGGAAAAGGCTGGTTAAATTATGCAAGGGATAAAAAAAACCTGCTCTGATTTTTCCCATATATTTTGTACCTTCAGTCAGCTAATACAATACAGTAAGGAAGAGTATGGGCGAAGTAAGAAAATTCCTCCTTGGCAACAACGAATATTAGTTAAAGACCTAAGCAAGACGCCTTCTTTTCTAGCACTTAAAAGGTGTGGATAACTGTAAATACACCTTATTTTTTCAGGTAGGAGGTGGATTCTCTGTGCTCTAATTTCTGGTCATTTGTGTCTTTACATTTGGTTCTCTAGTGAGCAGATCCAAGAAAAGTGACTTACTCCTGGGAAGGAGCTCCTTTAGGGAAGACTCTGGCAAATGTCTTGCTCTTAAACCTGACCTTGCTGCATCACGTCATCTTCTCCCTGTCCCCACAACCTGCCTGATCTTAGCCCATTTCAAAAGTCTTTGCATAACTTCTAGTGGACACAAAATAGGTGGTTGCTTTCAT
>Ga0181612_105631_pt1 | contig 20343 bp, 8 predicted proteins | sample HoacroProtozoa21_FD_119630 | JGI IMG/M metagenome (GOLD analysis project Ga0181612, IMG submission 119630) | Hoatzin crop microbial communities from Cojedes, Venezuel. Combined Assembly of Gp0051906, Gp0051904, Gp0051908 | reverse complement strand
TAAAAGTGGCAACTCTTTCATCCTCAAAAAGTACCTGCACAGCACTCATATATTTGTTCTCCAGTTCAAACACTCATAGGTCAGTCTCGGGCTCATCTGGGAAGTGTTAGTCTGCACTTGTTGGGAACATTCTTCTAAATGCTTACTCTTATGTCTGTGCTGTTCGTCTGACTTGGCGTGCAAACACATATTTGTGCCCATCAGAAAGGGTTCTCAAAATAGGCAAATAGAAAACCAGGGATGAGTTTATCCTCTATAGTTTGTAGAACCAAAGGACAACCTTTTTCATTTTAGTGACTCACACCTCTTTAATGTTGGCCAGTTTGAAGTCCTGAAGTTGTGGTCAGCACAGTTCTAGCATATAATGATGTGCACTCAAGACCTAGAAATGGTGCTTACAAGGGAGAAGGTGAAAGAGTCGCTGAGGAGGATTAAGACACTGAAACAATGTGGTTTTTTAGTGCTAAACTGAGTGCAGTTTTTTGTCAGATTACCTGTACCTAAATAGTCATGATCAATTGTACGTCTTTTTAAGCAGAATTTACCGCAAACGCTACAGTGTGAAATCAAGATAGGAGTTTTTGCTTAGCCTGGCTGTGTCAGAGGAGTGGCATTATCAGCCAAGATTTTCAAGGAAAGTGTCTGAAGGTAGCTAGGCCAATTTGCTAGCAGCAGCAGGATGATGTTTCTGTAGTAGAGCTGTGACACAGGCTGTATTAGCCTGGGTACAGAGTTGTGTTAGCACGGCTACACTGCTCCCAGTGTCTGGCTAGCAGAGGTTTTTGTGGCTACTGTTTTGCTGGGTAGATATGTCGTGTAGAAAGACTCCCAATACCTCAGCTGTCTTTGGAGTAAGCACCTACGTGCAGATTTTCTACGTGTCTGTAACATCATGCTTCCAGAAAGTTTGCTTGTCCGTCATTCCCCCCTGCTCTACTATACTTCAGGAGTGTGGAGAAAAAAAGCGACTTAGCAGTCTGAATATTGTTTTAAGGACACTTATTTTGTTACAATGAACAAATAGCTCATTTTTTTCCTAAACTTTATTTTCCCCGCCCCTACAATGTTTGCTGTTCAACAGCAGCACGTCTCGTGTCGTATGCATCAACCAGAAGAAAAATTAGAGCAGCTGAAATTTTTTAGTTCCCAAACTATGAGCTTATAACAGAAATAAATATTATACCAGAAAATCATCCCTCTGTATGTAATTTATCTGCTTACCGTACAATTTAGAACATTATTTCGGTCTGTCTTCCTTCTGTCTGCCTGCCTGTTAAAAATAAGGTTGTTTTGTATCACTTGGTTTCGGCAGTCCTTGAAACTTGCCAGAGTTGTAAAGCTTTAAACAGTTGCGTGGGTCTTTAATTGTAAATTAGTTTTGACAGGACTGCTAGGCAAAGGCCTGGCCCATCCCATCGTGATACTAACCGACAACCCCTTACTGCTCCCGGAGCAAGGGAACATGTGGAAGGAATTGTTCTTTTACATTTCACAGCTTGTCATTTCCTCTGCAGGGCAACCTCTGACCTCCCCAAAAGATCCTGACACCCATAAGGGAAGTATTCCCACTGTTGTAAAGGAAGTGGAAAAGCAGTTTAATGCCGCGAAAGGAGGAGGAGCGTGTGTGTCAGAAGAAGCTGGGAGGAAAAGAGAAGAGCTTAAAATGCTTCCAGCAGGTTAGGACTTTTATTGCGTTATGTATTTTACTGAAATTTTGCACATAGATCTGCATAGCATGTTTGTAAATACCCCCATCTCCCTTTCCCCTCACCCTGCGATATCATCTCCTCATTATTTCACTAGGCAAAGGAAGCGATGGAAGAGTTTAAATCAATTGTGAGGGATCAAAAGCAGCTTAGGTGAAAAGGTACAGAAGTGGTGGGCTCCCCTGTCTAAAAAGTATTTGTAGGCCAAATGTGTTAGCAATTACAAGGTGTGTGTGGAGTGCACTGACAACGTTAGATTATGGCTGGTGTTTCCGTGACATTTTTACATCCTTTCGTTTTATTTGGTCATTTATACTCTTGGATCACAACATGTTGCTGTTAGGTGCTCGGGAAGTATTTTTTCTTCCTGCAGTATGTTAATAGCAATATCCTTTGTTAATTGTGCTGAGCTAAATTGTGTAAGACTGCCTGTCTGCAATAACATCAAGTAGTGTTTGCTTCTGGGATGTGGGGTTTCTTTTGAAGGCAGAGCCTGTTTTGTTTCTTTTCTTGGTTGTTTTGTTGGTTTGGTTTTTTTTTTTTTTTTTTTTGTTTTTTTTTTTTAAATCCTAAGTATAACGTATGTGTCTAAGAATTGAGTAACATAACACCTAGGTCCTGTCCCTAACTCAGATACCACTATGATGGTCAGAGGCAGATTTACCACAAGACAGGAGTGTGAAGGTACCAAGGTTATAGACAGCCATTCCCCCTTAATAACCCAGGTAGTGATTTGTGCTCTCTGTCTTGTGATAGCAAAATGGCTGTGCAGGAGAAGAGACCACTGCTGCCCATGCTCTCCTTTGTGCTCGCATTCATGCACGTGTCCCAGGTGCCAGCCAGCCCTCCTGGTCACGGTATGGATGTTTAGGATGAACAGGCAGATTGAATAGCTGAGGCAGTGAAGAGGGCATCAGGAGCCAACCTGAGATCTACTGTCACTCGTGAGTCTCCCACTCACCACAAACAAGGCAAGGGTCAGCTTTCATTGTAGGGAAAAGGTGATTCTCACTCTGTCTTCCTGTATCTAGAGAGAGCGAAAAGCACTAATGAAAATAAATTGATTCACCCTTTTGAAGGGAAAGTGTGACTCTCCTTCTGTACTAGGAGGTCACATTTAGACATCGAACTGAAAAATATTAGGTAAGAGATAGCTACCTGAGGTCTGATAGCTACCTCTTCTCTGTGTAAACGGTTAGTTTCTGGTTGTCTTCAAGTCTGTGGTCTCCCTGAAATTATGCAGTAGAATTTTGGACACTGATTTGAAGACAACTGACACATCATCTTTCCTTTTACAGCAGTCCATGAAATGTAGTTCAAAAACCATTTCTTTGGAACTGTCCTTCTCTGTTGACTGCCCAAGAAGGCTAGGACTATACATCTGTTATTATAGGTACATTTGTTGAATATTGCATGTTAAGCAGGAAAAAGTAGAGATAGGAGCTAGTATGTCATTGCTTAGTGAGGGTTCATAAATGCCGAGTATCAATGCTGACCATCATAGAAGCCTAAGAAGCAGAATACAGATCTGGTGTCAACTTTTGTTAAATGATATTGGTGACAAAAGTTTGAGTGTTACATAAAAAAGTAGTAAAAATTTCCAGTCTTTCAAGGGTTCTCAGTAAACCTCCTAATAAGACCAACACTTCATTAACATGTCTTTTCTAGATGTTGATCCTTCCAAGAATGTAATCACAGCCCTAGCTTATAAATTTTTTCCAACTTTTACATTAGTGGAATCTACTTTGAAGGTGATTTAATGAATTTCCCCAATATTAGTTGTGCAAAGTAACTTAGAATGCTCACAGTATTTAAAACATGAATAACCTGCATGAACAAAAGCTGTTTTAAATGACATTTAGTAGTATTTGATATATGCATTTAAAATTTTTTTGTGATTTCTTTTCCTTGCCAACAGTTGGATGTTTCCATCTTTAGGACATGTCTCAAAACCCAATTATTAGTTGGCACAGGTAGACAGCCATTCCTTCTTCCTTTATGCTTATCTAGGTCTAAAACTACTATGTTGAATTTTTATTCAAATTATTTAGGTGGAGTTTGGCAGAGAAACAATGCCAGACAAAGCATTTTAAAGCCCACATTTTCAATCCAGGAATGTGTCTTACAAATACCCTGAAACAATGCGGTTACAGAAGTGGCCTGATTTTGAACGGTACTGAATTGCTACAACTTTTATCAAAGCAAGGTTAGAATCAAAGGTCATCTTTTTGCATCATCAGAGGACCTGATTCAGTATACTCTAAGAGATAATACTACAGTCTACCTAGGATTTGAAAAACAAATCTTGTATAACGGGGAGTCTACCTGAGCTACAAGTGGATCTGCAAAAGCATCCATGGATTTGAATTAGGTGAAAAACATTTTTGTATATCTTTATTCACAAGACGACAGAAGGTTTTCAATGAGCTCAGTTCCTGGTACTTGCTAAATCTTTTAGTTGTTAACCTAAGGCAAAATTTTGTTTTCAAAAGACATGTCACTAAAGCACAGTTTTTCTGTGACGAAACACTGTCAGTAATGTAACCACTAAACTCACTATCTGCACTCAGAATTAGGGAGGGAAAAAAAGCTTCATTTTGAAATCCCCAGATATTTTCTGCAGAACCACATGTAAGCTAGGATTTGTACTATAACTGATACTTAATTTGGAGCTTCAACCGTGCCTGTATTTTCCTCCACACCAACACTCACCCCAGCAGGCAGCTGCTCCTCAGCTTTCCTCTCATATGAAGCACGATTTCTTTTTTCAAAGCCCCCAGTTATGCATGTACTGTAGTAAAAACCCTGGAAATACATAAAAAATTTCTCATAAATATTGTTAGTCACCCTGTTACAAGCAGCTTGCATTCTGTCCATTTTTGGGGTTTGACACTGCTTCGGTTGTTCCTTCAAACCTCTGCTCTATCACATGTGTATGGCACACAGAGGGCAATTTTTTAGCCCATGATTTTCAAACATACCAGCTCAGAAGGATTCTTTTGCTCAATGTCTACCTTCTAAAATAAACTGAATATTGAAAATTGAGTGTTAAGTATTGATCATATTTAAGATCTTCAATTCAAAACTCTCTCTGCGTCTGTGGAAAAACTTTGGGAAGTGAATTGTGCCCTTGTGTGACCTCAAAAAACATTTCTGTATGAACAAAGCTTCAGAATAACGCCTAAGCAACAAAGGCATCAGGCTAACTAAGGAGTTGGTACACTAGCAGATAACACTCAGATTTGTTCAAAGCATAGTAAGAAGCCACCTCCATTTCAAAATACCAAAGAAAAGGCAGCTTCATTCTAATTTTTTCATTACCTTTAGAGAGAAAATTTTAATTTGTTAAAATATGCTTGTGTAGACGAGAAATGGTTTTGTTGAAAGGATTATATTTATGCTCACAGCCACTTCTGATACAACTTCATGAAAACTAGCGAGATTTTCTTGCAATATTTGTCCTTATATTGCAATGAGGGTCTCATTCTGACACATTGTTTTCTTGTACATAACAGTCGTATACGGATGCAAAAATGATTACCTAAACCAAAAACCTCAAAGCTGTTGTCGTCGGTGGTTCATCATGGGAACCACTTTAAAGGGAACAAAGTGATGTTTTAAAATAAAGATTGCTTGCCCTTCAATGCTTCTACAGGTAGAACCTCAGAGGCAGAGCCTCAGATGGCTGAACCTTCTCTTTCTCCCCTGGCCTTTTTATCCTCTGAGCAGAAGTCTATAAAGGATTGGGTTGATTCTTGCAAATAGGATAAATTTCAGCTCCTGCTTACAGTTGTGCAATCGATGTAATCTAAATTCTTCTCTTTTCTGACTCTTACCACACTGATTTCCCACACGCTGGGGTATTACTAGGGAGCGAGTCCAGATTTTCCTCTCTGTAATATAACCAAGCTGGTGATCTCTTTGTGTGCTGTCCCACTTATGGATGGCACTACTCTAAAATCCTTTCCCCCGACTGAAAGAGGTTGCAGCAATCAGAAGGGAGTGCACTTCATCCTTCTCTACTTTGCCTCTCTGTGTCAGCAGTATTTCCCACCAAACCGATGTAGTTTCCTAGTTGTGCTGTTTCTTTTTGTCTGTATTTTAAAAAAATCTTCTCTTTTTTCCTCTCCCTGAATATATGAAGATTTCATAGAATCAGCTTTATATAGAGCCTGTGAAAGTTTCATGTCACAGAGAATCTGTTTCCCATCCCTTTCTAACCCTAGTTCACAAAGGGTGTATCTACATCAGAGTTTAGATTTTTAGGGCACTTCTGAAGTGAATGCCCTTCCCCAGTTGCTGCTCTCTGGTCCTCATTGTAGAGTGGTCTCGGAGGACAAGCACTGGACTTGTTTAGGGTGAAGCTAAGCAATAGGATGCACCTTAGGTGTGTGTATCGGGTATTAATGGGCCATCAGTTCCCAGGAGCAGACTAGAGCCAGTCTGACGTAAATTCTTCTACACACAGCGGGGTCCCACGTGTTGAGCGGTGTCATCTGAATTGCTGGTTTCATTCCACAGACCCAGTCGTGTTGCCCCACAGTACTTGTTACAGAAAACATAATCAAAGAGGACAACTTCCAGACTGAATGCAGAGGATAAAAAAGGTTACGTTGTACTCTAAAAGGGTTAAGAAGCAGTAAGACACCCTCCATTATTAACGGTCATGCTACTACTCTCAGCTATTGCCCCAAGCAGGCTGATGCTGAGAAAGGTAATGGAGTAGCACTAACATTTCAGTTTCCAATCTTTTTCCAGCCTGTTTTAAAAATGTAGGTCCCAGCTGAACTCAAGGACAGGTGCCGCTTTCTTTATATACCACATTAAGTGTGAGCTCTGTAGCATCTAAACTGTTTTGTTGGGACTTTATATTGCCAAGAAATAAGACTGCTGTCAGCATTGTCAAAGGTGGAAACAAACTTCATCTCACCATACTTTCCCAAATCCGGGCATTACCAGATTATTACCATGCCCATTCCATAATGGTGGGTAAAAATACTGCTCATTTTTTTCTATTTGTCTTATAGAAATGTACAGCAAGAAAACTATTCTGTTGGATTTCTTATTAATACCTGGTCACAGATTTATAGCACTGGATTAAAAATTCTATTGTCTTTTCTAGGCCCTGGTGTAATCACATTTTCCTGCTCTTATGCGTATATTTGCTGACTTTCAAATAAGCTTATTAATAGACATTTCACACCTGCCATTGTACCTTTATCATAGCTATGATGCCAGTCTTTTATCATTCTTCATGCTATTTTCTCCTCCTCAAACTGTTCATTTTTATCATGAATGGTATTATGTTCCCCTGTCAGGGAACAAAATGTATTTTGAGTCAATTTACTAAAATAGTCACTTCTAAGTGCTATACCTGGACAAAGTTGACACCTTTGACATTTTCTAAAATGGCAAAAATAACAGTATTTAAGGCATGATTTATGGGTACTGTATGTCAAAGGAATTTTGATGTTATTACAGTTTCTGATACAGCTATCCCAACTCCTTCAATGAACAAATTGCTGATAGTGCAGCTAATTAATGCTTTATTAGTTTTCTGTGGTCAATTATAAAAAGCTATAAAAAAGTAAAATGCAATTTAATAATAAAGAACTGTGTGTTTCTTGTTTCTTTTTCAGAACTGCTTTGTTTTCTGCATGTGGAAGAAACAATTCCTACGTAGCTCAGTTTTATAAGACATGTTTCCCCTCACTAAGTAAGAGCAACTCCTATGATTAAAAAGTAGACTGGAGTCTTTAAATGTCGTTCTGATTGCTGGCCTCTATTAAAAACTTCTTAAAATAATAGATAGGTTTAATTCCTCAAGCCAAAGAAAAATTATATCGTCTTAAGTATTTTCCATATTTATTATATTGATGAGACTTGGCTGCAGAGAAAAAAAAGGAAGCAAAATCTCTTGTATTGCAAGTTTTAAATGTACCAGGCTAAGGTTTACTTAATTAGAACCTCCAGGCAATAAAGGAGACCTTTTTTAAATTCTGTGAATCTTAATATGCTAAATAATGCAAAGCTTCAACTCTTCAAGCATGAGACACACATCTGGCAGCTTAACATTTAAATTACAGAAAAAAAACCACTTCAGTAGTAATTTTCATGAAGAAAAGAATGGGAAATGTATTACAACTAAATTTAATTTCTTTTTAGATTTTTCATCCTGTCTAATTGCAAGCATTTTCCATCTTCTCCTTTATATATTTATTTTCATACAGATTCTTTCTGTACTTTTTATTGATCTTTAATTTGAGCAGCTTCTTACTGTTACAGCCATTGAAGAATTACATTGTGTTTTTACTTAGCAAAAATTGTTCAGAGAAATCTATGAGGAATTAAAGTAATGAGCTCACTGGTACAGAAAGAAAAGGGCATTCAGAGCCTTACAAATAAAATATAATAAGAGCATGCCCTGATTAAATAACAAACTTGAGTTCCTTCTCCCTCCCATTTCTGAAGTGTAGACTATTATTGTTTTCTGTATTCTTTTTATTGTGCTATTTTTTTGGCCAAGGTAATTACTGCTTTATTCATTTGTCTCCAAAAACATTGTCAAAGTCTTCATTATTTCAACAAAGCTATTTGGAAACCCATTTCAGTGCGCCAAAATTAATAAAAAAAAAAGAACAAAGAAAACCAGAGTAACCATCTTTACAAAAGTATATTTATATTTTAATATGTGTTTATGGGTTCATCCATGTATCGCATATGTGGAATATGCGGAAACAACTTGAACTGTTTATACTGCATGTGTACACACATGTGATATACCCATCAGCTGTATTTTATGCAGTTTCACTAATTTCAGTAGACCTCTTCTTTCACCCCAGATGACATAAATACCTGTAAATACCTCATCCACTATGAATGCTCAGCATATATATGCTTATATTTGCGTATATATATAGAAAATAAGAAAGACATCCACAGGTATTTACACAAACATACAGGCTCAAAGCTGTGACATTGTATGTGTGTGTATTTTATGTCTACAAATGTAACACTTAAAAGCTGATCCTGCCTGCACTGTGATTTTAAGTACACTTCACTGTCTTACTGAGGTGAAGTGGAAGTAACTGAAAAAAAAAAGTGAAACGATCATCAAGCATATTCTTGGCTTATCCTCCATGTGCTGTACATTAAAAAGTGTAATATAGATGTTTATTTCCATCACACCACTGCTGCCTGTGATGGGGGAATACATTTTTGTTCACTCCATTGGTCACTTCTTTTCAAGAGTTTGAGGGACACACTACTTGAGTAACCATTGCTTAGAAAACAGGAGTGCTTTGGATCGCTGTGCCTCGGATCGCTGTGCCTCATGCTTGATTCACAACCATGCCCGTAGAAGAAAATGAATTACCTTCTTTTTTCTGAAGAACACATTCTGGGGTGTTTAAAATAGCCTTCATTGTTGCTCTTCTTGTGTCTGTTATTTCTTTATTTCTGCTTTTTTTCCTTGCTTTGTATCTATGCATTTGTTATTTCCAGCATCACAGTATCTGAAGTCTCTGCATTTGTCATCGTAACACTTCTGGAAGGTAGGAGAGAAGTAACCACCTATTTATACCTAGGACAGAGGGAAAAATATTACCTGTTCGGGAGTCACACAGGATCTTGGTGGAAGAGGGAACAAAACCTGTCTCCTTTCTTTCCAGAGCTTCATCGTATGCACTGATATAAAAGTATATGTTTTATTTATTTTTCTTGCAGAGGATGATTTTTACCAAGATTGCTGTGGCAGTGCAGATGAGAACTGCAGCTTGTTTTGGCTGAAGGAAGGCCAAGGAGGTCATCACAAGGTACTGGCCCTGGTTCAAACGTCACTATTTCCGTTAAAGTGCATGGTGAAGCCATTAGAGTTTCTACCTGTGCAGTTCAGGAATGATTCATGGGCTTGCTCCTTGTTGTTGCTGTGTTTCTTTAATCTGTCACCATGAATTTTGTTACAGCTACCAAAAGTCTTCACATGGTGAGGAGTATTGCAGTCTCCAGCATAGATCTATAGGTAGCTAATCTCTCTAGCAAAGAAATTTCAAAGGAGTAGCAGGAAAGACCATCCAGTAATTGGACAACAGCAGCTCGATTGAGGCTGCATTGCAGGATGATGTTATTTCAGTAATGATTAAACACAAGATAGATTTCCTATGCAACTATAACCTTCAAGCTCTCATGTCCTTCTGCAGAAGACCCCTACTATCAGATACTTTTAGTATGCTTCTTTGTAGTACCATGGTCAAGGACATAATTAATTTGTGAACAAATATTGTGTCATCAGTACAAGTTACCATGAAATCACAGCTGCATCATAACAACACTTTCCGGGTGAGATACTACAAGAAAGAACTTTCCGATTTAATGTAAATCCTGAGAAATAAGATGCAATGAAGTCTCTGTATTCCTAAGTTCTTCTACTTGTGTTATCTGTTCTAATTCAGATATTTTCCAATGACGAATGCAATTTTTCTCTGTAAGTGTTGCTCATCTTCCCTTCTTAGATCAGCATGGCTGCAGTTCAACTGTAATCTCAAATAGAAACATGCAAATTAATCGTTCTGGCAATTTGTCTCACCCTGCTCTAGGTGTACTCTGAAACATTTTTAATGCTTTTAATTGCCCATGGAAAAAAGTCATCACAATATTCGGAGTACTCACAAACTTGTGTACTGTGTGTTTATACCTGTACATGTACTGTGGCACAAATACTCAACAGCTGAGAATTATTATCTCAACTTTGACTTTAGTAGGCTAATGATCTACATACGAGCAAAAACAGACTGGCCAACTGGAAATTCCCTCCATTTTAGATGACTTAATTTTTCAAGTGATTTATTTCTTTAGGGAGGTAAGGGTAACTTGGAGAAACAAGAGTTAGATGTAAACGTAACTGCAGACCTATGTGTGTGTGTATGTGTAGCCTTATATCTATAGGAAGACCAATTTACGGACTGGTGAAGTGGGTGTAATGGGCAAAGCAACCCAACCCATGGGAGTGGCAGAGTGAAATTCATTTCCTACAATCCCCTAATAGCACATTGCCTTTGAACAAAGTGCCACGCTCTTACAGGAACCTCAGTTGTGGGTGGCTCTCAAAGCCACATGAAAGTGACCTGGTTTCAGTAAGATGCGTAAGCCCTTGGGTAATTCAGCACTGTCTAGTCCCTTTGGACTCCGTGAGATGACTCACAGGCTTACATTTATTGATGTGCATAGATTTCTGAACTGAGCCTCTTATGGGAATACTTCTGCACAAAAGAAATGTGAGCATGTCAAATCTCCTTTCAAAGGTTGTAAGACCCCCTCTTTTCTAATAGGACGAGTGAACCCTAATGTTCAGAGAGATCCTTGTTTTAGCATGCTCGAGATTTAGTCATTTGGTCTGAATTATGCCATTTGGGCCTATTTGTATCTCTGGAACTGAAACCATCTTCGAAAATAATTTTGCCCAACAATCATATATTGGAAACAATTACAAACTAATGTAAAGAACAGACCTAAAGTAGAAGACAGAAGTTCATGTAGATAATTATTCTCCTCAGCTGTCCCTTTTCCTTTTGTAAATAGATTTTTTTTTTAACAAAAACAGACAGAAAGACCTCAGCTTTTTGGGGAATGTAGGAAGTATCAGCAAAACCAAAGGTGTTACTGCTTTACTCCCCCTGTCCCCAGATTAATCTATGCTAAGGAGTTTCAAATAGTCTGCCATTGACTATCATCTGAGTGATGGGCGTTAGCGACAATTTAGTTTTTGTTGCAATGAGTGTGCACACCTTTGCATGTATTCAAGATATTGAATGGTGGCTACGAAGGATGCAATGCTCCCAGTCAGTGACTTCTAAGAGAAGTATATTCTGTGGCCATAATGCCATCCTCATGCAGATAACTGAGCTTCTGCTTTCTTTCTTCAGGCAAGATCAAACACAGTCCCGGAGAAATGAATTCATAATACTCTTTAACACCTTTGGGATTTATGTCTTAAATAATGTTTTTATATCTGCTTTGTACAGGGACAGTTTCATGGAGACAAAGTCAGTGCAAGCAAGGTACTTTGCACACACTACCTACTCTGAAATGTTGACTTTTTCTAGGGAATTAAGTTGGGCAGTCATGTGGCTAGGTGTAATGCAATGTTGTCTGTAGCTGTCTGAATATTTGAAAACAAATTTGAGCATGCTGCCCACTTCTACTCTGCCTTAACTAGTCATGTTTACGTAGAATCGCTTTTTGACAGTATATTCCATTGCTTGTAGCAGCTATTCTAATGACCGTTGAAAATATGATGATTGTATCATGTTCACTGTTAGCCACGTTAGCATTATGCGGGTATGGATATGAACCTCTATCTGTTATGTACATGAGCCTTAAATTAATATTCAAATTGTGGATGAAGTGCATGTAATCCAAGCTTCAGAACACAAATTTGCCTTTTAGAGCAAAATGGTTTACTGAGTTAAAAAAAATAAATAACAAAATATACAGTAATGTGACTACATCTCATGCCAGTGCTCTGTTACCTGGAAACTCTGAGATTTTTTACATCTACAGAATAAACTTGGATGTTTTGTTCATTACGGATTTCACAAATGCAAAAATCAAAAAGGATCTTAAATCTTTTAGGTTAGCTTCTAGTATAGGTTAGAAAATTTCAACCACTTTCTCCATAAAATCAGCATCAAAGGATGGAGAACCAAAATTTTCCTTTGCAGTTACCTCTAAACAGTAGGTTTTCTATCTCCCTGTCTAAAAGAAAGAACAAAAAGGGAGCCCTGTTTCTAGTTCAAACATAACAGGTTTAAACTTCCATCCCTTTGTTGTCTGTGAGTTTGTTCACTAAATGTTAACAAACCCTTCACAGAGTTTGGTATTATGCCTAGGAAGGTATTAATAGATAGCTTCACAAAGTCACCTGCGGATGTCTGTTTGGTAAGTTATGACCTCGCTGTGTCTCTTGGTGGACGTGAGATTTGGCTCTCTGTCTGGGGGCGACCATGCCAAGCATGAGAGGAACCTGCTGGCTGCTCCAGCGAGAGGTGATGCCAGTGCTGAATCGGGCCCCATGAGTGCAAAATTACTGTTCCAGAGATGAGCACAGGTGAGCATTCTGTACTCTGTAGCTCAAGTACTAGTTTAATTCAGCATAAACTGTCACCGGCGCTGAAGGATGCAGTACTGTTTCTCTCCTCCCTTGTGCTGGCACCAGTGTAGGGTAGCCTGGATCAGAATGGGTCCAGCTGAGAGCTAACCCAGTTAATAAAAGGAAAAGAAAAGAAATAGGCCAAACAGCATTAATTCCTTTCCCAGATCAGTTCCCTCCATATGTTTAACTACGTGGATATCCAAATTTTTGTGCTGACCTGAGTGCAGTGTGCAACACAGGAAAAAGTGAGCAGGTAGAGGAGGGCTGGATGACGTCTTCTGGTGTCAGCACGAGCTTACTTCTCCTTGAGATGGCTTGTCAAACCACAGACTTTTAGGAACATTAATCAATTAACTGAACAATAGTCTGTGTGCTGTTCTGGGCCCCACAATTTAAGAATTGTTAAAGTCCTTGAATGTGTCCAGAGGAGGGCAACAAAGCAGGTGAGAGGGCTGGAAGGCATGTCCTATGAGGAGCAGCTGAAGACACTGAGTTTGTCCAGTATGGAGAGAAAGAAGCTGAGGGGTGATGGCATTGCTCTCTCCGGCTTCCTGAGGAGGGGAAGTGGGAAGGGAGGTGCAGAGCTCTGGGATCCAGTGACAGGACGTGTGGGAATGGCTCAAAGCTATGTCAGGGGAGATCTAGACTGGACAGAAGGAAGCATTTCTTTACCAACAGGGCGGTCAAACACTGGAACCGGTTTCCTAGAGAGCTGGCTGATGCCCCGAGCCTGTCAGTGTTTGAGGCATTTGGATAATGACCTCAACATCATGCTTTAGTTTTTGGTCAGCCCTGAACTGGTCAGGCAGTTGGACCAGATGATCATTGTAGGTCTCTTCCAGCTGAAATTATCTATGCTATGTTATGCTAGTCTTTTCTTAAGCGTCTTGAGCCAGCTTTGCCAGTGCTGTTTTCCAGGTTTGTTTTAGAGTGAGGAGTAAAACAGAGTTAGAAGTTCAAAACAGGGTGAAACTGGCAGCTCTTGCTTTGCTAGCTGTGCCCAGCTAATTGCCTTACTATTCTAACATGGTTTTTCTTTTCATTTAAAGATCAGCTGGAATAGCCCACCTGACCAGTGTTATCAAGAAAAATCAGGTCCTGGCAGCAATGAAAGCGTGGAGGAAGGGAAAGCATCTGTAAAGAGCAATTATTGCTTGGAGGAGTTAGAAAACTATATGTTTTCTGTGTGGTAAGCAATCTCAGCATCAAATAATTTCACAACCCAAATGCATGTCTTCTTATTCTTGTATTATGGAGCTATCTACATTCAGATGAATGTTATGAGGCTCCAGATCCAACACAAAGGTTGACAGTTACCTGAGCAATGTCAGTTTGTCCCCTTTGTGCATGCATGTTATGATATGATAGCACATACTATTTTTCCACAGAGCTCATTCTTCTGTGAGTGTGTGCTATTTATTTGTGTAAATATGAAGTATTTTATTTTCTGCTTTTTGGTCACTGTTGCCCCTGGCCTTGTTTACAGTATGCAGGCCCTGCCTGGAATTCAGGATTACTGATTTCCTCATACTTTCCTTCCCAAGAGAATTTTACACATAAGAGTTACTTTTTCTTTGCAAAATCATTGTGAAGTAAGGAAAAGGTATTACTTCACATTCATTGAGAGGGATATGAGGAAAAGATATTTCTAGCACTTATCAGTAACCAAAGACTTGGTTTTTCTTTGACTCCTTATTATTATTAATGATTGAAATTGATTAGAAAAAAATTGGAAGTATTTTTTGCCCAAGAATGCAATTTTGAGATTGCTGTGTTGCTTTGAGAAGCTGTGTCAGGGGAAGAAATGAAAGAGGATTTCTAGCAAAATCTTTTCAACATTTTAAGAGCAATATACTACCTTTCTTGGAAGTAACTTACTCTTACCTTTCTCTGTTATAAAATACACATACGGGGAATGACTTAAAATGAAAAGATGAATTAAAGTGAAATTAAAAAGACTGCATCAAAATGAAACCTTTTCAGTTACTTATAATTGTTTTTCCTGGTAATTCATCTTTGGGGTAATTGCAAAATTTGGACAGTTATTTGTAATTAGTGAGAAACAATGAAAACTTAACCCTTGACTGAATGAAATGATCTGATAGTCTTTCACGCAGCTCTGTATTATATTTTGAAAGTTCAAAACCCAGCTGTAATGTACATCTCCGGCACTTATGATACTCTGCAAATCAGCCCCTAGAGTTTCAAATAAAGCATCCAGAAACTGAGCATCAGAACGGGGTGGATATCTGTGAAAAGTTAGTTTTAAATGAGTTCCCTATCAAAACATTTGAAAGCGCGATTATCTTATCAGGCAAGTCAAGAAGCCTTCAGCATCACTTGTCCTGTTCCCTGCTTTCCCTTGCCACATTCACTTGGCATCTTCAAACTCTGGCGGAGAGTTATGTAAAGACCCTACAGACACAAAGTGCATTTTCACTATAAGAAGCTGAACTCCACCCTAGAGGTGGTCAGCCCTGAATATTGTAGGAGGCAGCAATCAAGTGGAAAAGTGACACACAATCATATAATTAGACTGCCATAATTCTGCTGAATTAATTGTGGTTATTTTGGACAATGGAGGACTCCCTCATCATGGCCATAATTTAAGAATAGATTTTAGAGTAGCAGTGTTCATCCAAATATTCTCGTCGGCTCCCACTGTTTCATTTTACCTACCTCAATTTAAAAATTAAATTAATCAAATTGTCATCAACCCCTTCTATCTCAACATGCTTGCTTTCTGTGGTGGTGAACTGCCCTGACTCTCTTCTGTGTCTTGCAGAGTTACAGTGGCACATGTCTCGCTGTCTGATTTGGGGAACAAGAAAAAATGATGGTTCTTTCTTCCTTTTGCTTTTCCTTTTCGTTTCTTCGTACTTTCTTAGGAGCCCCATGTCTACAGAGACACTGGCTTTGCTAGGGTTCTGTGCAGAGGCAAAGGTATGTCTGAGTACAGTAAGTTTCAGGGCATGAACCGTATATTCCTGATATGAAACAAAGGCTACATGGCATTGCTTCTTCATGACTGTGCTGCCAGTCCTTTTGTGAAGACAGCTGAGGGTAGTATTTTATTATTTCTTTATGCCATTCTACTTACTGTCTCTGTCATCCTGCTTGAAAAAAGGAACGGCACTAGTTTTATTTAGTTATTTCTTATGTGAAAGTCCCGTGAGGTTAGAACAAAACAGAATTTGGAGAGCATTTCTTTGCTTTCTGCTTCGCTAATAGTAAAATGTCATCTTTATCAGAAAGAAAAAAAATAGGAAAACAAATTACTCCGTTCTTGGTCAAGTAATATAGATATTATACTTTATACACCATGTAAAGAATGTGTCCTTAATATTTTTTTTTTTAAACTTAGAGTTAACTCAATTTCCCTGAGTGACTGAAGGAGTATCCAACACCTTATGAGTTATTTCCATTTGTTGCCATACCAGCATGATGTTTCAGTTGTTCCTCACTTCTCCCTGTCTCTTCTTTCCTTCTCTCCTACTTTCTCCATCAAAGGGCATCAAGTCCTCTCTGTCTGTTTCCAGACCTTCCTCTCTGCTAGGATTGCTACCTTTTAAAAAATGCAATGTAAGATAATTAGCTACTACAAAAATTTTTAATAGGACTGTAGATCTGGGGGCAGCTTAGACCTCCATAAACTTCAGAGATTTAGATGCGCCAAGATGCAATCTGAGCAATTTCCTTGATCTTTTATTGCCGCTGGTAAATCATTTATTGGGCTAGGTTATTTTACAAAATCCTCTTTAAAAACAAAATCCTATAAAATGTATTTATCATAAAATACTGCAAGACCAACAGTCTTCAAAGTTGTACATACTTTGTATTAATTAAAAGCTAGTGTTGTACTGTGACAAAAGTATCCATTCTGTCTTTCTTTTTTTTTTCCTCTCTCTCTTCCTGCCTCTTCCTGTATTTTTTGCCCTCTTTTTTCCTCTCCCTCATCTTCTTTTTTCTTATAGGCCTTGCCAAAGGGGAGATTGGCGAGTACAAGCAAAATCTTCTTTTGTGATTACAAATATTTTTCTGATAATTGTGATTTTTTTTTTTGTTTCCGTTGCTATAGCGTGCTTGTCCTTTTCCATTCGTATTAATTTGACAGTGGTGTCTCACGTCCGTAGGCCATAGTCAAACCTCCTTACAGTGGGCATTATACGCATATGTAATAAACAGATCATTCTGGCTGCAGAAGCCCGCAGCCTTCAGCTTTGATTTTGCAGCATACGTGAGTGACTTTTCTACTGTGCCCACACACAGCCCTGCTGAAAGCAGCAGTCTTTTCTTTGGGTCCAGTGAATTGGTGGTGAGGGGGATGAGTCCAAAACATAAGATGAGAGAGAAGAGATTCAGACAACAGATGAGTGTGGTCAGATATTAACAGAGAGGTGCATGCCGTCGGCATGGTCAGCCGCAGTCACAGCCCCGTAGCTGCCAAACAGCCACAGAGCGCTTGGCAGACCTTCCTGGAGAGCCAGCCCCAGGACCTTTCCTCCCACCAAAGCGTCGGTGCACGTTCCTTTATTCAGAAATTTTTCTGGAACTAAAAGCCTGTGTAACCTGCAGCAGAACAAGAAAATTTTTAGTGGCTGTTTTCTGAATAAGACAGGTGAGATCTATAACCTTGAGAAAGAATAAAGTTGGAGGAATTTTGACCCTTGCAGCCTAAAACCTGCTGTCAGAATCTTTCTAGCCCTTTTGATCTGTTCCCTGAAACAAGCAAAATTTGAAGAGAAAATGTTTTTCATGTCTATTTGTCGCTATAAAACCAGATTTCCTGGAAGTACAAAATAAATAGAGATCTGAGAAATAATTTAAGCACTTTAACACTGCTTTTTATGCATAGTTTTAGAGGAGATGGGAAAAAGATCCCAGATTTTAAAAACTTCTATCTGTCTTAATAAAAAAGAAAAAGTGACATAAATGCTTTCTGTGACTCTAGGAATCTTCAAGCTTGAGTTTAAATATAAAGAATAAACTAGCAGTTTCAATCACCAACAACTTATCATCAAGCACTGCTCTCAAGGGTTAATATTACATACTAATATAAAAGTAACGATCATCCTTTGTCTCCATGCAATTAGCTTTTTAACAATGTGCCTGTAGCTCATACCCAGGCTAAATGCTGCTTTGAAATATTTTCTCTTGAACTCCAAATGTGTTACGCTAACTCCGGCTGGCTTCTGTAAAAAGAATTTATTGCAGGGTGCTGCCTTTTGTAGGGGAAATACCCAGCACCCCGTGCAGCAGTGTGGTGTGATGCCCATGGCAGCTTGGCTGCAGGCTGGTCGGTTCAGCACCAGTGCAGGATCAGGCAACATCTTGAGACAGGAGACGAGCCGCTGGTCCCCTTGCGAGCAGGCATCAGTAAGAAGTAAAACCTACCTAGATCTATATTCTCACACCTCTGAAATGCAGGGGGTGTGGGCCAGGCTTTGGGTCTCACTTGCAGCTGTCAGGAGCAGAAGCAGCCGCTTTCTAAGAGAAGTAGCAAGGGGAAGGTGGAGAAGAAACTCTTGGCAGCGTATACCAGCCTGGGCAGGGCGGAGGGAGTTGAAGACCTCTTCGCAACCCTGCTTCTGCACCTGTAGGCTTTATGTTTTTACCTGCTGGGGTTTTTTTGGCCATGTCTGTGAGGACACTGTAGGGCAGGAAGAGTTAATTGTAAACAGCACAAGATAGTAAAGTTGTTTTTTAATAAAAACGATAAACTTTCCCTTTATAATACACAAGTGATTTGACATGGAAATAAATGCAGATGCTTCTTTGCTTGCTGTATTCCCTGTTGTGCTTTCTAAAACACCTTCACATATGGTTTGCCTCATTCCTGTGAAACTGCGTGTTGTTTATGTCATACAAACAGAACAGATTGAATTTACACCAAGTGAGAAGGATGATGAACTGTATGTTGGAGGGAAATCCTTGTATGAGTGTTTAAAATTTGTTCAAAATTAATGTTGCCTGTTTGAAAAGTTTGCCTGGATTCTCCCTTGAGCTCTTCTAAAGATTTCACTGAAATAAAAAAAAAGAATTCTGTGGCTGTCTATAAATGCAACCTTTTATTCAAATATGTAACATTTATCTAAAATCAAAGGTCAAATTTTACCAGTTTTTTATAGCTGTTCTAGTAGGATCTGCTTCATGTACTAGATATAAAATATTGCCATTAAGAGTGAGCATTCAACTTGCTTTGTGAAAAGGAGACTAACTATTGCTTGCTTTAAAAAGTGCTAATCATTTAAAAATTACTTCAAGAAAGAGTTCCTCAGTAACTGCTGGCACTCCACCTAAAACCTGTTTCATTTTTTCCAATCCCATTTTGAACTGGAATATAGTTAATATTTTTTAAGATGGAGGTTTTAAGGCAGGGCAAGATTTAGCTCTCAGGAGAAATCAGAAGTCCCACTGTTTTCTTTGAATGTCTTCAAATCTTTCATATGCCATTCCCAAAATTGCTGAAGCTTTCACTGTGTGACCACAGAGTGACACTGGAATTAGTCCTGATTCTGTACTCTTTGTGGGAGTTTTATTTTGCAGGCAAGTCACAGCAGGACACAGGTTATGGATTCCTCCCTCCATGTATTTAGATGTCTGATCGCTGTTTATGTTGGTGCATTTCCTCGCATCTTTGCAGATCAAATTTTTACAGCAGACTGGTACATATTCCTGTGCAGTTAGTCTTTGTTTTGTTGGGATTTTTCTGTTGCAGTAGAAGTTTACTTCTTGGAAACTTATCCCGTATACAAATCATTAAATATAGCTATGACATCTTTCCTGTTCCCTGTGATTTTTCTGAAGATGTTTGTTGCTTCTTTTATTATATGGTATAGTTCATAAAAGGGTAAAATCCAATGAACTGCCTACCTTTAGGGAGACCGTATTTCTTTGCTGTCTAATGCAGTTGAAGAATTATATCCCTGTACCAGTGCATTGTGGTAAAACGGTACAAGTAAAAGGTGAATGAGAAATAAGATGTCTCTCCCACTGATGATTCAGATGTAGAGATGAAAACTGAGGGGATCAAACTGTTTGGAAACAAACTTAAAATCAACAAAAGAGATTATGTCAAAATTTATCTACACTGCTGAAACAAATGGCAAATATAATTTTAAGGATTGAAAATATATGCTAAGGCAATATGATTCTTTATTCAGAACTGCCTTTTGCAGTGGTCTTTTTGCAAAGTCCTCCAATATCTATGCACACACTTGATTTTGCTGGAATTAGATGTTATGGTGACAGGGATCATTTACTAATGTGAGTACCTATGGACTTCAGTACAATTATACTTGATGATAATTTTATTTATATGTTCAGGATGATGAAAAGGGTTGGCAGCCGCTGCCCTTCCTCCTCCAGAACTCTACTACCTGAAATCTGGCCTCGAGCAATGGAGAGGAGATATTGGAGATACAAATCACTCAGTTGAGAGTGTAATCTGAAAATCATCAGTAAGTGATCAATCACTGAAGGTGCCAG